>OBLG01002685.1_pt1 | contig 10612 bp, 10 predicted proteins | sample 1517451 | NCBI WGS metagenome assembly OBLG01 (sample SAMN04571694, study PRJEB22368) | human gut metagenome | biome: human gut; material: stool | host: Homo sapiens | place: Luxembourg | collected 2012-06-29 | reverse complement strand
AAAAAAGCGCGTTAAAAAACCGTGAAGCTGCCTCTTGACTTTTTCGGCCGGATTCGCTATGATACAATTTCACCAGAAAACAGGAGGCGTTGGGCATGGGCAATCAGCCGTATATCGTCGGCGTCGGCGCGGCAAATCTGGATCTCAACGGCGCGTCGTGCGCGCCGATCCATCTGCGGGACTCCAATCCCGGGCATATCAGCCTTTCCGCGGGCGGCGTGACGCGCAATGTGTGCGAGAATCTCGCACGGCTGGGCGCGGACGTGAAGCTGCTGTCGTGCGTGGGCGATGATGTGTTCGGCTCGTATATCTGCCGGTCCTGCGTGGAGGCGGGGATCGATATCAGCCATCTCCACGAGGCCAGAGGCGCGCACTCGTCCATCTATCTCTCCATTCTGGATGCAGACGGCGATATGCTGGTCGGCATGTCCGACATGCGCATCGTCCAGCAGGATCTGCCGGCAGATTACCTGCCGTCGCAGAAGCAGCTGATCCAGGGCGCGAAGGTCGTCACCTGTGACCCCTGCATGGGGGAAACGGCGCTGCTGCAGCTGCTGGACCTGTGCCAGCCGCCGCAGATCGTGTGCGTCGACCCGGTCTCCTGCGCGTATGCGCGCGTCGTCGCGCCGCTCATCGGCCGGTTCCACACGGCCAAGCCCAACCGCATGGAGCTGGAGATCCTGGCCGGGATGGAGATCCGTTCCGACGCCGATCTGCAGCGCGCGGGCGAAGTGGTCCTGAATAAGGGCCTGAAGCGGCTGTTCGTCAGCCTCGGCGCGGAGGGCTGCTTCTATATGGATGATACCGGCGCGGTCCTGCGCCGGAAGCTGCGTCCGGCGCAGATGGTCAACGCCTCCGGCGCGGGCGATTCCTTCGCCGCCGCCATGCTCTACGCAACACTGCAGGGCTATGACGCGGAGAAAACGCTCGACTACGGCATGGCCGCCGGGATCGCGGCCGTGACGCATGAGCGGACCATCAACCCGAACATGAGCGTTCCCCTGCTGGAAAGCATCCTGCAGACATATCGTCTTTGAACCTGTACACCCATCTGAAAGGAGTTATTCATATGAATCTGAAAGACTATCTGTCCATCACCCCTGAGATCCAGGAAGCGCTGGCCGCGGGCAAGCCCGTCGTCGCGCTGGAATCCACCATTCTGAGCCACGGCATGCCCTATCCGCAGAACGTGGAGTTTGCACACAAGGTCGAGGAGATCGTCCGCGCAGAGGGCGCCATCCCCGCGACGACCGCCATCATGGGCGGCAAGCTGAAGGTCGGCCTGAACGCGGACGAGCTGCTCGTCATGTGCAAGGCTGAGGGTGTCGGCAAGGTCAGCCGCCGCGACGTGGCTGTCTATCTCGCCACCGGCATGACCGGCGCGACGACCGTCGCCACCACCATGATCATCGCCTCCATGGCGGGCATCCGCTTCTTCGCCACCGGCGGCATCGGCGGTGTGCATCGCGGCGCAGAGAAGACCATGGATATCTCCGCCGACCTGCAGGAGCTGGCCAACACGCCGGTCTGCGTCGTCTGCGCGGGCGCGAAGAGCATTCTGGACCTCGGTCTGACGCTGGAATATCTGGAGACGCAGGGCGTTCCCGTTCTGGGCCTGCGCACGGACGAGCTGCCGGCCTTCTACTGCCGCACCTCCGGCTTCAAGCTCGACTACAACTGCCAGGATGAAGAGACCGTTGCCAAGATCATGAAGGCCAAGTGGGACATCGGCCTCAAGGGCGGCGCCGTCGTCGGCAACCCGATCCCGGAGCAGTACGCGATGGATCCGAACTACATGAACGGCATCATCGACAAGGCTGTTGCACAGGCAAACGCCGAGCACATCCACGGCAAGGCCATCACGCCGTACCTGCTGGCGCACATCAAGGACATGACCGAGGGCAAGTCCTTCGCCGCCAATCTGGAGCTGGCCTACAACAATGCGCACGCAGCAAGCAAGATCGCTGTCGCCTATTCCAAGCTGTAATTCCCCAATACCGTTTTTTCTATGAAGCCCCGCGCGGCAACGGAAGATGTTTCAGCCCGCAGAAAACAGGAAGCCGCTGCGCAGCGACTGCGCCAGATGGAAGCGGCGCGCTGCTGTTTCGCCTTCGAAGCGGATATCGGCGAACGGGCCGTCTATGGATACGATGCGGCCCATGCCGTATTTTTTATGCCGGATGACGCTTCCCGGTATGAATGCCTGCGCGTCCGGCAGCTGCGCTGCTGCAGGTGCGTCCGGCAGCTGGAAGACCTCCGCGCGGCTCCGTTCGAGCAGCATCCGGCCCGCCTGCATAAGGCTGTCGCCGTCCGGAAAGGCAACGAGCAGCTCGTCCTCGCACTGCGCCAGAATGCTCCCCTCGCCGCGCGTTTCGTGGCGGTAGCGCAGGCCGCAGGCGTTTTCCGGCACGATGGCGGCAAAATCGTCCTTCGCGCACACCGGAACGGGCAGATATCCCCGCGCCTCGCGGATGAACGCAGACGGCGCATCCGGGTATTCAAACAGCGTCAGCTCATCCTTCGCACGCGTCATTGCCACGTAAAAGAGTCTGCGATCCTCCTCATATACCCGGCGCTCATCCTCCGTTCCGTCTGCCGCGTCCGGCCGGGACGGAAGCACGCCGTCGTGGACGTCCAGCAGATACACCCGCTCGTATTCCAGCCCCTTGCTCGAATGGATCGTCGAAAGCGTCAGCAGCGCGTCCGGTGCGTCCGCATGCGTGCGGATGGTCTGTCGCAGTGTGTCCATCCGGGCAAGAAACGCCTCCGCCGACGGCTCCCGCGCGGCAAGCATCTGCAGGATGAAATATTTTCCGGGATCGAGCCGCCGTTCGGTCACAAAGCCGCCGTAGCCCAGCGTGCCCCAGATCGTGCGCATCAGCACTTCTCCGGGCAGCGTTTGCAGCTGCTCAAGGCCCGCCTTTACGCGCCGGACGCGTTCGCGGCCCTCGTCCGAAAGCCTGGCCTGCGCAAGCAGGCAGTCCAGAATGGGCGCGTGCGTGCGTCCGCTCTGCACGCAGGCGGCCTGCGCCGCCTCCTTGGAGATCAGCGCGCCGAATTTATAATAGATGCGCAGAAAGCGCTCCGCGTCGTCCGGCGCTGCGGCGAAGCGCAGGATGTCCTGCACGTCGCAGACGATGCGGTGGGTAAAGAACGTGTCGTCAAAGCTGCGGCAGCGGTACGGAAGCCCGGCGCGCTCCAGCGCGTCGATGAGCGGAAGGGCGCTGTCGTTGTTTCGGTACAGGACGGCAAACGGCGCGCGCCGCTCCCCTGCCAGCGCCAGCAGGTACCGGTACTGTGCCTGCCGGGAGGCTGCATGCGCAAGGCGCACCCGGCAGCCCTTCGCCCTTGTCGCGCGGATGGTTTTGGGGTAACGATCCCGGTTCCCCTCGATGAATGCGCCCGCCAGCCGCAGAATTTCCGGCGTGGAGCGGTAATTGTCCTCCAGCAGCAGCGTCTTTGCGCCCGGCCAGACTGAAGAAAAGCGCAGCAGCGCCTCCGGATAGGCCGCGCGGAAGCCGTAGATGCTCTGATCCTCGTCGCCGACCATGAAGAGGTTCCCGGTTTTCTTTGCCAGCAGCTCAATGATCGCGTGCTGCACGCGGGACGTGTCCTGCGATTCGTCGACGCAGAGATAGGGGTAGCGCGCCTGAAACTCCGCCAGAATTTCAGGCTGCTTTCTGAGGATCGCCAGCGCGTAGGCCATCTGGTCGTCGTAATCCATCTGCCGCGCCTCGCGCAGCGCAGCGCAGTAGTGCGTGTAAAGCTCAGAAAAGCGCGGCAGGCCGAAGTCCTGCGCAGCGATCTCGTCCGCCGACAGCATCATATTTTTACAATAGGTGATCGCCGTGCGCACCTCGCGGATGGTGCTGTCGGTTGGATAGTCCCCGTTCAGCGCCTGATAGATGCGCCCGACCAGCGCGGCAAGCTCGCCGGCGTTTTCCTGCAGCGCAAACGCCGGGCCGCGCTGCCGTCCGCAGGCCTCAATGATCTTGGAAGACAGGCCGTTGATCGTGCGGAACTCCGGCGTCTGCCCGGCAAGCTCCGGGAAGCGCGCGGTAAAGCGCGCGCGAAGCTCCCGCGTGGCGGCGACGGTGTAGGTCACGGCCAGAATATGCGCCGGGTCGATGCCGCGGCACAGCGCCATATACCCCAGCCGCGTCACCAGCACCGTCGTTTTCCCGCTTCCGGGCACGGCCAGCAGCAGGACCGGCCCCTCCGTCTCGCGGACGGCGGCCTTCTGCTGTTCGCTGAACTGCGGCATATAGCGGGCGGTAAATTCCTCCGGCGTCATACGGTAAGCTCCAGCACGACCGGGCAGTGGTCGCTGCCGAACACGTCCGTGCGGATCTCCGATGACAAAACACGCGGCAGCAGGCGCTCGGAGACGATAAAATAGTCGATGCGCCAGCCTGCGTTGTTTTCCCTCGCGTGGAAGCGGTAGCTCCACCACGAGTATACGCCTGCCAGGTTCGGGTGCAGGCGGCGGAACGTATCGGCGAAGCCGGAGGAGAGAAGCTCGGTCATTTTCGCGCGCTCCTCATCAGAAAAGCCCGCGTTCTGCCGGTTCGCCTTTGGGTTTTTGATGTCGATCTCCTCATGCGCGACGTTCAGATCGCCGCAGTAAACGACCGGCTTTTCCGCGTCCAGCCGCAGCAGATACGCGCGCAGCGCGTCTTCCCACTCCATGCGGTATGGAAGGCGCTTGAGGCCGTCCTGCGAATTGGGCGTATAGCAGCAGACGAGATAGAATTCCGGGTACTCCGCCGTGATGAGCCGACCTTCGTGGTCGTGCGCGTCAAGGCCCAGCCCATATTGGACGGAAAGCGGGGCCTGCTTCGTCAGAATCGCCGTGCCGGAATAGCCCTTTTTCTCGGCGGAATAAAAATAGCGGTGATAGCCGTCCAGCTCGAAGACGGCCTGCTCCGGCTGGAGCTTCGTCTCCTGCAGGCAGATCACATCGGCATTTTCCTGCGCACAGTAGTCAAGAAAGCCCTTGCCGAGACACGCCCGCAGGCCGTTGACATTCCAGGATACCAGTTTCATAGATACCTCCAGGTAAAAAAATCTTCCCGTGGGAGGGAAGAGTCAGGGTGCATAAAGACTTTGCGGATTTATAGGGCAGTACGGATTTGCGGCAGTCCTGTAGGGGCCGATGCCCACATCGGCCCGCTGGGAAGTTGCGAATTTGCCGCAGATTTCCGTAAAACCGGTACATTCTGCGGGCGGACAGAGTCGTCCGCCCCTACAGGAGAGAGCGGGGGACGTTGTAGGGGCCGACGACTCTGTCGGCCCAAAAAATATAACGAATTCGCCGAGAATTCCCGTAAAACCGGTGCAATCTGCGCGGGCCGATGTAGGCATCGGCCCCTACAATGAAATTTGGTGGTGCACACGGGGGTGCATCGGTCTATGCTTTTCGCCCCTGCCTGCTGCAACCCCTCAGGCGCTGCGCGCCAGCTCCCCTTTCAGGGGAGCCGTTATTCTGCTGTTTCCTCCGCAGCCGTTTCCGGCAGCTGCATATCGTCGAAGGCGTTCTGCGCGTCGTCGAAGATCACCTGTACCTCAGCGAACGCGTCCTGAAGCCGGGAAAGGCCGGTAGACAGGTCGGCGGCCAGCGCGGCGATCTCCTCGCCGGAATCCATGTAGCGGGTGCGCGCATCCTCGCAGAGGTTGGACAGCTGCGCGTAGATGCGCCGGGCGCGCACGGCGGCATTGCGCTCGGTCTGCTCGGCGCGTCGGTAAGCGGTCAGCTCCTTTTCGGTGAGCGACGGCTCCTGCGCCGCCTCCGGTTCTTCTGATTCTTCCGGCTCCTCCGGCTGCGGCGCAGGCTCTTCCGGTTCTGCCGGCTGCGGCACAGGGCGCGCCAGCAGTTCCTGCCGGGCCTCTTCGGATTTTTTCAGCTGCTCAGCCAGATCAGAGCCTTCCTGCGCGAGCGCGTTCACCTGCCCGGAAAGCGCGTCGTTGTCCGCCTGTGCCTGCTCCAGACGCTTCTGCAGACCTGCCAGTTCGACCTGAAGGCGCGCATTTTCAGCGGCAAGCTTATCGCGCTCGTCGGTCAGCTTGCGCAGCGCCTTCTGGTGCTCGATGGAAGTCGATTCGATATAATTGACAACGTCAGTGCGGTTAAAGCCGCTGACCGCCGTGCGGAACTTTGAAAAATCAGACACCTGTTGTTCCTCCTGATTTCCGATTTTGCCTCAGTATATCACAAAAAACGGCAAAAAACAACCTGCCCGCCGCCGCCTTTGCGGATTTCACGAATTGTTCACAGACAGTGGTTTTTCATTTGTATGATTGCAGATACGGGAAAAGACTGATATAATAGATTTTATCTGAAAGACAGTGAGGAAACGAAGCATGGAATACAACAAGCTGATCGCCGAGCTGCATACCGGCGACGATGTAGAGGGCTTTTATGTTCTGAAGGACGCGTTTTTGAAGACGACAGCGGCGGGAAAGCCGTTTTTGTCCGGCGTTCTGGCCGACCGCTCCGGCGTGATCGATCTGAAGGTCTGGGACTATTCCGGCCCCATCGGCGCGCGGTCGGACGATATCGGCCGCGTCGTCAAGATCCGTGGGCAGGTGTCGGAGTTCAAGGGTGCGCCGCAGCTGACGGCGGGCCGCATCCGCATGGCGGATGGGAACGACCAGTATGATCTTTCCGCCCTTGTGCCGACCGCGCCCATCGACGCGGACGCGCGTGTCGCGGAAATTGAGCGCATGATCGACTCCATGGAGGACAGGGAGTATCAGTCCGTCGCCCGCACGATGCTTGCGCGGCATCTGGACGCGTTCCGTTCCATCCCGGCGGCCAAGAGCGTCCACCACAGCTTTCTGTCCGGGCTTCTCATGCACACGTCCAATATGCTGCGGCTGGCGGATTTTCTGGCCGGGCTTTACGGGGAGATCATCGACCGGAGCCTGCTGCTGACGGGAACGCTGCTGCATGATTTTGCAAAGGAAAAGGAATTTACGTTTTCCGGCCTTGGGCTGGTCACGGATTATTCGCTCTCCGGCCAGCTGATCGGCCATCTGGTGATGGGCGCGCAGGAGGTGCAGCAGTGCGCGCAGGAGCTTGGCATTTCCGAGGAAAAGAGCCTGCTTTTGCAGCACATGATCCTCTCGCACCATGGCGAACCGGAGTTCGGCGCGGCTGTGCGCCCGATGTGCGCCGAGGCAGAGCTGCTCTCCGAGATCGACCTCATCGACAGCCGCATGGAGATCTACGCCGAGGCGCTGCAGGATCTGCCCGTCGGAAGCTTCTCCAACCGCATTTTCGCGCTGGACAAGAAAATCTACCGTCACGGGTGATGCGGTAAGAATGCCCGGCGGCAGGAGGCGATTGACAAATCGGCGATTTACTGGTATAACCTGAAATACATATTTAAAATTGATATGCCAGACGCAAAGACGCAGAGCGAAGCCCGATGAAACGCGGGTTCGCTCTGCGTTTTTGTTATGGCGCAAAAGGAGTCGAGAAGCATGGAGAAAACAGTCAGATTATTGGCGGCGGCAGGCGTTCTGATGCTGCTGGCGGGCGCGATTTTCGGGTTTATGCGGCAATGGATCTGCGCGCGCACGGCATTCCCGCCTGCGTGTTTCTGAAAAACAGCGCGGGCCGGTACCTTATCAGATCGCCGTCTGCGACTATTACGGGCAGTATTTCGCCTCGCCCGCGGCCAACCGGCACATTTATCTCCGGCAGGCGCAGCACGCGACCCGTCTGCTGCGGTCAGCATTCTGACGGCCAGAAAAACGGGGCTGCAGCGAAATGAAACACGCTGCAGCCCCGTTGACTATTCGATCAGACAGACGGCATGGGCGGCGATCCCCTCGCCGGAGCCGGTGAAGCCGAGGCGCTCCTCCGTCGTTGCCTTGACGCTGATGTTCCCAAGACCGGTATGCAGTGCGCCCGCGATATTCCGGCGCATCTGCTCGATATGCGGCGCGAGCTTTGGCCGCTGGGCGATGATGGTCGCATCGAGGTTGCCGAGGCGGTATCCGGCCCCTTCAAGCCTGCGGCTGACCTCGCGCAGCAGCTCCATGCTGTCTGCGCCGAGATAGCGGTCGTCGTTGTCCGGGAAGAGCTTGCCGATGTCCCCCATCGCTGCCGCGCCGAGCAGCGCGTCCATGACGGCATGGACGAGCACATCCGCGTCGGAATGGCCGTCCAGCCCCTTTTCATACGGGATCGTCACCCCGCCCAAAATCAGCGCCCGGCCGGAAACCAGCCGGTGAACGTCGTAGCCGTGGCCGATCCTCATGCGTTTGCCCTCCGGCGCAGGATCAGCGCGGCCAGCTCCAGATCGAGCGGCGTCGTGATCTTCAGGTTCTCTTCATCGCCGTCGGTCAGCTGCACGGGCATACCGAGCGCCTCGACGGCGCTGCAGTCGTCCGTGAGCGCGATGCCCTGCTCTTTCGCGTTCTGCAGGGCTGCGGCAAGCAGATCGCGGTCGAAGACCTGCGGGGTCTGGACGGCGTAGAGCGTACTGCGGTCTGGGGTCCCGTCGACCGCACCGCCGGTCGAGACTTTGATGGTGTCCTTGACGCGCACGGCGGGCGCCGCGGCGGCGAACTTCTTTGCCTTGGAAACAGCGCGGCAGATGACTGCGTCGGTCACAAGCGGGCGTGCGCCGTCGTGGACAGCGACGAGCTGCGCCCGGTCGGACACGGCGGCAAGGCCCGCCATAACGGAATCCGTCCGCGTTTCGCCGCCCGCGACGACCATGCGCATTTTGTCATACGCTTTGAGATACCGGCTGACCTTTTCCAGCAGCTCCTGCTGCGTGACAACGATAATCTCGTCGATCATGGCGCATTTGTCAAACACGTCGACCGTCCGGCAGATGACCGGCAGGTTTTCCAGTACCGTCAGGATTTTATTCGTGCCGCCCATGCGCGAGGATGTGCCTGCGGCGACGATCACGGCGGCGCAGTAGGGCCGCCCGATTTTTTCCTTGATCGCAAGTCCCTTACGGAGGCCTTCACTCAGCTTCATATCGTTTCTCCTGTTCACAGCGCCCGCACGAGCGTTTTATAGGTCTCGCCGCGCACCATAAAGTTTTTGAACTGGTCGAACGCGGCGCAGGCCGGGGACAGCGTCACGATATCACCGGGGACAGTGTGCCGCTTTGCCAGCCGCACCGCTTCTTCGAGCGTCTGCGCGTGCAGGATCTCCGGCTGTCCGGGCCGGTAGTCCGGCGCAGACTTGACCGCCGCTTCGATCTTCTCCGCCGTTGCGCCGCAGAGGATCAGCAGGCGCACGTGCGCGCAGATCTCCGGCCCCAGCGCGTCGAATGGGATCTTCTTGTCATAGCCGCCCGCGATGAGAACCAGCTTCTGGCGGAACGAATGCAGGCCCGCGATCGTGCGCGACGGGCTGGACGCGATGGAGTCATTATAATATTTCACGCCGTCCAGCTCGCGAACGAACTCAATGCGGTGCTCCACACCCGCGAATGTGCGCGCGATCTCATCAATATCCTCGTCCTCCGCAAGTCCTTCGACGGCACAGGCGGCGGCCATATAGTTTTCGATGTTGTGGACGCCCGGGATGCGGATGTCGGCGGCGGCCATGATCTTTTTTCCGTTCCGGCAGATCACGCCGTCTTCCAGATACACGCCGTTTTCCGGCCTTGCCAGCCGGGAGAAGAACTCCACGGTTCCCTTCGCGTCGGCGGCGAAGCCGCGCGTGATATCGTTATCGTAGTTCAGGACGACCTTGCCGGTTTCGTTCTGATACTCGAAGACGTTTTTCTTGGCCTGCACATACTCGGCCATGTCCTTGTGCACGTCCAGATGGTTCGGGGCCACGTTCGTCACGACGGCAATGTCGGCAGAGCGCTCCATCGTCATGAGCTGGAAGGAACTGAGCTCGACCACGGCAATGTCCGCCGGCGTCATGTCCGCCGCCTGCGGCAGAAGGGGCGCGCCAATGTTGCCGCCGACCCAGACGCGGTGGCCCGCGTGCTCCAAAATTTTTGCGATCAGGGTCGTGGTGGTCGTTTTGCCGTCGGAGCCGGTCACGGCGATGATGCGGCAGGGGCAGACCTCGAAGAACGCTTCCATTTCACTGGTAAGCTCCGCGCCCTTTTCGCGCAGCCGGCGCAGCGCCGGGATATCCGGGTGCATACCGGGCGTGCGGAAGACGATATCAGCCTGCACATCGTCAAGATAATGCTCTCCGACATGGAGCACGGTGCCCGCCCGCTCCAGCTCCAGAACCTCCGCGTCGAGCTTTTCCCGCGGCGTTTTGTCGCAGGCCAGCACGTGCAGTCCGCGCGCAAGGAGCATCCGGATGAGCGGCCGGTTGCTCACGCCGATGCCGAGCACGGCGATTTTTTTATCAATCAGGGAATCAAAATACTGGTCGACAAGATGATTCATATCCAAAAGCCTCTTTTAAAATTTCCTGCCTGTATTATATCCGCGCGGGAAAGAAATTGCAATCCATTTGACTTTTTCCTGCAAATAAAGTACAATACTTCCGCGACCGGGTCGGACAGTCGCGGGCGCAGCGCCGAAAGGCCGCGCATGAGGAAAGTCCGGGCTCCGCAGGGCAAGGATAACGGGTAACGCCCGCCCAGAGCGATCTGAGGAAAAGTGCAAC
>OBLG01002681.1_pt1 | contig 10618 bp, 10 predicted proteins | sample 1517451 | NCBI WGS metagenome assembly OBLG01 (sample SAMN04571694, study PRJEB22368) | human gut metagenome | biome: human gut; material: stool | host: Homo sapiens | place: Luxembourg | collected 2012-06-29 | reverse complement strand
GCAAAACTTGAAGCGTAAAAATTCTTGCGTATTCTTACGCATTTTTAAGACATTAAACACCATCAAAAACACCGTATTTTTGCGTATTTTTACAGAAAAATCCTTACCAAATTCTGACCATTTATTTTGACAGTATTTTAGACGAATGCTCATTTCACGTTCCTCCCATAATTACGCTTCCAATAGCTTAACGCACTTTCAATTGAACTGTATAATTTGCCGCCTTCGCGATTAACCGAAGTGTCGTCAAGAATGCGTAATATAACCTCATCATGCCCTAAATTTTCTACTACCTTTTGCAGCGCTGGAACCTTAAAAAATTCATCAATTAAAGACATCACCCATTTGCGCTTGCGAACGGAAAGCTTTGAAAATTCATACTTAGCGCAACGTTCCCCGCCAAACATCTGAGCCCAAATCTTGCAAGAAATCTTCTGATGATTGTTGTATTTATCGAAAGCAAAATATCCGTCCAGACGAACCTTTCGCAAGCGATAGTAAAAATCGTTTCCCTGAACGATAACCCAAATCCCGACCGCCTTCATCGGCAACCCGAAAATCTCCGCCATTTCAGGAATAATCTTAAACTTCTCAAACCCGTCAGTTGATATCTTTGTCTTGCTTATCATCATACCTTTGTCCCTATGGTATCTATACTACCACACCAGACAAAAACACGCAACATTTTATTTATTATTTTTAGACAATATTTCTCTTGTATTGTCGAGAATATTTCCGCGGGATTTTCTGAAATTGATGCTTGCTTCGCGACTTATCTGTCCCAGTCGCATAGCGCGAATATTAACTGCCACGACCTTCATAATTTTCGCTATGGGAGTGTTATTATCAAATTGTTCGGGATTCCCGAATGGTTGTTGAATTTTTTCAATGAAGTATCAACTAAAACCTTTATTCTTGATGTTTGGTAAAGATGTATTAGGATTATGGGATTAAGATAATATACCATATTGCCATATAAGCACATAAGATGTCAGATATAGATTCAGATTTACAGAAACAGCAACTTTCCATGCTTGAAAGCTTCTTTTGGAGTGTAGCCTGCGATTGCTTGGTACACACATTTAACAAGGGGGAGTATCGCAAGATAATCTTGCCAATGCTTGTAATACGGAGGTTTGATACGGTTTTAGAACCTACAAAAGCCGCAGTGCTTGCTAAAAACGAAAAGCTTGTTGCTCGCGGAGAAAAGAACCCTCGGAATTTTTTGACGAAAGTAAGCGGGCACGCATTTTACAATATATCTCCATTTTCTCTGAAAGACTTGAAAAACAGGACAAGTCCTAAACAGTTGAAAGATGATTTCAAAAATTATCTCAACGGATTCAGCGACAATGTTCAGGAAATTATTTACTATTTCGGCTTTGCCAAAGAAATCGACAAGCTTGTAGAAAGCGGCACATTGCATTTATTGATAGAGAAGTTTGTTTCTCCCCAGATAAATCTTGCGCCTTTTCCCATATTGAATTCCGACGGTAGCGAGCGTCTGCCCGCGCTAGAGAATCATACAATGGGAACTCTATTTGAAAAATTACTGCGAAGGTTCAACGAAGAAAATAACGTTACTGAAGCTGGAGAGCATTTTACGCCGCGAGATATCGTTGCTCTTATGGCGGACATTGCCGTATTGCCCGTTGCGGATAAGCTCAAAGATTCAAGTTACTTGATCTATGACGGGGCTTGCGGAACGGGTGGCATTCTTACGCTTGCCGAAAAACGCATACAAGAAATTGCAAAGGCAAGTAACAAATCCATAAAAACCTATATTTATGGGCAGGAACTTAACGACGAAACTTACGCTGTCGCTAAAGCCGACTTGCTAATAAAGGGCGAATCTTCCGAGGATATAAAACTTGGTTCTACAATATCGCAAGACCAGTTTGCTGGGCATCCTTTTGACTTCTGCATTTCCAATCCGCCATTTGGCACTCCGTGGAAAAAGGATTTTGAACTATGGGGAATGGTGGCTACTACTTCCGAAAAAGTCAATTACAGCGTTTTGAAAAAAAATATAAATGACAGGCGTTTTGTAATGAATTATGCCGGCAACCCCAATTTTCGTGTAATTCCAGATATTGGCGATCCGCAAATGCTTTTTCTTGCCAATAATATCAGTAAGATGCAAAAAGACACTCCCCTTGGCACAAGAATAGTTGAAGTTCACAATGGGTCTTCGCTTTCTACGGGGAATGCGGGACAGGGCGAAAGCAATTTGCGCCGTTATATGTTTGAAAACGATCTAGTTGAAGCTATTGTCGCAATGCCTGAGAAGATGTTTTACAATACGGGCATAGGAACATTCTTGTGGATACTTTCCAACAAAAAGGAAAAACGTCGCAAAGGCAAGGTTCAGCTTATAGACGCGACCGAAATGAAGTCTCCCCTACGCAAGAATCTTGGCGAGAAGAATTGCGAATTTACCGAAGGAATCCGAAAACGCATAATGAAAGTCTATATGGATTTCAAGGAATCCGATGTGTGCAAGATTTTCGATAACGCGGAATTTGGATATTGGCAAATTGCCGTTGAACGGCCGTTGAAACTGAAAGTTACCCTTTCTTCAGAAAATATTCGGGCGTTTCAAGCGGAAACGGGGAACTCCGACTTGTCAAAAATTTTAGAAGATTTTGCCAAAAAACAGTCGGAATATCTTGATTATAATGAATTCGATAAGGCCTTTGCCAAATTTGCGAAAGCCAAAGACTATAAATTGAAAGGCAAGGACAAAACTGCAATAAAGAAATTCCTTTGCAAATCCTGCGATCAGGCTGAAATAGTTTTAGATAAAGATGGGAATCCCGAATCGGATCCAGACTCGGGGGATTCCGAACAAGTTCCTCTTACCTACAACGGCGGAATAGCAGGCTTTATGAAAAATGAAGTTCTACCTTATGCGCCCGATGCCTATGTTGACGATACCCAGACGAAAATTGGATACGAACTCAGTTTTACAAAGTATTTCTATAAACCTGTTCAATTGCGCGAATTATCGGAAATTAAAGGCGATATAAAAAAGATAGAAGAAGAAACCGAAGGCTTGCTTGCGGAAATTCTAGGGCAATTATGAGCACGCTACGACCATATCCGAAATATAAAGCGGTAGATTTACCATGGCTAAAAGAAATCCCATCTCATTGGGAATTGAAAAAGATTAGATCGCATTTTTCAGAGCGCAAGACAAAAGTATCTGATAAAGATTTTACACCCTTGTCTGTAGCTAAACAAGGTGTTGTTCCACAACTAGAGTCTGCATGTAAAACTGATGATGGGAATAATCGAAAATTAGTTAAATCAGGAGACTTCGTAATAAATAGCCGTTCCGATAGAAAAGGTTCAAGCGGCTTATCTACATTGGAAGGGTCTGTATCTTTAATAAATATAGTTCTATGTCCTAGAAATATTTGTAGAAGTTTTGTAGAGTACCTATTGAAGAGTAATTCTTTTATTGAAGAGTTTTATAGAAATGGTCGTGGAATTGTTGCGGATTTATGGACGACACGTTATCAAGATATGCGCAATATTTCAATTCCCGTCCCCCCCAGAGATGAGCAGGAAAAGATAGTTGCATTTTTGGATGAGAAAACGGCAAAATATCAAAAAGCGATTTCAACGATTCAGAAAAAAGTGGATTTATTAAAAGAGTACAAAACTCGCCTGATAAGCGACGCCGTAACGGGAAAAATAAAGGTGTAATTATGATGTATAAAGAATATTATTTGCAATGCTATGCCAAGCCCATTGGGAAAACAGCAGATGAAAAATGTAAGCATGCCATAGAAATGGTACGAGATGCCCTTTCGGATTATGCGTCAGATGATCCAGGCATTTCTTTGTTAGCAGAAAGTAATTCTTATTTTCTAAGAATGCATAATCGCTATAACTCTTGCGAAAAAATTAAGATATTAATACAGGGATCTTATGCGAATAATACGAATATAAAAGAAGATAGCGACGTTGATATAGCTGTGATTATGGAATACCCTTTTTGGAGCGAATTCAGAACAGGCGTAAAAGCCTCTATGTACGGATTTATAGATTCCAATAGAAGCTTGAAAGATTTTAAAGATGAGATAGAAAAAGCATTAAAAGATAAATTCAAGTTTTGTGTAAAACGAGGGAATAAGTCAATAAAAGTTAACGGCAATACTTATAGAGTAGATGCGGATGTTGTCCCATGTGGTAGATTTAGAGATTATCGTTCTGATTTTTATTTTAATAAAAATAATCATATAAGGGGCATTCAATTAGAACCAGATGATGGCGGCATTATAATAAATTTCCCAGAACAGCATATACTAAATGGGATCTCAAAAAATAAGAGAACTAATTTCGCCTTCAAGAAAATGGTAAGAATAATGAAGCACATTCGCGGGAACATGGAAAGCTACTACGATTCGGCTAAAAAAGTAGGATCTTTTCAGTTAGAATCTCTTATTTGGAATATTCCGAGCGATGTTTTTAAAAAGTATGGAATATTGAGATATGATTTTGGCGAAATTGTTTCTTATTTGTACAAAAATCAAGATAAATTTCTAACTTTCAAAGAAGTAAATAATATAAAGCCATTATTCCCTCGAATAGGAGATGTAAATTTATACAAAACATTCGTAGTGGATTTAAAAAAACATTATGAGTATAATATTCAAGAATGAACAGCCATATTAATAGTTGTATAAAATTTCTTTTGTTTTTTGCTATCCCCATATTTTGCATTCTTAAAAAATTGGGGTTAGGATATCTCACTTCTATATCTTGGACTATATCCGTTTCAACGATTATTTTTATTATATATACTAGTTATTTTTGGAGGTTTAATCCTTTTTGTAAAATTCCAAGAATTTATGGGAAATACAATATAAAAATATGCCATAAATACAATGGCGGTGGAGAAAAGGACGCCGAGGCAGAAATTAAACAATCCTTGTTAAACTTGACAGTGGCTGTAAAGACTGATGAAATAAGAAGTTATTCAACTGCTGCATGTATAGTAGAAGAACATAATTGTTTCGTATTATACTATACATATATAAAAGACCCCAAGAGTAAATATGAACAAGGGAACCCCATTATGTATGGGGCATGTAGAATTGTTATAGAAGATATAAACCCACATATTTTTGCAAATGCTGGAAATTCTAACAATAAAGACTCAATTTTAATCCCAAAACGATCGGGATTGTTTTTTCCAAAAATATCACCAGTATCGCAACAAATGGATGGTACATACTGGACATCAAGGGAAAATACTGGAGATATAATTTTTACGAGAAAGGGTATTTAAATATGGATACAAGCGAAAAAGGGCTGGAAGAAATAATTGAAAAATCTCTCGTATCTGAAGCAAAATACGAGTCTGGAGATTGGAAGACCGACTATAATCGCGAGTACGCCATAGACGAAAAGCGTTTTTTCAGATTTTTGGAATCCACGCAACCCGAGGCATATTCAGCCCTTTTATCCGAAATATCCACACCGTATTCAAAAGCCAAATTTTTGGAAGAATTATCCCGACAGATAACCAGCAGGGGAATTCTCGAAGTATTGTTGCATAATTTTTCCTACAAGCATCTGACTTTTTTTACATATCAAGCGTTGCCGTCCGATGAAAATAAAACGGCAAAAGAGCTGTATGAAAAAAATATTTTCAGCGTAATCCGCCAAGTTCATTTTTCCACAACTACAGAAGAATCGGTTGACATCGTTATTTTCATAAACGGGTTGCCGGTATCCACAATGGAGCTAAAAAACTCGCTGACGAAGCAGAGTACCGACGATGCTGTTGAACAATATAAGAGCCGCGATATAAGAGCTCCGCTTTTCAATTTCAAACGCTGTCTTGTTCATTTTGCCGTTGACGACAATACTGTTAAAATGTGCACGCAGCTATGCGGGCGCTCCTCTTGGTTTTTGCCGTTCAACAAAGGGAACAATCGCGGCGCGGGAAACCCCGTAAACCCAGACGGGCTTAAAACCGACTATCTTTGGAAAACAATTTTCTCCAAACGGGAATTTTCAAATATCTTGGAAAATTTCATTGTTCTTGAAACGATCAAGGATCCCAAAACGGGCAAGAAATCTGAAAAATTGATATTTCCCCGTTATCACCAACTATATGTTGTAAAGAAATTGGTAAAAGACGTTTTGCAAAACGGCGCCGGCAAACGCTATCTAATTCAACATAGCGCGGGAAGCGGCAAGAGCAATTCAATAGCTTGGCTTGCATATCATCTTAGCGGCCTGAAAAATTCTGCAGGCGAGACGATTTTTGATTCTATTATAGTTGTTACAGACAGGCGGAATCTCGATAGGCAGACAAAAAATAAATTCCTTAATTTCGCAAAAATACCAACAAATGTGGGGAACGCAGAATGCGCAAAACAACTAAAAGCGTTGTTGAAAAAAGGCAAACAGATTATAACTTCCACCGTCCAAAGATTTTCGTTCGTGCTTGAAGCCATAGATGAAAACAAGGGCAAGCATTTCGCGATAATTATCGACGAAGCCCATTCAAGCCAATCGGGGACGATGACTCAAAATATGAATCTTATATTGGGTGGGGAAGATCCTGAAGATGAAATAAACCGAATTATAGAAACTCGAAAAATGCGGAAGGACGCTTCTTATTTTGCGTTTACCGCGACTCCCAAAAGCAAAACATTGGAGATGTTCGGCACAAGAATAGAAACCGCCGATGAACCAAAATTTGAACCATTCGACTTGTATTCAATGAAACAAGCAATCGAGGAGGGATTTATTCTTGATGTCGTGAAATGCTACTTCCCCTACGAGTCGTATTACAGAATCATCAAAAGAGCGTCGGAAGACGATCAAAAGCTTTTCGATAAGAAAAAGGCGTTTAAGCGTATTCATAAATTTGTGGAAAGCCATCCAAGTACAATCGAGAAAAAAGCCCGGATAATGCTTGAACATTTCCATCTGAATATTGCCAAGAAAATCGGCGGAAAAGCGCGGGCAATGATTGTAACTTCCAGCATAGAAAACGCCATTACATACTTTAAAACCGTAAATCGCCTGCTTCATGAAATGAATAGCCCCTACAAGGCCATTGTTGCATTTTCAGGCTCAAAGCAAATCGACGGTAAAGAAGTGTCGGAATCAGATTTAAACGGATTCCCTTCGAGCGAAATTGAAGACAGATTTCCCGAAGATCCATACCGTTTTCTAATTGTCGCGGACAAATTCCAGACGGGATACGACGAGCCTCTTTTGCATACAATGTATGTTGACAAGCCTCTTTCCGACGTAAAGGCAGTCCAAACTCTTTCGCGTTTAAATAGAGCAAGACTCCAAAAAAACGATACGTGTGTTTTGGACTTTGCAAACGGAATAGACACCATAGAAAAGGCTTTCAGCAAGTTCTACACATCTACAAATCTTCGCGGCGAAACTGACCCCAACAAGCTGAACGAACTCATTTATAAGCTTTCCGATGTCGATGTGTATACGAGCGAAGATGTCGAAGAGTTTACAAAAATCTACCTTTCCAACGAGCCGAGAAGCGCCTTAGACCCGATTCTCGATGCCTGCGCTGAAAAGTACAAATTGTTGTCTCCCGACGAGCAAATAGAATTCAAGGGTAATGCAAAATCTTTCGTGAGAGTTCACAAGTTTCTTTCGGCCATTCTTGCAAATTGTAATGAGTATTGGCTCAAATTAGAATGGTTTCTTGGTTTGTTGATTGACAAGTTGCCGTCTCCGGAAGATCCAAATAATGTCAGGGGTTTAATGGGAACAATAGATTTGGAGAGTTATAGAAGTGTCGCAAGGGGAGAGATTCAAATTGCTCTTGATGCCGATGACGCTGAAATTAAACCGACCATCGAAATAGGCGGCGGGCATATTCCAGAAGCCGAACTTTTGCCTGTTGAAGCCCTCGTTGAGGAATTTAATAAACGGTTCGGAGATTTGGATTGGGAGGATAAGGAAAAGATCGCCGAAATCATAGTAAAACAACTTCCAAATGCTGTAAAAGCCAACCAAGAATACGTTAATACCGTTTATAATGGAGGAGAAGTTAATGCTCAAAGAGAGTGTGAATCAGCTGTCGATTCTGAAATAGGCCGTGGCTCAACCGCATATCCGGATCTCTATAACAAATATCTCGGTAATCCAGAATTTAAGGAGTGGTTGAATCGAAAGATATTTGAAGCAACTTACGAAGTAATAAAAAACGAGAACCAGAAAGCTTAATCCATCAATGCAGGACAATATATTATCAGATGATTATGACGAATTTTACATAAAAATCCGCCGCAAACGCTATGGGGCGATGGATGCTTCAAAAAAGATTTTAATTCCTTTTATTTACGATGAAATGTTTTTATCGTATGATTCGGATTTTGTATGGGCTAAAAAGAATGGCTTATGGGGTTGCCTAACTCGAAATGGCAAGATTGTAATTCCATTTGTTTTTTTTATGCAACACCATTTGTCAATGGTTACGCCATTGTTTCAATGCCCAATATTGGTTGTTTTATTATAAATGAAAAAGGCGAAAACGTACTTGGGGAAACTTTTCCCTTCATATACAGGCAAAACGACGGATTGTTAGAAATAAACGATAATGGGCGGAAAGGGCTTATAGATTCCAATTTAAAAGTGGTAATTCCAGTAAGGTACAAGAATATTTTCGGGCCAGATCAAGCTGGAATGTATCATGTTGAGGATCCTGTAAAAAGCGAACATTATGGATATGTTCGGAACGGCAAACTTGTTGTTCCGTGCATTTATTACAGAGCAAATGGCTTTACAAACGGAGTTGCTACTGTTGCCAATCAAGACAAAAAATGGGGCGTTATTGATGTTAATGGGAATACGATAATTCCATTCGAGTATGACGGGATGGGAATATCAATGAACGAGGGAATGATTGCCGCAAAAAAGGACGGTAAATACGGTTATATTGATATTTTTAACAATGTGTTAATCCCATTCAAGTATGATATAGCTCATGATTTTTTTAATCGCAGCGCAAGTGTAAAGATTGATGAAAACGGATTATGGGAGATCATTGATCGCTTTGGAAATGCAACAGGCAGCGATATGACATGTGGTTCTTTATGTTCGGAAGAGAAGATTTCTTTAAATCGGATGTTGAAAATATCCAACGAGGCGACAAAAGAAGCAGAATGGATTTCTTCATTGCGCGGAAAAACAATCGAGATTAAATCGAAATTCAAAATAGGTTTTTTAATACATTATTCGGCTCCGTATACAGGAGGAGACGAAATTAGTGTGTCACAAAAATAAAGTTTGTCATAAGCGGGAAGATGAACGACTGCGCATTTTATTGTAAATGTCTTGACGACAAATTTAATGAAGCTGCCTACAAGAAAGCCTTGGTAGAATCCAATAAAAATCCGTTATTAGAAAAAAGATTCGCAGGAATTTCGTTTTTTATCACTATACCTCAAATAAAAAATTACTGCAAAATTCATCCGAACAAACTGTGATGGTTTCATTTGTGTAAACAACGGCCATAGAGGTTTTACATTTATATGTTCCAAATTAAAAACCAATTAGCATGGTATTTACGCTTTGAAGAATGCGTCAATACAGGTCTTCTTGGCTTTTAATATATTGTTCGGTCTGTCGCTTCCAAGACGTTCGTTTTTGGTAAGACGGTGGAGTATCATTTGCTCTTCCGTCTCTTCAATTACCGCCCAAGTCCCGATTGCCTTTGCTGGGAACTTGTAGCGTTTGGCTTGTCTTTCGGTGATTATCATCGTTTCGTATTTTTTCATCTCTTTTAATCTCCTGTTCTATATCGTTTATAATAGCATATTTGGATAATATTCGCAAGGTTTTCTTAATCTTTTTTTGAATGTTTATTTGTCTAAGCAATTGATAAGCAAATAAAAAGACAAATAAAACTATTGTAAATTATCATGAAATATGGTATAATAGAAACATAAACAACCAACAAGGAGGTAAGATGAAAAAATACAATAAATCCGAGGAGGACAGGCAATGGAAACAAGAGTAGTCATAGACTCGAAATTCGACTTCGGCAATGTCGTAGCTACGAGGGCACTTTTTAACCACTGCAAAACTCATAAATTCCCGCTGTTGCCGTATCTGGTACGCCACGCAAATTGCGACTGGGGTGACGTCTGCAAATCCGACTGGGAAAGCAACGATAAAGCCGTAAAAGAAGGCTTGAGAATCCTGTCGGAATACAAGCTCCCAGACGGATTAAAAATCTGGATTATCACCGAATGGGACAGAAGCACAACCACGCTGCTATTTCAAGAGGATTACTAAGATTCTTCAACATCCACAGGTCCTTTAATCGAGTCTGCGGCAACCGACAATGCAGAATAGGTCTCATCGAGAACTTCCTGCATTTTCTCGCGAATCTGGATTGCGTCGAGTGTAGTAAGTATCGGCGGAAGTTCGTTAAAAAATCGGCTCTCGAGAATGTTCCTGATTTGTCCGATGTGCATTGTCAAAACCTCGCGGACTTTCTCAATCGGGACATAAGTGCCTTCCATCTCTTTGAGCTTAAATTCCGCCTGCTTTACTTCCGCAAGCAGTTTGCGCGACTTCAAAACCTCGTCTTCTGGCGTGTCGGCTTCTT
>OBLG01002675.1_pt1 | contig 10646 bp, 7 predicted proteins | sample 1517451 | NCBI WGS metagenome assembly OBLG01 (sample SAMN04571694, study PRJEB22368) | human gut metagenome | biome: human gut; material: stool | host: Homo sapiens | place: Luxembourg | collected 2012-06-29 | reverse complement strand
TTGTCCGGGCAATTGAGCCGTTTCCAGCCCGCCGCTGCTTTCCAGCAGGCTCCTGTCCATCGCGGTGAAGGACAGACTGCCCTTGCTGCGCAGCTGTCCGTCCACCGTTACCTGCGCGTCAAAGGAAATCAGCGGTCCCGCGCCGCTCTTTTTCGTTACCGTCACGGTCATCACATCGCCGGGGATGACCGGGCGGAGGAACTTGAAATTATCCACCTTGAGCAGTACGTACAGCCGGTCATCCTGCTCCGCGCCCGACTCCACCGTCAGGGAGCAGAGCTGGGCGCAGGTCTCCACGATCAGCACCCCCGGCAGGAGCGGTGTCCCCGGGAAATGCCCCGCGAACCACGGATCGTTGGCAGAGACCGTCTTGGTGCCCACAGCCGACACGCCCGGCGTCAGCTCCAGTACGCGCTCGATCATCTGAAAGGGCGGACGCTGCCGGAGGTGGCGGTTGACTTCGTAAATGTTCATCATAGCGAAAGTCCTCCGTCCATGGTCAGCACCTGCCCGGTCATGTAGGCGCAGGCGTCGGATGCCAGCATGGCGACCAGCTCCGCCACCTCCTCCGGCTTGCCCAGCCGATGCATCGGGATGGCGTCCAGGTACGCCTGCTTCTTCTCCTCCGGCAGGGCGTCCAGCATATCGGTCTCGATAAAGCCGGGCGCGACCGCGTTGACGCGGATGCCGTAGGGTGCCAGCTCCTTTGCCATGGTGCGCGTCATGGCGTTGACCGCGCCCTTGGTCGCGCTGTATACCGTCTGCCCCGCCAGCGCAAAGGTACCGCTGACCGAGGACATATTGATGATGGCGCCGCTCTTTTTGCGGAACATTTTAAGTACCGCCTGCTGTGCGCAGTACAGGTAGCCCTTGACATTCAGATCAAGGCACTGATCCAGCGTTTCGGGCGTGAGCATCAGCAGGTACTCATCGCGGACAATTCCGGCGTTGTTGACCAGCAGGTCGATCTGCCCGTATGCCTTGCTGACGTCGCGCATCATGGCGCGCACCGCCGCCGGATCGGACACATCCGCCTGACAGAGCATCCCGGCGCCGCCTGCCGCCTCGATGGCGTCCAGCACGGCGCGGGCTTCGTCCTCGCGGTGGGCGTAATTGATGACGACGGTATAGCCGTCGCGTGCCAGCCGCAGGGCGCAGGCGCGCCCGATGCCGCGGGACGCGCCGGTTACGATTGCAACTTTCATAGGTGTGAAGTCTCCTGTGTGTAGTATGTGGAGCCCGGTGCCGCCGCGCCCCGTCCGTCTCCCGTCAGAGAACCTTCTCTATCACGACCGCCGTGTACGAGCCGCCGGCTGCAAAAGACACAGCCAGCAGGCGGCGGAGGGAGCCTGCGGAGACGCTTGTCTGCACCATGCCGGTCTTGCCGGCGGGGAGCAGGTAGGCATCCGGCTCGGCGTCGAGGTCGCCGTGGAGCAGGAACGCACCGTGTGCCAGCGCCAGCGCGGCGGAGGCGGCGCGTCCCTCGCCCGTCCGCTGCTTCACCGACAGGACGGGAACGCGGGACAGGTCGAATACGGCAGACAGACCGGCGGTTTCCTGCGAGTCCACCTCGGTCATGCCGTTTGCAAAGCCGAGGATGCCGTCGATATCGGCGGCGGTCAGCTCCGCATCGGCAAGCGCCGCGCGGACTGCCTTGACCAGACCCTCGGAGGAGCCGCCCACCGTGCCGAACGGCACATCGCTGTGCGCCATGCCGTAGCCGCGCACGCGGCAGTAAGATGCCGCACCCCGCGCGGCGGCGGAGTCTGCGGTTTCCAGCACCAGCGACACGCTGCCGTCAGAGAGCGGGAAAGTATCCTTGCCCGCGTAGGGCGCGACCGGTTCGGAGGCGGCAAGCCCCAGCCCGTGGTACAGCTCGGAGAGAATCGCATCGTTTTCGTCGGTTCCGGTTGCGATCATAGCGGACTCGCGTCCGTCCCGGATGACCTGCATGGCATATGCCACCGACTGCAGACCGGACTGATTTCCGTTGGTCACGGTCACGTTGTAGCCCTTGATGCCGGAGCAGATGGAGAGGTAGCCGCCCGCCGCATTGTAGACCGTGTTGGGGAACTTGAAGGCACTGCCGCCCGCGTTGCCCTTCTGCGTGATGAGATTCTGGAAATCGCAGCTGGGACCGACGGCACCCTCCGAGGTGCCGATAATCATGCCGATATGCCCGGCGTTTTTGTCGGTCACGGTGTAAGCCGCGTCATGCAGCGCGTCCATGCCGGACACCGCCTGCATCTGGCTCAGATGATCCAGCTTGCGGTAGAATGCCATTTTCAGTCCCTGCGCGTCATAGTCCGCCGTGGTCACGTGGGAGGACGCCTCGGCACCCTCCATGTGTGCGCCGGTGCGGCAGGCATCCAGATAGGCAGTCTTGCCGTTGCCCAGCGGGGTGACAAGACCGATACCGGTCAGCAGGATGTCGGGTGCATCCGGACGCCTGCGCGGCTCGCCCGCCTGCCTGCCGAAGATGATGCTGGCGTTGTTGCCGCCAAAGGCGAAGGAGTTGTTCATGACCGCGTCCAGCTGCTTGCGGCGCGGGACGTTGGGGCAGAAATCCAGCTTGCCCGCCTTTTCCGCCAGAACGGTCAGATCCGCATCGCTGTATCCGATGGTAGGCGGAACGGTATTCTCTACCAGCGCCTTGATGGCGAACACCGCCTCAATGGCGCCGGCGGCGCCCAAACAGTGCCCGGTCATCGCCTTGGTGGAGCTGACCGACAGGCTGTCGTTCTTGCCGTCAAAAATCGTGTGCAGGGAAAGGAATTCCGCCTCGTCGTTCTTGGCGGTTCCGGTGCCGTGCGCGTTTACGTAGTCGATGTCCGCCTCGGTCAGACCAGCCTCGGCAATCGCGCCGCGGATGGCACTCATCTGTCCCTCGCCGTCCGGGCGGGGCGCCGTAATGTGGTGCGCATCGCTGCTGATGCCGGAGCCGAGGATCTCGCAGTAAATGTGCGCGCCGCGCGCAACGGCGTGCTCATAGGACTCCACAACCAGCACGCCCGCACCCTCGCCCAGCGTGATGCCGTGGGAATGGTTGAAGGGGGAGCAGGAGTTTTCGTCCAGCGCGTGCAGGGACAGGAAGCCGGCATACGGAACCGAGGAAAAACCGTCGGTGCCGCCCGCCAGCACGACATCCGCCTTGCCCGCCCGGATGAGGTCGGCTGCATAGGCGATGCTGATGGTGCCTGCCGCGCAGGCGTTGGCAACATTGGTCACGATGCCGCCCGCATGGCAGACGCCCGCCACCTGATTGGCAATTGCCGAGATCGGCATTTTGAGAATATCCTCGCGGTGCTTGCCGCCGCGGTAGTAGCGCTCCAGACTGCGCCCGCCGCCGACACAGCTGCCCATAATGACGCTTGCCCGCTCACTGTTGCCGAAATCCGAAAGACCTGCGTCCGACAGGGCTTCCCCCGTCGCCCGCAGGCAAAGAGCGGCAGCCCGGTCAAGGGTGGGGTCGGATTCCTCCAACCCCTTGACCTCTGCCGCATAATCGGCATAGCAGTCGGCGGTGTCCAGCGTGTTCGTATGCGCGATACCGCTCCGGGAGGCAAGGATGCTGTCCCAGCACTCCTCCACATTCCCTCCGATGGCGCTGATGACCCCAAGACCTGTGATCACGCACCGAATCTGTCTGTCCGCCATGGTCTTACTGCTCCGCGTGTGCTACGACGTAGGCTGCCAGCGCGTCGATATTTTTGAAGTGCTCCTTGCCGACGCCCGTCATCGGCACGCCGTACTCCTCGTCGATAGCGGAGATGATCTCCAGCGAGTCGATGGAATCCAGTCCGATGCCCTCATTGAACAGGGGGGTGTCGTAGTCCAGCACATCTGCCTCGATGCCCAGCCGCTCGCAGAGCATCTCCTTGATTTTTGCCTTTACAGTGGTTGCGTCCATGGTAGTACCCTCTCTTTGTGTTTTTTGTTTGGTTGGGGAAGAACCGAGTCCGGATTGCCTTCCGGGGCACTCCCGAATCAGCGCTTCCTTTGCTTTTTGCTGTATTTGTTCCACAACGGGTTCCGTTGATGTGGACAGAGAAATGCCGCCTTGCCGATGCCGACGGTCAGCCCGCGATCAGGAATCGCCCGGCGTTTCGGGATATTCCACCACGCGCACCGAGGAAAGCACGGTGCAGGCGCTCATGGTGGCTTCCACGATCAGCACGGCACCCATGAAGCGGGTCAGAAACCGCACGCTGTCGGTCGGGTAGATGGCGATGAACAGCCCGCCTGCCGTTGCCAGCACGGCAAGGGAAAAGATCAGCCACCAGACGGAGATTCCGAATCTCCTGGCGTGGCGGGCGACCTGGATTTTGATGATTCCGTCGGTGAAAACGAAGATGCCCAGCAGAAGCCCGGTCGATTCCACCGTCAGCACGGGGCGGACAAGGAAAATCAGACCGATGCCGATGAGCAGGACGCCGTAAATGGAGTCATATTGAAACGCCAGCCGGTACAGGTCCTTGGAAAGGAAGCCTGTGATTTTGACCGCGCCGAGCAGGATGAGGAAAACGCCGCAGGCGTACTTCCATCCGACCTGCAGACTCGGGTCGGCGACCAGCAGGACGCCCAGTACGAGCAGAAACGCCGCCAGCACGAGGTGCCCGATCTTAGCAATGCGCATGGGAACAGCCGAGTGCATATCCATCCTCCTTTTCCGCTTGCCGCCTTCGGCGGCAGAATACCGACAATCCGAGGGACAGTATACCGGAAACCTCCGTCTGCCGCAATGGACAAAGAAATGCCGGTGTCACACTTTAGGACACCGGAGGGGGAATTGTCATATAAAAAAGGGGGGGGAATGCCGGAACTCCGTCATTCCCCGTGCGACATATCCGTCAGCAGACGGACTGCGCGGCGGTACTTTTCCACGATATTGTCATTCATGCCGCTCTTGGTCCAGTCCATGCACAGCCCGAAAAACTGGCACTTGGCAAAGTAAATCAGCGCATCCCGATCCTCCGGGGCGATCTTGCCGTCCGGCGTCATCTCACCCACCACCAGCCGGGCAGTGTGTGCGCACATCCGCATGAGGAAGTCCTCATAGGCGTTCCGGTCGATGGAGTTGTAGATGTGGTACACGGCGCGGCGGTTATTCTTGGCGAACTCATAGGCGCTCTCAATGCAGGTTTCCATGGACAGTGCCGTATCATGCTGCTGTGTCAGCGTGTTGGCTGCCTCAATGATGATTTCTTCGAGCAGGGAAGGAATATCCTGATAGTGGTAGTAAAAGGTATTGCGGCTGATATTGCAGATATCCACAATGCTTTTGACGCTGATTTTATTGAGCGGGCGCTCGTTCAGCAGGCGGATAAATGCCGCCTTGATAGCGGTTTTGGTGTAGTCGTTCGGCATGATCCGCCTCCTTTCGCCGTTATCCTGTATGTATTACAGCTATTATAGCACATGGAAAGGAAAATGTAAAGGTCTACCCGGAAGATTTTGCGGCACCGGCGGGGAAGGGGTGACCAAAGTCAGTTCATGCAGGGGGCTGAATCCGGGCGGCACGGGAGCTGGCGGGAACCCGCGAAAGCCGGACGCAAATAAAAATAACAAAATTTCCTTTTCCTATTGCCATCCGGATGAAAATCATGTATAATGTAAAAACAAAAATCGCACAGGAGATACGCATGGCAGAGAAAGCTGAAAAAGAGAACCGGAGGATGCAGCACATCCGCAACTTCTCCATCATTGCACACATAGATCACGGAAAATCCACCCTGGCTGACAGGATACTGGAACGCACCAACACACTCAGCGCACGCGAAATGGAAGCGCAGGTGCTGGATAATATGGATCTGGAGCGCGAGCGCGGCATCACCATCAAGGCGCGCGCGGTCCGGCTCAACTATACCGCGCCCGACGGCGAGGCGTATGAGCTGAACCTCATCGACACGCCCGGACACGTGGACTTCAACTACGAGGTGTCCCGGTCGCTCAATGCCTGCGACGGCGCCCTGCTGGTCGTGGACGCGACACAGGGCATTGAGGCGCAGACGCTTGCCAACGCCTACCTTGCCGTGGACGCGGGGCTGGAGATTGTCCCCGTTATCAACAAGATCGACCTGCCCTCGGCGCAGGTGGAGCAGTGCAGGAAGGATATCGAGGATGTCATCGGCATCCCGGCGGAGGATTGCCCCGCCGTCAGTGCCAAGACCGGACTGAACATCCAGGACGTGCTGGATGCCATCGTCCGCGACATTCCGGCTCCGCGCGGCGACGAGGACGCACCGCTCAAGGCACTCATCTTCGACTCCTACTATGACAGCTACCTCGGCGTGGTCGTCAATATCCGCCTCATGGACGGTGTCCTGCGGGCGGGAGACAGGATCCGCCTCATGTCCACCGGAACGGTCTTTGAGGTGGTGGACGTCGGCACGCTGGAGCCGTTCGGACTGCGCTCCACAGGCAAACTGGCGGCGGGCGAGGTCGGTTACTTGACCGCCTCCATCAAATCGGTCGGGGATACCCGCGTGGGCGATACCGTCACGCTGGCGGATAACCCCACCGCTACGCCCTGCCCCGGCTTCAAGGCGGCACAGCCCATGGTCTTTGCCGGTATCTATCCCGCCGACGGCGCGCGCTACGGCGACCTGCGCGAGGCGTTGGAGAAGCTGCAGCTCAACGATGCCGCCCTGACCTTCGATCCCGAGACCTCCGTCGCGCTGGGCTTCGGCTTCCGGTGCGGGTTCCTGGGACTTCTGCATATGGAAATCATCGAGGAGCGGCTGGAGCGCGAGTTCAACCTTGACCTGATTACCACCGCCCCCAGCGTCGTTTACGAAATCACCAAAACCGACGGCTCGGTCATCACGGTGGACAACCCCTCCAACTACCCCTCGCCCGACGTTATCCGGGAGGCGCGGGAACCGATCGTCCAGGCGAATATCATCACGCCGGTGGAGTACGTCGGCGGTCTGATGGAGCTGTGCCAGGACAGGCGGGGCGAATTTATCGACATGAAGTACCTCGATCCCACCCGCGTGGAACTGCACTATCACCTGCCGCTCAATGAGATTATCTACGACTTCTTTGATGCGCTCAAGAGCCGTTCGCGCGGCTACGCGTCGCTGGATTATGAGCTGCTGGGCTATCAGCCCTCGCGGCTGGTCAAGCTGGACTTCCTGCTCAACGGCGATCAGGTGGATGCCCTGTCCTTCATCGTGCACGAGGACAAGGCGTATGCCCGCGCCCGGCGTGTTGCCGAGAAGCTGAAGGAGAATATCCCGCGCCAGCTGTTTGAGATCCCCGTACAGGCAGCGATAGGCTCCAAGATCATAGCCCGGGAAACCGTCAAAGCGATGCGCAAGGACGTGCTTGCCAAATGCTACGGCGGCGACATCACGCGCAAGAAGAAGCTGTTGGAAAAGCAGAAGGAAGGCAAAAAGAAAATGCGTCAGCTCGGCTCGGTACAGGTCTCGCCGGAAGCATTCATGGCGGTCCTGCGGCTGGACAGCGACGACAGCAACGGAAACAACGGGAGCAAATAACTCCCGAAAAAGAAAGGAGCATACCATGTCTCGTTACCTTGTCAAGGACAAATTCACCTATGAAAGAGTCCCGCAGACAGACTACAGCTACAATCCCGACTACCTTCCCTACTCGTGGATTGACGGACGTGTGCAGTCGCACAACGTCATGCTGCCGCTCTATCAGGCGGAGACCCTGCTGGCGCTGGGCGATCTGACGGTAGCCGGTGACACACCTGCCGACATGGCGCTGACAGGCGCGGTGCAGGAAGTACTGAGCCGTTCCTCCGCTCTGCGCGTCAGACCGACCGAAAGCGGCATCGTATACCGCGCCACCTTCTTCGGCGCGGCGGGAGAGTCCTTCTCCTCGGTCGGCACCTCCTGCGCGGGTCACCCCGATTTCTTTGCGCTGTCCCGCATGGACTTTACGCCGGTGCGGTTCCGGCTGGAGACAGACGGCGCGCCGCTCACTGCATCCCTTTCCCTGGAGGCTGTGTGGAACACGCTGGGCGAATGGGGCGGACAGGCGCACTTCTATACGCCGGAGAACGCCGTGCTGACCGACCGCGGCTGTGCCATGGCGCTGACCGTGGACGGACGCGGCGGCTTTGCCAGCCGGAGTCTGCCCCTGGATCCCGGCGGATGCTACAGTATGCTGATGCCCCGGCGGAACACGGTGTTCGTGATCCTTTCCAACCCGGACGGGCTTGCCTCCGCCACGCTGTCCTTCACCTCCGAAGCGGCGCCGGACTACCTGCCGGAGAACGCCGTAACACTCCCCCTGCCGCAGGACGCGGATATGCACGCCCTGTACTTCAACCTTTCCGCCTGCCCCGGTTGCTCCGGGCGGCTGACCGGCTTCCGGCTGGAAATCGAAGGACGCGGCACCCTGCTGCTGCACGGCTACTCCTTTGAGCAGGAAAAGCCGCTGGAGACCCCGCGCGCGACCGTGACCTCCTGCCTGGCGGATGCCACTGCCACGACGCTGACCGTGACCGGCAGATTCTGCGCCGACGCCCTGCCGGCGGCGTATGCGGACGGACAGCTGTGCCTGTACGCCGGTACCATGGCGGACGCCCACGGGCTGGGCGCATCGCACGAGACGACCGCCGGAAAAGAGCGGGTCGGGAGCATCCCGCTGTCCGCTGTGTCCGCTGACGGGGGGTTCCGCATGGCAGATCTGCCGCTCTGGGTGCGACCACCCTGCTTCCCTATCAGCTCCTGCTGTTCGCCGAGGCGGAGGGACAGCCGGCACTGTGCCTGTCCGACCGCTTCTATGTCGAAAACTATGAGGTGTCCGACGGCAACCCCTACGCCTTCGATCTACCCGACTACACCGTGCGCGTGACCGACTTCGGCGCGTTCGGCGATGCGATACACAACGACACCGATGCCATCCAGGCGGCGCTGGATCACGTATCCGCCGCCGGCGGCGGACACGGCCGCCGGTACATCGTGACCTCGATCCTTCTGCGGGACAGCGTGGATCTGCACTTTGAGGACGGCGCCGTTCTCTGGCAGTCCCAGCGCCGGGACGAGTACCCCTACCAGCCTGCCGTCGGGCATGACGGTGTGATCCCCGGCGTCAACTGGACGCACAGCCTGCACGTTTCCAATCTGCCGCTCGTGCAGGGTGCCAACATCTCGCACATCAAGATCACGGGGCACGGCAGCATCCGGATGCTGGATACCGGCTCCGAGGAGGGCGTGGATATGCCCGGCTATGCCGCCGGATGCTACCGCCGCATCCACTGCATCCCGCTGGGGCTGTTCTGCTGTAACGATGTCGAAACGCGGGATTTTGAAATCATCCGCTCCAACAACTACAACACCGAGTACAGCCACTGCTGCCGCGTGTATATCGCCAATGTCCGTCTGCATGAGGTCAAGTGCGTCAGCGGCGACGGCTTCGGCGTGGCTGGCTCACACGGCGTGCGGGTCAACCGCTGCTTCCTGCAATCCAACGATGACGGCGTAGTCATGTCCTGCCATTACTTCGACCCGCGCGGCATCCTGTGGTGGACGAACCTCCGGGGCTACGACAACAGCTGCCGGGATATCACCGTCCTACATTCCTACATCAACTCCGGCGGCGGCAAGGCGCTTGCCTTCATCACGTGGGGCACCAGCGATCCCATCCAGGAGAACGAGGAGGTCAGCGGCGTGTACGCCACCGACAACTACCTGACCTCGGTCAATCCGGTCGGCACATGGCCCGACAACCCCTACAACGGCAAACAGCCCTTTGACAACTCCGAGACCGATGACTACTCGCCGGTCAAGGATGTACGCATCGTGGGCAACCGGTACGCCGGAAACTGCACGCTGGGACCCATCCGGGCGACCAACGTGCTGACCGACTGCGGTGTCTGCTCGACCTCGGATTTCCGCAACGGCGACTTCACGCTGGGCGGCATGGCAAACTGGACGATGTGGCGGAACGATGCGCCGGATTCGGTCGGCACCGTTATATACGCCGACAAGGAGAAGGGGCGCATCTGCCACTTTGAGCGGGGCGACGTCGCCGCCGCGCAGGGACTGCGGCTGGAGGCGGGACAGCACATCTTCCGCTGTGAGCTGCTGACGGGCGCGGGCGGCGCGGAGCTGTTCGTGGCACGCATCCCGGCGCTGGGTACGCCCGGCGGCGATACGCCCTACGCTATGGGTGAGGTGCTGGCAAGCCGCCGGGCGGTCTGCACGCGCCCGACGGTCGTGTCGCTGTCCTTTGAACTGACCGATGAGGTGAGCGATGTGTTCGTAGGTCTGCGGCGCCCGGCAGAGGGCGTGTCGGCGCAGGATTATGCGGCGCAGGACTACGCTGTGTTCGACGCCTGCACGATGGAAAGCCATGTGGACCGTGACGCCATTGCCGCACGCCGCCGGGAGCGGTTCCTTGCCGCTGTCGAGCAGAACTTTGATACGACCGGCTTCTGCGTGGACGGGAAGGAAGGCAAGCTGTACCTCCGGACAACCGCCGGACGGGAAGGCGAGCCGGACGGGCGGCGCTACCTGCCCGCACGCCGGGAATGCGACGTGTTCACGCTGAACAGCGCGGTGCAGTCGAACGCCTACGACACCGCCGCCGGGCGGTGCGGCTTCGGCTACCGCTTCGGCATCCGGGACGGCGGCAGGTGCTATACCGAGCTGTGCTTCAATGTGGTGGAG
>OBLG01002671.1_pt1 | contig 10670 bp, 12 predicted proteins | sample 1517451 | NCBI WGS metagenome assembly OBLG01 (sample SAMN04571694, study PRJEB22368) | human gut metagenome | biome: human gut; material: stool | host: Homo sapiens | place: Luxembourg | collected 2012-06-29 | reverse complement strand
CCCCGCGCTTGGCGGCGTTCCGCAGCGCGTCCAGCATTTCCTCGCCGATGGCAAGGTAGGGCGTGTAAATATAGACATACCGCTGCGCCTGCGCCAGGATGTTCAGGTATATCGTCTCGGCCACGGGCTCCTCGTCCAGCGGGCTGTCGGCGTAGGGCTGCACCACGCCGTCCGACACCGGCGGCTCCAGCGGCGCGGGGCGGAAGGGGCTGTAGTCTTCCTCGCTGGGGCGGAAGGCGTTCCAGAAGTTGAGGAACATCACGGTGAAATTCCACGCAGCATCGCCTTCCACCCGCAGGGCGGCGTCCTTCCAGTAGCCGAAGCGCTGCTCCTTGTTGATATATTCGTCCGCCAGGTTCACGCCGCCGGTGTAGGCCACCGTGCCGTCGATGACCACGATCTTGCGGTGGTCGCGGTGGTTCATCACCAGCGAGAGCAGCGGCACCACGGGGTTGAACGGGATGCACCGGATGTGCGCCCGCTCCATGCGCACCACAAAATCCGTGGGCAGGCCCAGCAGGCTGCCGAAATCGTCGTAGATCAGCCGCACGTCCACCCCCTGGGCAGCCTTGCGGCGCAGAATTTTCTCGATGCCGTTCCACATATATCCGTGGCTGACGATGAAGAACTCCAGAAAAATCGTCTTCTCGGCCTTTTCGAGATCGGCCAGCAGCTGCGGGTACATGGCCTCGCCGCAGGAGAAATACTGCGTGCGGGTGTTCTGCCAGGCCGGGTAGGGGCCGTATTTCGCCACATAGCGGCTCTGGCCCAGCCCGCGGGCGTCCAGCGTGTCGGCCGGGCCGGGCTGCTGGGCAAGGTCCTTTTTGTGGGCGTCGTCCACGGCCTGCATCTTCAGGCGCAGGCGGCGGGAGGGCCGCTTGTTGCCAAAGGCCAGGTACAGCGCCCCGCCCAGCAGCGGCAGGATGCCGATCAGCGCGATCCAGCCCACCTTGTAGGCGCTGTTCTCGTCCTTGCGCACCAGATACAGGATGATGAGCAGGCTCAGCGCGTTGAGCACGCCGTTCACCCACACCCGCCCGGTGCCGGTGGTGATGGCGAAGAACACCCAGCACAGCCACAGCAGCTGCAGCGCCACCAGGATCACCGTGACGGTGACGCGGTTCAAAATGCGGCTGAAAAATTTGACGAACGGCAGCCGGTAGAACATGCGGCCTGCCCCCCTTTCTGCATCCCTTTATAATATGTGTAAGTATACCGCGGTTTTGCACCGTTTGCAAGGACACGATAAAACCAAAGCGGAGCAGCCAGGCTGCTCCGCTTCGGTTCCGTTATTGGTGTTATTGGTTTTCCTCATAACCTACCATCAGGCCGCCCAGCTCGGCGTAGTAGCTGCACAGGCCGCCGCATTCGCTCACGTCCACCTGCGCGCCCTCGAACACCGCATGCAGCATCAGCTTCAGGCGCTTGGCGGCTTCCGGGTTGCCGCAGTGGGCGATGTGCACTTTGCCATTCGTGAAGCCGCCGGCCTTCATTTCCAGCACGATGCGCTCCAGTGCGCCGTGCTCGCCGCGGGTCTTGCACAGCACTTCCAGCTCGCCGCTCTCGCTTGCCCGGCCGATGACCCGGATGCCCAGCATCCGCGCCACGGCGGCAACGGCAGGCTTCACGCGGCCGTTGCGGGCCAGGTTTGCCAGCGATTCCAGCGAGAACAGCAGGTGGGTGTGCTTTTTGTAAGCCAGAATTTCCTCGCAGACGGCGTCGAAGTCCATGCCGCTTTCCACCAGCTGCTGCAGCCGTTCGGCCAGCAGGCGGCACTCCGGCCCGGCGGACAGGCTGTCCAGCACAAAGACCCGGGCTTCCGGGTGGTCGGCCTTGTACTCCTCGGCCGCCAGCAGGGCGGCGTTGTAGCTGCCGGACAGGGTGCCGGTGATGGTGACGGCGAACACCTGCTCCGCGCCCTCGTAGGCGGCCAGCCAGTCGGCCACGTTGGGGCAGGACGTGGTGGTCTTGCCCTTGTAATCACGCAGGGTCTGGGCCATGCCCACGGCGTCCAGATGGCCGTCGTCCAGATATTCCTGCTCGTCGGTGACGATCTTCAGCGGCACACAGGCAAACTCTGCCCCCGGCAGCTCATACAAATTGGACGAGGAATCCACAACGATCTTGGTTTTCATAAAAGCACGCTCCCGCATCTATTTTTGTCTGGCAGGCGTCGGCCGCTGCAGGGGATCCCCTGCCCGGCGCGCACTGCCGCTCTGGTTTGTTCCGTTCGCTGCAAACATCTTATCAGTTTTTCAAAAACCTGTCAAGCAGTTTCATAAAATCTTTAAAAAGTTTTTCTTGACCCGTTGACCTGCGCGGCAAAATGCATTATACTGAGACCCATGAAACCGACCATTTCCCCCTCGGCTGCGGGCCATGCCTGCCGCCGGACGAGCCATCGGAATGCTGTATGAACGCTGAAACCAAACGCCGCGTTGCGGCCTGCGCCGCCGGGTTTGCCCTGCCCCGGTACGCCGATCTCCCGCAGGTGGGGCTGTATCTGGACCAGACCGTGCAGTACGTCAACGGCTACTTCCGCACCTTCTGCGGCGTGGAGCTCACCCCCTCCATGGTGAGCAACTACGTCAAAAAGGGCATCCTGCCGCACCCGGTGCGCAAAAAGTACAGCCGGGAGCAGCTGGCTTCCCTGCTCTACATCGCGGTCTCCAAGACGGTGCTCTCGATGGAAAACATCGACATCCTGTTCAAAATGCAGCGGGAGCACTATTCCGCCGGGGAGGCCTACGATACCTTCTGCAACGAGCTGGAAGCCTGCCTTCCGGTGGTGTTCGGCTACCAAAAGGCCGCCCCCCTGCCAACCGATGTGAACGACGAACGGATGCTGCTGCGCAGCACCATCCTGGCCGCCGCCAACAAAATGTACCTGGACTGCTGCTTCGATGCGCTGCGCCAGGAGGAAAATCTCTGGGCAGATATCCTGCCGGACCTTGTGTAAGAAGGAGGAATCGTTCGTGCGTGAGATCAGGATCGGGCGTGTTTACCGCCACTTCAAGGGCGACTATTATCTTGTGGAGGGCGTCGCCAACGACTCCGAGACCGGGAAGCCGTTCGTCATCTACCGCAAGCTTTACGGCGACGGCGGGCTCTGGCTGCGCCCGCTGGAAATGTTCCTGAGCCGGGTGGACCGAGAGAAATATCCCGATGCACCGCAGGAATATCGCTTTGAGTTGCAGGAGATCGAAAGCGCTGCGGGGCACTGAAACAAAAGGGGCGCTGTGCAGCAGAGCGCAAAGCTCTGTATCTTTGCTTCTTTTCTTTGATTTTTTGCCCTGTTTTCGCGCATTCCTTCGTTTGCAGTTTCTTTTGCATTCAAGTCAGAATCACAAACAAAAACACCTGTCTGCGTTTTGTTTTCGCAGGCAGGTGCTTTTTTGTTTCTCATTTTCCGGCGCACGGTCATCCACTGAAAAGTGCAGATAAAAAGTACGCCCTTTCCTCCCGCCGCTTTTGGCGCTATGCTGTTTTCGAACGAAAAATCTCTGCCAAAAAGGAGGAACAGCGCTTGGACATTGAACTTTCCCGCGGGTTCGTGGCGTTCCCGCGCGGCCTGACCGACTGGGAATGGTACACCGAGCCCAACACCGCCCGGCTGTATTTTCATCTTCTGCTCACGGCAAATTGGAGCCGCAAGCAGTGGCAGGGCATCACCATCCAGCCCGGACAGCTGGTGACGAGCCAGCCGCACCTTGCCGCACAGCTCAATTTGTCCACCATGCAGGTCCGCAGTGCCCTGAAGCACTTGCAGACAACCGGTTACATAACCGTCAAAACAGGGCCAAAATACAGCCTGATCACGTTAGAAAATTACAATTTGATCACCGGGCTCAACAGGCTGGATAACAGGCAGGCAACCGGCAAACAACCGGCTGATACCAGTCTGGCAGCAACAACTCTACCATCAATACCATCAGAACCAGAAATACCATCATCATCTTCCGAAGAAACGACGACGACGAGCGAGCACGCTCTTGTTTTTGAGGAATACGAAGCAAATATCGGTCAGCTTGCGCCCCGATGCAAAACGGAGCTGGCTCAATATGCCGACCGTCTGGGGGATGAGGTGACGGCGGCCGTGCTGCACAAGTGCGGCGACCTTGGCGGGCACAGCTGGGCCTATGTGCGCAAGGCTCTGGAAGATGCCGCCGGGCTGGGATGCCAGACCGCGCAGGACTATCAGCGGCGCGCACCCATCGGCGGGAGCCGGGCCAAAGGCACCCGTGTAGACCGCGAAACACCCAGCGGCAGCGACTGGCTGCAAAACGCGGCCTTTCGCCGAAGACCGCTGACAAAAAGGCAATAAAAAAAGCTCCCCCATTAAGAGCGTTGACATAGGAAAACAGGAAGAAACCCAGTAAAATCAACGCTTTTAAGGGCAGAGGGCAAACAGGTTAGCTCAAAAATTGAATAACCAAGCGTCAAAAGGGATGTTACCGCAAGGCAGCATCCCTTTTCGCATACGCCCACGCCGTAGATTTTGAGAAAAGTCTACGGCGTTTTTTTCTGCCCAAATCTGAAAGGAGGTGCAGCCACAATGTACTTTACGAACGGCAGCAGCCGTGCGTTTGAAATGCTCATGCGGGGAAAGCCCGGCTTTGACCGCTACGAAAACGGCGGCTGTGCCGACTGTGAGGATTGCAATACCTGTCACTTTTACCGTCCGCATTGGAAGTACCAGTTCTGTGTGTACGCGGAATGTCCGTATGAGCCGGGCAAGCTGACCGCCCTCCGGCGCGGCACGGCGAAGTGAGCGAAAGGAGCTGATAACCTATGGCAGTATTTCGGGTGGAGCGCAACAGCGGGTACACCGTCATGTCAAACCACCATCTGCGAAACAAGGAGCTGACCTTGAAAGCCAAGGGGCTGTTATCGCAAATGCTGTCCCTGCCGGAGGATTGGGACTATACCCTTGCAGGGCTGTCCCATATCAACCGTGAGAGCATCGACGCGATCCGCACCGCTGTATGGGAGCTTGAAAAAGCCGGATATATCCTGCGGCGGCAGGGACGCGATGAAAAAGGCAAAATGACTGCTATCGAATACACCATCTATGAGCAGCCGCAGCCGGTGTTGGAAAATCCAATACCGGGTAAACCGATGTTGGAAAATCCGACAACGGATAATCCGACGTCGGAAAATCCAACGCAATTAAATAAAGATAGATCAAGAACTAACTTATCAAAGAAAGAAAAATCAATTACGGATCTATCAAATACCGATTCCTTTCCTATCCTTTCCCCTGACCCCTCACCTTGCGGGGCTGCGCCGGAACGGAAAGGAACGGAAGCGTTCAAACAGAGTGCCGTAGATATTTACCGTGAAATCATCATGGAGAATATCGAGTATGACACGCTCACGCAGGACCCGAAAATGGACAAGGAGCGTTTGGACGAGATCGTAGACCTCATGCTGGAAACTGTCTGCTCTGCGCGAAAGACGCTCCGCATCGCTGGCGACGATTACCCCGCCGAGCTGGTAAAGAGTAAATTCTTGAAGCTGAACAGCAGCCACATCGAGTTTGTCATGGACTGTATGCGGGAGAACACCACGAAGATCCGCAACATCAAGCAATATCTGCGGGCGGTGCTGTTCAACGCTCCGTCTACCATCGACAATTACTATACCGCCCTTGTCGCGCACGACATGGCAAGCCCTGATTGGGGCAAGCCGAAATCAGGCATCCCGGACTATTCCTGTTCGCCGGACGAGAGCCTATGAGAATGTGGCTGATCTGGTGAGTGCGCCCGCCCTGACTGCGGCAGAAAAATCGAAAGGAGTGATAACCGTTGCAGGAAGAAGTAACCCGAAAGACGATTGCCCTTGCAATCAAGACGGCAAAGCTGGACGGAAAGGTGCTGCAAGCCGCGCTGCGGAAGCTCTTGCAGCTCTACCGCAAGGCAAGGGACACGCCCCATCGCGGCAAGCAAACGCTGAAACAGCTTATGCGGCATGGCACAGGCGTTTCCAATATCGAAATCACCGATGCGAATATCAAAGCCTTTGAAAGCACGGCGAAGAAATACGGCATTGACTTTGCGCTGAAAAAGGCAGATGACCGATACCTTGTGTTTTTCAAGGGACGGGACGCGGACGTGTTGACGGCAGCGTTTCGGGAGTTTTCCAAGAAAAAGCTGGACAAGGAGCGAAAGCCCTCCGTGCGGCGCGATCTTGCCGAGAAGAAAGCCGAAGCCGCGCAGACCGCCAAGCGGGACAAGGTGAAAAATATGGACAGGGGGATTGAGCGATGAAGCCGGAAATCAAAAAGCAAGTCATACTCCATCTCCCATATCTTGCCTTTGTCTATCTGTTTGGAAAGGTCGGACAGGCGTTCCGGCTGGCGCAGGGGGCGGATCTGTCTGCAAAGCTGCTGCATATCGGGCAGGGCTTCTCCGCTGCCTTTGCCAGCGCCGCCCCCAGCTTCCATCCTACCGATCTGTTGATTGGGCTTGCCGCAGCCGTGATTATCCGGCTGGTGGTCTACTCCAAGCAGAAAAACGCCAAGAAATACCGCAAGGGCATGGAGTACGGCACGGCGCGTTGGGGTACAGCGGCAGACATCAAGCCGTTCATTGATCCCGTCTTTGACAACAATGTGCTGCTGACGCAGACAGAACGGTTGATGATGTCCAACCGTCCCAAAGATCCGAAGAACGCGAGAAACAAGAATATTCTTGTCATTGGCGGTTCAGGCAGCGGAAAAACGAGGTTTTTCTGCAAGCCCAATATTATGCAGCTTCACAGCTCGTATGTCATCACCGACCCGAAAGGCAGTCTGATTTGCGAGGTGGGACAGCTTTTGCAGCGGGCAAAATACCGCATCGCCGTTCTCAATACCATCAACTTTGCCAAGAGTATGCACTATAACCCGTTTGCGTACTTGCGCACAGAGAAAGATATTTTGAAGCTGGTAAATACCATCATCGTCAACACCAAGGGTGAGGGCGCACAAAGCACCGAAGATTTTTGGGTGAAAGCAGAGCGCCTTTATTACACGGCACTGATTGGCTATATCCACTATGAAGCGCCGGAGGAAGAAAAGAACTTCATCACTCTGCTTGACATGATCAATGCCAGTGACACCCGCGAGGACGACGAGGATTATAAAAATCCTGTGGATCTTCTGTTTGACCGATTGGAGGAACGCGAGCCGGAGCATTTCGCAGTGAAGCAATACCGCAAGTACAAATTGGCTGCTGGAAAGACCGCAAAATCCATCCTGATCTCCTGCGGCGCACGGCTTGCCCCCTTCGACATCCAAGAACTGCGTGATTTAACGATGTACGATGAGCTGCAACTGGATACGCTGGGCGATAAGAAAACAGCGTTGTTCCTCATTATGTCGGACACGGATTCCACCTTTAACTTCCTCATCAGCATGGTCTACACCCAGCTTTTCAATCTGCTTTGCGATAAAGCAGATGATGTGTACGGCGGCAAACTGCCCATCCATGTGCGGTGCCTGATCGACGAGTGCGCCAACATCGGGCAGATTCCCAATCTGGAAAAGCTGGTGGCGACCATCCGCAGCCGTGAGATCTCCGCCTGCCTTGTTTTGCAGGCGAGAAGCCAGTTGAAAGCCATCTACAAGGACAATGCGGACACCATCGTGGGCAACATGGATTCTCAAATTTTTCTGGGCGGCAGTGAGCCGACCACCCTGAAAGACCTGTCGGAAATGCTGGGAAAAGAGACCATTGACGCATTCAACACCTCAGACACCCGTGGCAATAGCCCCAGTTACGGCACTACGTTCCAAAAGATGGGCCACGATTTGTTGAGCCGGGACGAGCTGGCAGTGCTGGATGGCGGCAAGTGTATCCTGCAACTGCGGGGTGTGCGCCCGTTTTTGAGCGACAAGTACGACCTGACCCAGCACCCTAACTACAAGTACACCTCCGATTATGACCCCAAGAACGCCCTCGATATTGAAAAATATCTGAACCGAAAAGAAAAAATCAATTCCAATGATGAATTTGTTGTGATTAATGCTGATTCGCTCCCGTCTGCCTGATCCGGTAGGCGGTTTTAATTTGTCCCGGTCAGAAAAGTGCACCAGAAAATCAGCCTTGCTGCGGTTATGCAGCGTAAAACTACAAGATTTCGGGTGTGTACAAATGATCGAAAACGCTTTATAATAAAGGAGAAAAGACTATGGAATTCTTCAACTCTGCTATCGAAGTTCTTCAGACTCTGGTTGTCGCTCTGGGTGCTGGTCTCGGCGTGTGGGGTGCCATCAACCTGCTGGAAGGTTACGGTAACGACAACCCCGGCAGCAAGTCTCAGGGCATGAAGCAGCTCATGGCTGGCGGCGGTGTCGCTCTGGTGGGCATCACCCTGATTCCCCTGCTGAGCGGTCTGTTCGGTTAAGAACAGTGGGCGGCGATTGCCGCCCGGTACATATTATAATAAGGAAAGCCATAGTAACGATCTCACATACAGAAGGTGAAGCAGATGAGCGAGATTTTATTGTATCATGGCAGTAAAGAAGAAGTTGTCTATCCCGAAATCCGCATCACACGGTATACAAAGGACTTTTCTTGGGGATTCTACTGCACGAACAACTATCAGCAAGCCTACCGCTGGGCAGACCGCCGTTCTGCCGATGGCCTTGTGAACGTCTATCGCTATGTAGAAAATCCCGACCTGAAGATCCTGCGTTTCCCTGAAATGTCGGACGAATGGCTGGATTTTATTGCAAAATGTCGTGCAGGCGAAACCCATCCCTACGATATTGTTGAGGGACCCATGGCAGACGACACCATTTGGGATTACGTCAACGGATTTACGTCCGGGCAAATCAGCCGTGAAGCATTTTGGGCATTGGCGAAGTTCAAGCATCCAACACACCAGATCAGCTTTCATACCGTAAACGCTTTGCACTGCCTGACCTTTGAGAGGAGTGAACCCATCCATGACCGAAAAGCAGAAAAATGATGTTCTCTATGTTTGCAGCCTGATCGAGACCATTGCCCGCAAGACCAAAAATCATCGGCAGGATGTGATTCGTCACTTCACAAAAGCCGACATCGAACGGCAGCTCCGGCTGGCAGAAGTAAACCATTGCCTGTCCTTTGAGCAGGTTTCAGATGAACTGATTGAAGATCTCAACATCCCGGATGGGGATTTTGATACCGCCGCAGAGTGCCGCTATACGGTTCCTTCTGCAACCTCCATCGGAATGCTGTACCAGGGGCTGGTGCTGTCCACCATGAAGGATGATGATGCAGCACAGGCAATTCTGGATGTTTTTTCGTCGTTTATCACGGATGAGATCTCCGATTTTAATTCCAACGTATACTACACCAATCCTGATTATCTCCGCTGCTCCTATCTGGAGGGCAAGATGCTTGCATAACTGAATCATTGTCCTATGCCGATTGCCGAAAAGCAGTCGGCATTTTTGTTTTCATCGGCTTCTGAGACGATTATTCCATACGGCGGCTTGAGCAGCAACGGAAAGCCCTCTGCAGCTTGCAGTTTTATTGAATGTCCGTGCTCCAAGCTGTGTTTTTTATCCACCCATCAATGAAAGGCGGTGTCTTATGCAGTTTTTGACCCACATTATTTTTCTCCTGAACCTTCTCAAGACCCTCATCAACCACTTCAGCTAAGGACGGTGACTGAATGGAAACCGTTCTCAAAGCCATTGCCGACTGGATCAAAGGCATCCTGACGGCAGGCATTATGTCAAACCTTTCCGGCTTGTTCGACGATGTGAACACGCAGGTGGGAAACATCGCCCAGCAGGTGGGTACTAAGCCCTCCAGCTTTGAACCGAGAGTGTTCGCCATGATTGAGGCGTTGTCCCGGAACGTGGTGCTGCCCATTGCAGGCGTGATTTTGACCTTCATTGCTTGTTATGAACTGATTCAGCTTATAACAGAGCACAACAACATGGCACAATTTGAACCTGCGCTGCTGATGAAATGGATCTTCAAGACTGCCATTTCAGTCTGGATGATCTCCAACACCTTCGATATTGTGATGGCAGTCTTTGATCTGACACAGAAGGTGGTGTCCGATTCCAGCGGCATCATTGCCGGAAACACCCGTGTCAACGACATTGGCTTGTCGATGCTGGAAGCTAGTCTGATGCAGATGGATGTAGGACCCCTGTTCGGGCTTTTCCTGCAAAGTTTCTTCATCGGCATCACCATGCGAATCTTGAGCATCATTATTTTTGTCATCGTGTACGGAAGAATGATTGAGATCTATTGCATGGTGAGCCTTGCACCCATCCCCATGGCGACTTTCGGCAACCACGAGCAGAGCCACATGGGACAGAACTACCTGAAATGCCTGTTCGCATTGGGCTTTCAAGGCTTTCTCATCCTCATCTGCGTGGCGATTTACGCCGTGCTGATCCAGAGCGTGGCGATTTCCGGGGATGCCATTAACTCCATTTGGAGCATTGTGGGCTACACCGTCCTGCTCTGTTTCAGCCTGTTCAAGACCAGCTCCGTAACCAAATCCGTTCTCGGAGCGCACTAAAGGAGGTGCTTTATTGGCTGCGTATATCTCTGTGCCTCGTGATTTGACCAAGGTTAAGTCTAAAGTGGCATTCAACCTGACCAAACGGCAGCTTGTCTGCTTTGGCACAGCGGCTCTCATTGGAGTGCCGCTGTTTTTTGTTCTCCGGGATTCCGGCG
>OBLG01002663.1_pt1 | contig 10708 bp, 12 predicted proteins | sample 1517451 | NCBI WGS metagenome assembly OBLG01 (sample SAMN04571694, study PRJEB22368) | human gut metagenome | biome: human gut; material: stool | host: Homo sapiens | place: Luxembourg | collected 2012-06-29 | reverse complement strand
AGATTGAATACGTCCGGGTGCGCCTTCTCGATCTCGTCGAACAGCACCACGGCATACGGATGCCGCCGTATTTTTTCGGTCAGCTGCCCGCCTTCCTCAAAGCCGACATAGCCGGGCGGCGAGCCGATGAGCCGGGATACGCTCTGCTTTTCCATATACTCCGACATATCCAGCCGTATGAGCGCGTTTTCACTGCCGAACAAAGCCCCTGCCAGCGCGCGGGACAACTCGGTCTTGCCGACGCCGCTCTGCCCGAGAAAGATGAAGGATCCGATGGGGCGGCGGGGATCCTTCAGCCCCATGCGCCCCCGCCGGATGGCGCGGCACAGCGCCGTGACAGCCTCGTCCTGCCCGATCACGCGCGCCCGGAGCGTATCCTCCAGCCGCAGGAGCCGTTCCCCCTCGCCCTCCAGCAGGCGGCTGACCGGGATGCCTGTCCACTGCGTCACTACCTCGGCGATATCGTCCGGCTCCACGGTCAGCGCGCCTGTGTCCTGCTCGCGGCGCCAGCTCGCGCGTGCCGCCTCCAGCTGACCGCGCAACCCTGCCTCCTCGTCCCGCAGACCTGCCGCCCGCTCAAAATCCTGCGCCTTGATGGCTTCCGCTTTCTCGCGGCTGACCGCCGTCAGGCGAACCTCCAGCTGCTTGACCCCCGGCGGCGATGTCCGTGACCGGATACGCAGGCGGGACGCCGCCTCATCCACCAGGTCAATCGCCTTGTCCGGCAGGAAGCGGTCGGGGATGTAGCGCACCGACAGTGCGACCGCCGCCGTCAGCGCCCCGTCCGATATGCGGAGCCGGTGATGCGCCTCGTATTTGGGACGCAGTCCCTCCAGGATGCGCACCGTTTCCTCCCCGCTCGGCTCGCCCACCGTCACGGACTGGAAGCGCCGCTCCAGTGCCGCGTCCTTCTCGATGTGCCGCCGATACTCGGTCACGGTCGTGGCGCCGATGACCTGCATCTCGCCCCGTGCCAGCGCCGGTTTGATGATGTTGGCGGCGTCCACCGCCCCTTCCGCCGCGCCCGCCCCGATGATGGTGTGGATCTCGTCAATGAACAGGATGATCTGCGGGTTGCGGCGCACCTCCTCCATAACGTTCTTGAAGCGCTCCTCAAACTCGCCGCGGTATTTCGCCCCGGCGATCATGGATGCGATATCCAGCGTCACGATGACCTTGCCGCGGATGGTGTCCGGCACACTGCCGTCGCTCACGCGCTGGGCAAGCCCTTCCACTACGGCGGTTTTGCCCACGCCCGGCTCCCCGACCAGACAGGGATTGTTCTTGGTACGCCGGGACAGAATCTGAATCACCCGTTCGGTCTCGGTCTCCCGCCCGATGATGGGATCCAGCCTGCCCTCCCGCGCCATGGCGGTCAGATCGCGCCCGTACTGTGCCAGCGTCGGTGTGCCGGCAAGCGCCTTCTCCGTGCGGCGGTTCTCCTTGCCGCTCCGCGACCGACCGCCGGACTGCTCGGCTTGGCTTTCGTTCCCCGCACTCCGGCTCTGCCCGATGTTCTCCGCCCCCGGCGATGCGCCCAGAAAATTCTGCACGTCCCGCTTCAGCTCGTCCACGGGAATGTTCAGATCGTCCAGAAGGCGCACCGCCACGCAGTCGCCCTCCCCGAGCAGTGCCAGCAGCAGATGCTCCGTCCCGATGTAGCTCTGCCCGGCGTGTACCGACAGCGTGGCGGATTCCTGAATGATTTTTTGCGTGCGCGGTGTCATGTCGGCGGGGGAGACCTGACTCGGCACTCCCTCGCCTGCCATATTCACCACAGCCTCCCGCACCCGCGTCCGGTCGGCGCCGTGCGCGCGGAGCATCTTGGCGGCGATGGAGGCGTCATCCGCCATCAGCCCTAACAGGATATGCTCCGATCCGATGTAGGTGTGCCCCAGATCGGCGGCGGCGGACAGCGAAGCATTGAGCGCGCGCTGGGCGCGTTCCGTGAAACGGTTTGTCATGGAGATCCTCCTGCGGCAGGGGCGGAGCCGCGCGACCGGATGAAAGAACGGCGCGGGGATGCCCCGAAATAGCGGAACCCGATCGGCAGCCCTATGCTTCCTGCGACAGCCGTTCGCGCACCAGCCGTGCGCGGCTGATATCACGGTTGAAGTCGCCGGAAGCGGGCGGATCGGAGGCGAGCGAGAGCGAAGCGGGCAGGGTATCGAACAGCAGAGCGGTCAGCGACTCGACCCGGATGTCGGGGAGCAGTCCCAGCGAAGCGCCGAGCCGGAGGTCGGCGAGACAGCGGAGGCATTCGGACATCGGGAGAACGCAGGCGTGTCGCAGAATGCCGGCGGCGCGATGTATGCGGTCGGTCAGGCGGATGAGATCGTGACCGCTGACGGCACTGCGCCGGTGGCGTTCGGATTCCAGAATACGCCCGGCACAGCCGGATATCAGCGACAGAATATCGGTTTCCGACAGTCCGAAGCAAATGCGGTTTGACAGCCGGTAGAGCGGGATTTCCTCCTGCCGCGCGGAGCCTGCAAGCGCGCGGTGCAGAGTCAGTCCCTGCCGCTCCAGCCGTGCCGCCAGCAGTCCGGTCTGTCCTGCGGCTTCCAGTGCCGGGAGGAACAGCAGTACCGAGACGCACAGCCCCGTTCCCAATTCACCGGGGTCGTGCGTCAGATAGCCCAGCCGCTCGTCGAAGGCAAGGTCAAACCGTGCGTCCAGCTGCCCCTCTACGCCGCTCACCCCCGCATACGCGTCCCGCACCGCCAGCCCGGGACGGATGCAGCGCAGCCGGACGTGATCCTGCCCGCACAGCATGGCGGATATGCCGCACGGCTCGTTCAGGTACAGGGCGTGCGGCAGACTTTCGCGGATAAATTCCGGACCGGCATAGCATTTTTCGACCAGCGCGCAGGCGGCGGTGCGGGAAATCCCCGCAAAGTCAATGGCGGTAAAGCCGTTTTCGGTCAGTACGGCACCGACGGCGGATATGACTTCCTTTGCCCCCGCCGGTTCCAGCCGCGCCGGGAACGGGAAAGCCTCCAGATTCCGCGAAAGACGTGCGCAGGTGCAGAGCGCCACATCCTGCTCCGCGCCGGGTATTTCGTACCATGCCATATCACCGTGCCTCCTGTTCCAGTTCCCGGATGCGGTCGCGCAAAGCCGCCGCATCCTCAAAACGCTCTGCCTCGACCGCCGCCGCCAGCTCCTGCCGGAGTGCCGCCGCACGTTCCGCCCGCTCCTGCCGGGCACGATAGCCTGCCGGAACGGCTCCCGCGTGACAGAGCCGCCCGCCGAAGGTCGGCAGGAGCGGCGCAAGCTCCGCGGCAAATACCGTGTAGCATACCGCGCATCCCGCCCCGCCGGAGGCGGCAAGGTCGGACAGCGATCCGCCGCATCGGGGGCACAGCAATCCCGGCGCACCGTCGGTCCCGACTGCGGCGGGGATCGGCAGTTCGTGCAGAACCGGCTCTTCGGGGCAGAGTACCGGCTCCCCCGGTCCCGCGCAGGCGTCGCTGAAATCCTCCAGTTCGCCGGATTTTTTCATGGCGTCGGCGCACGCGGGGCACAGATTGAAGGTGCGCACCCTGCCGCCGATGTTTTCATGGTAGAAAACGGCAGCCTTCTTCCTGCCGCAGGTATCGCAGAGCATATGTACAGCCATCCTTTCCGCCGGAGCCTGTCCGAAGGCGTCGGGCGCAGGTATCCGGCTGTTTGCTCTATTATACCGCACACCCTCTGTCCGATTGTGTCGCATTGTCGCTCGTGGAAAAATTTTCCGGCAGCAGAAGGCAGAAAAAGGGGTGTTAAAAAACCCGGAATGAGTTTTTTAACACCCCTGACGTATTGTCCCGGTGCTGTTGACAGCTGACAGCTGACAGCACTTTTTGAGCGGATTTATTTTGCCTTGTCCATGGTGATATATTTGAGGTATGCGTTGATGAATCCGTCCAGCCTGCCGTTCATGACAGCCTCGACGTCCACCTCCTCGTAGCCCGTGCGCGTATCCTTGACCAGCGTGTAGGGCATGAAGACATAGGAGCGTATCTGCGAGCCCCATTCGATGTTGTTCTTGTTGCCCTGTATCTGCTCGATGGTATCCAGCCGTTCACGGATTTTGATGTCCATCAGCTTTGCTTTCAGCATACGGAGTGCGGTTTCCTTGTTCTGGAGCTGGGAGCGCTCGGTCTGGCAGGTCACGACGATGCCGGTTGCCTTGTGCGTGATGCGCACGGCGGAGGACACCTTGTTGATGTTCTGTCCGCCCGCGCCGCTGGAGTGAAACGGCACGAACTCATAGTCCTCGTCCCGGAGCTGGATCTCGTCCAGATCGGGGAATTCCGGCATGACCTCGATGGATGCGAAGGAGGTCTGGCGCCGCCCCTGCGCGTCAAAGGGCGAGACGCGCACCAGCCGGTGAACGCCGTTCTCGCTCTTGAGGAATCCGTAGGCATGGGGTCCCTCCACCGTGATGGTGGCGGATTTCAGTCCGGCGGCGTCTCCGTCCAGCCAGTCCAGCAGCTTGACCTTGAATTTGTTGGTCTCTGCCCAGCGGGTAATCATGCGGTACAGCATCTGACACCAGTCCTGCGCCTCGGTTCCGCCGGCGCCGGGGTGGAAGGAGACAATGGCGGTGCTGTTGTCGTACTCGCCGACCATCAGCGCCTCGATGCGCATCCGTTCCGCCTGTGCCTTGAGGTCGGCAAGCTCGGATTTGACCTCGGGCAGGCTGTCCTCGTCGTTTTCCTCGATTGCCATTTCTGCCAGCGCGATAGCGTCCTCCAGCCGGCTTTTCAGATCCGTGTACTCCTCAATCGTGTCCTTGGACTGCTTGATGGTTTGCAGTACGCGGGACGACCGCGCCTGATCGCCCCAGAAATCGGGGGCAAGCGTGGTCTGCTCCAATTCTTCAACCTTGGCTGTCAGCGCCTGGATATGCAGTGCCTGACTCAGCTCCTCTATGTCGGGACGCATCCCGACCAGTTCCCGTTTGGCTTCCTCTAATTCAACGATCAAAACAAACACCTCGGCATTCACAGTGAATTACATATATCTATCTGATTCAGTATACCACATTTGCGCCCCGCTGACAAGGGGGAATGTTAAAATTTTCTGTGAATCCGTGGTTGACGGCTTGCTTTTCGGTCGGTTGCCGTGTGTGCGGTGCGGATTTGACCTGACAGCCCGTTTTTTCCGCCGGATACCGGAATCCGAAAAAAATAAAAAAATATTTGAAAAACCCCTTGACAAACGCGCTCGAAACGTGTATAATACAGCCATTCAACACTTTACCGTGATAAAGCGATAAAGTACGTAAAGAAAGACGAGGACACACCAATGAAAAGAATAGCAAGAATCGTATGCACCCTGCTGGCGCTTGCCACCGTCGCTGCCTGCACCCTGAGCTTCGCTGCCTGCGGCAAGAAGGCGGACGATCTGGAAACCGTCCGGAAGAACGGCAAGCTGGTCGTCGGCATTACCGAGTTTGCACCGATGGATTACCGCGATGCCGACAAAAACTGGATAGGCTTTGATGCAGATGCCGCCAGCGCCTTCGCCGCATACCTCGGCGTGAAGGTCGAGTTTTCCCTCATCGACTGGGATCGCAAGACCTTTGAGCTGGAGGCAGGCACCATCGACTGCGTCTGGAACGGCATGACGCTGACCGATGATGTGAAGGCAGCCATGTCCACCTCCAAACCCTACTTCAACAACGCGCAGGTCGTGATCGTCCGTGCCGACCGCGCGGCGGATATCAAGACTGCCGAGGACTGCAAGGGGCTGACCTTTGCGGTGGAGAAGGGCTCTGCCGGCGAGGCGGCGGCAACCGCCAACGGCTTTAAGATCACTGCCGTCAAGGATCAGGCAACCGCGCTGACCGAGGTAAAGGCGGGCACCAGCGATGCCGCCGTGGTTGATTTCCTCATGGCGATCAGCATGGTCGGGGAAGGGACGGATTACAGCGACCTCACCTATACCGTCCGGCTGGCTGACGAGGAGTACGGCGTCGGCTTCCGCAAGAACTCCAACCTGACCGAAAAGCTCAATGAGTTCCTCTCCGCCAAGACTGCGGACGGCACGCTGAAGAAGATCGCGGAAAAGTACGGCATTCAGGATTACCTGATCGGGAACTGACGCGGGCGGGAACAGAGATATGCCGGGACGTTTTCTGGAACAGTTTCCCACGGTATTTCAGGCGCTGAATCAGGGCTTTCTGCAAACGCTCCGGCTGTTTGCCGTGACCCTGCTCGGCGCCATCCCGCTGGGGCTTCTCATCTGCATCGGCTCCATGTCCCGCTTCAAGCCGCTCTCGTGGCTGTTGCGGGGCATCATCTGGATCGTCCGCGGATCGCCGCTGATGATCCAGCTTATCATTATCTTCTATTTTCCCGGCATGGTGTTCGGCAACAACATCTGGGGGACGGGCGAGGCGGGACGCTTCACGGCGGCGGCGGTGGCGTTCATTTTCAACTACGCCTGCTATTTTTCCGAGATATACCGCGCGGGCATTCAGGGCGTCCCGCACGGGCAGACTGAGGCGGGCGAGGTGCTGGGACTGACGCGGTCGCAGATTTTTTTCCGCGTGACGCTGATTCAGATGATTAAGCGCATCGTGCCGCCCATGTCCAACGAGATTATTACGCTGGTCAAGGACACGTCGCTGGCACGCATCATTGCGCTGCAGGAGGTCATCTGGGCAGGCGAAGCCTTCATGAAGGGCTCGGGCGGCATTTCGGGCGTTATGTGGCCGCTGTTCTTCACGGTGGTCTACTACCTGATCTTCAACGGTGTGCTGACGCTCCTGTTCGGCAGGCTGGAGAAGCGGATGGCGCGCTTCTCGCTGTGAGTACTGTGAGTACACGGCAGATTTCGATACGCAGTAAAAGGAATGGCGATATGAACAACACGAATCCACCCGCGCTGGAGGTGCGGAATCTCGGCAAATCCTTCGGGAAGACGGAGGTACTGCGCGGCATCAGCTTCACACTGGAGCGCGGCGCGGTGCTGGCTCTGATCGGCTCCTCCGGCGGCGGTAAAACAACCCTGCTCCGGTGTCTGAATTTTCTTGAAACAGCCGATGCAGGACAGATATACGTTGCCGGATCGTGCATTTTCGATGCATCGGAGTCGGTGCGGCGCCGCCGCCGGGAGGCGGAGGTACGCGCGGCACGGCGGCATTTCGGGCTGGTGTTCCAGCAGTTCAACCTGTTTCCGCAGTACAGCGTCCTGCGCAATGTCACGCTGGCACCCACACTGAACCGGTTGGGGACGGCGGAGGAGATCGACGCCCGCGCACGGGCGCTCATTGACCGCGTGGGGCTGACCGACAAGCTCGACAGTTATCCGGGACAGCTGTCCGGCGGACAGCAGCAGCGGGTTGCCATCGCGCGGGCGCTGGCGCTTGCCCCGGACATTCTGTGCTTTGACGAGCCGACCTCGGCGCTTGACCCGGAGCTGACAAGCGAGGTGCTGTCGGTTATCCGGGGGCTGAAATCCCACGACAGCACCATGGTGGTGGTAACGCACGAGATGGAATTTGCCCGGAGCGTAGCGGATCAGGTGATCTTCATGGCGAATGGGGTAATAGAGGAAGCCGGTACGCCGGATGAGGTGTTCGGGAACCCGAAAAGCCCGCTGTTGCAGAGCTTTCTCTGCCACGGCAGTGTATAGGGATATGGAAACAGGGCGGCTCTTGCGAGCCGCCCTGTTTCGGTTCCGGACGGATATCAGTGAAAGATCAGCAGGGAGACAGCCATGGCAACGGTGCAGACAGCGGCGCCGCCACCATCACGGGCGGCACCGATAGGACGCGGACTGCCTGCGCAAGGCGGTCCGGCAGAGCTTTTCCCTGTCGCGGCATGATTATTTCTCCTTGTAGTACAGCATACAGTGGCAGTAGCCCTCGAAATCCGGATCCTTGATCTGCTCGCGGAATTCCCGGCACATACACTTGGTGTCCTCGTTTTTGACCGTGCGGCAAGGGCAGTAGCCGCCGCGGGCGGCAAGTCCCTCCTTGACCGTCCGGACGATCTCCGGATCTTCATTGAGCCGTATTTTCATGGCATAGTCCCCCTTACCGTATTTGTACCCGCGTGCCGCCGTACAGCGACACCGGAACATCTGCATCTTCCGCCGCGCGCAGAATGCCGCGCACGGTGTCCGCCAGCACCGGCACCACCGGAAATTCGGTGTGGTAGTGCCCGGCGGCGATCAGCGCCATGCCGCCGTAGGGCGCATCGCAGAGCTGATGGTAGCGCAGCTCGCCGGTCACAAACACGTCCGCACCCGCCGCCCGCGCGGCGTCCACGTCGTCGTCCCCCGCGCCGCCCAGTACGGCGACCCGACGGATGTCCCGCCCGCAACCCGCGCCCAGCAGGGCAGGCAGGTGTAGTGCCGCCCTGACCCGTGCGCAGAAGGCGTCAAAGGATTCCGGCGCGGGCAGGGAACCGATGCGCCCCAGCGGCATACCCGCCGGGTTTCCGTCCTCACCCGCCCCACTGCCGAAGGGCAGGACATCGTGCAGTCCCAGCACAGCCGCCAGCGTATCGTTGACGCCGCCCGGCAGGGCGTCCAGCCGGGTATGGAAGGCGGCGGTGGAGATGCCCGCACGGATCAGGCGAAGCACCTTCCGGGAGGATGTGTCGGCACCGTCCACGGCGCGCAGACCCCGGAAGAGCAGGGGATGGTGCGTCACCAGCAGGTTGCATCCCCGCCGTTCCGCCGCGGCGACGGCGTCCTCGGTCGCGTCCAGTGCTACCAGAACGCCGCGCACCGGCGCCGCCGGGTCGGGACAGCAGGAAAGTCCGTCGTTGTCCCATCCGCAGGACAGCGACCGCGGAATGCGCGCTTCCAGCGCGTCGTACAGCTGTTGTATCGTCATGTAAGATCCCTTTCCCGGATAGTTTACCGTATCTGCCGGGCGATGCGTGCCTCCTGCGCCGCCAGAGCGGTGAGCAGGGTGTCCTCGCCGGCTGTCGTATGACCGGAGCCGGCGCGGGCGTCCCGCCGGGCGGTCAGGGTGTGCCGGGTTTTGCAAATCAGCGCCCGGTGCAGATCCGCCTGCTCCGGCGGGTAGGCGCGTCCGGTCAGCAGCTCGGCGTCATCGTAGGGCGCGGCACAGGCATCCGGCGCATAGGCGGCACAGACCGTCTGGTAAATGCGATGCTCCTCTGCCGACAGCAACTCGCCGAGTATGGAAAAGCCGTTGTCCAGCAACCATTTCCGCAGGATTTCCGGGTGTGTCATGGGCTGGAGGATCAGCCGGACATCCGGCGAGCGGACAAACGCCGCCCGCTCCAGAATGGACACGATCAGCTCCCCGCCCATTCCGAATACCGTGATATCCGACGGTCGGTAGCTCTCCAGCCCCGACAGCCCGTCGGTGCGGACGGTCAGGATACGGTCGGTCAGCCCGGCGGCGGCAACGTGCAGGCGCGCACGTTCCACGGGACCGTCCCGCACGTCGGACGCGATGGCACACAACGCCCCGCCGGGGGACTGCACGCCGTCCGGCAGGGCGACGGGAGTCAGCACACCCGTCTGGCACAGCCAGATGGGCAGGTATGCGTGATCCGTCCCGACATCGCAGAGCAGGTGACCGGGGCGGACATAGCGCACCGCCGTCATCAGGCGGGGCGTCAGCTTGATGGGGGAAGCCGTCATGTCATGTGTCTCCTTCCGGCATCAGTGGTCGCGTTACAGAAGGGGCAGGGAAATCCGGCTGAACCGCGTTTCCCCGCCCCTGCTTTTTCGGGTCGCTCAGGTCACTTAACAGTAACACCGCACGCACCCGGGTGTGCGGCATTGCCTTCCGGGCGACCTTTACTTCTTGTCTGCCAGATATGCGTTGATTTTGGCGACCAGCTCATCGGCGTCGGTTCCGTGGACGGCGCAGGCGTCCTCAATGGACTCCCCGCGTGCGGACGGACAGCCGAGGCAGTGCATCCCGATCTCAAAGAAGAAAGCGGCGGTATCCGGCGCGGCGTCCAGCACGTCGCCGATGATGGATTTTTTGGTAACGGTCATGGTTCAGACCCTCCTTGTTTGATACTTATCATCCCTATTATATCCGATATTTGCCCGGTTGTCCGCCGCTTTCTGTGGAGTGTCGTTGAACTTTTTGTAAAATTTGTGCGTCCTGCGGGATATTACCTGCCCGCTTGGTCTGCGATCCCGCGCAGCGTCTCCGCCTCGCGTGCAAGGATTGCCGGGTCAGCGTCGTCGCCGGGGACAAACTCCAGCAGTAACCGGATGCGGTCGCACTGCGGCACGTGGCGGAGTAGGCTTTCCCACAGGGGGCGCCGGTCGGCAAGCGGCAGGCGGGTGCCGTCCGGCAACCACGAGAACAGGTGGATTGCCCGGAGCCACGGCAGTGCCGCCTCCAGTCCGCGGAGCAATTCGTATTCCGATTTGCGGAAGTCCGGCTGCCAGTACAGACCGGCGGCAGGGTGATTGTTCTCCCGCATCAGCCGGACGGCGGAGTCACACGCATCGGTCAGCGTGCCGGGATGATACTCGAACGCGATGCGCAGACCCCGCGCCGCCGCAGCTTCCGCCGCCGCGATGCCGTCGGCTGTCCACAGGCGCCGCGTGGCGGCATCCACCGCGTCGCTGCCCCGTGTACCCGCCCACAGGCGGAGCGACGGCGCACCCAGCGCTTCCGCCGCCGTCAGGTAAGCCGAGAAGTCCTGCCCCTGTCCCAGCCGGTAGTAGGTGCCGTAGGAAGCGACCGAAAGCCCGGCGGCGCGGG
>OBLG01002646.1_pt1 | contig 10765 bp, 7 predicted proteins | sample 1517451 | NCBI WGS metagenome assembly OBLG01 (sample SAMN04571694, study PRJEB22368) | human gut metagenome | biome: human gut; material: stool | host: Homo sapiens | place: Luxembourg | collected 2012-06-29 | reverse complement strand
ACGGCGGCTCTCGTTATTAAGCATCACAGATTACTTAACGATATACTTGTCAAGCTCAGCCATAAGTTCATCGCAATCATCGCTGTGAACACGAAGCTCGAGGGGCTTTGAAAGATCCAGGCTGAAGATACCCATTATTGACTTTGCGTCAATTGCATATCTGCCGCTTACGATGTCAACATCATAGTTGCACTTTGTAACTGTTGTTACGAAATTCTTAACGTCTTCAATAGTATTGATTCTGATATTAGCTGTTTTCATACAAAAAACCTACCTTTCATATTTCAGGTCAAATTTCGGCTCCTGACCGATTGATTTCATTTTACCAAAATGTAAGGCGGTTGTCAATTGCTTTTAACTGATTTTACTTAATTTTTTCAATCGGAGATAACCGTTAGCCTGATTTCCCGTTTTCGCCTTATCACTGTAAGTGCTTATCGCTCCTTACAGCTATATAATAACACATTTCACGATACGGTCAAGAGTATTATTGTCAAAAAATCGCCACAGCTTGCAAATTTCGTAATAATAAAGTATAATTAGGCTGTCGGGAGTTTAGTTTTGGTGAAACTAACCACAATTTATTATGGAAGTGATATTATCAGATATACCGTACAGACCTTCGGATGCAAGGTCAACCAATATGAAAGCGCTTCGGTAGCAAAGGCTATGGACGAACACGGATACGAGAAAACAGACGATATTTTCACGGCGGATATTGTTATAATAAACAGCTGTTCGGTGACGGAAAACAGCGACAAAAAAGCGAAACAGCTTATTAACAGGATAAAAAGCAGCGACCCTATGAAGATAGTCGTGCTTACGGGCTGTTTTCCGCAGGCTTTTCCCGAAACGGCTTCAAAGCTGTCAGCCGATATAGTAACGGGTACCGAGCATAAAGACAGCATTGCGGATATGATAGACGTTTTTACCGGCAACAAGGTAAAGCAGGTTGCCATACCGCCAAGACCCGTTAAAAAGCAATATGAAAAGCAGAAAAACGCCGATATGGGCAAGACGAGAGCGTTTATAAAGATTGAGGACGGCTGTGACAGATTCTGCAGTTACTGCATAATACCTACCGCCAGAGGCTCTGTAAGGTCACGTTCCTTGCAGGATATAACCGAGGAAGTAAGGTTTCAGGTATCGTGCGGTCATAAGGAGATGGTGCTTGTCGGCATCAACCTTTCCTGCTACGGTCAGGAAATCGGGCTGAGGCTTGCGGACGCAATAGAGGCGGTATGCTCGGTGGACGGTGTGGAGCGTGTACGTTTGTCATCGCTTGAGCCGGAGCTGCTGACAGATGAGGATATAGCAAGAATGGCGGCGCAAAAGAAGCTCTGTCCGCATTTTCACCTGTCGCTCCAGTCCGGAAGCAGTGCTACATTGAAGCGTATGAACAGGCATTATACGCCCGATGAATACTATGATATAGTCCTGAGGCTGCGAAAAGCGTTTCCGGATTGTGCGATAACCACCGATATTATGGTAGGGTTTGCAGGGGAAACCGACGAAGAATTCAAAGAATCCTGCGAATTTGCCCAAAAAGTCGGTTTTGCGGCAATGCACGTTTTTACCTACTCGATAAGAGAGGGTACAGCGGCGGCAATACGCACAGACCACGTTGCACATGATATTGCCGTAAAGAGATACCACGCTATGAGCAGCCTTGCAAAAAAGCTGAAAGAAGAATATTTCCGCTCATGCGTGGGAAAGACGGAAAAGGTGCTTATTCAGCGCAGGGAAAGCGAAGAATACGCAAACGGCCTTACCCCGCAGTACGTTCCCGTTCGCATATACGGCAGTGACGCAAACAGGCAGGATATAATTACTGTACAAATTACAGGAGCATCGGGCAGTGATTTTTGTGTCGGAGAAGAAATAAAATGCTTGTAATCGGGCAGATATTGTAGTATAATTAAAAGGTATTGATAGTTTTGTGCCTTTACACGCTTGCAAAAGCCTGTGGCACTATCACAAAAAACGACGGAGGAAGTTTATGTCAGTTTATCGCATTTATGTGGAAAAGAAACCGCAGTTTGCCGTTGAGGGAAAAGCTGTTCTCTCAGACCTTAAAACCGCACTTCAGATTAAAGGTATCAAGGATGTGCGTATCGTAAACCGTTACGATGCAGAGGGTATCACAAAGGAGAATTTTGAAAAAGCTACTCCCACCGTATTCTCAGAACCGCCTGTTGACGATGTTTATTATTCACTGCCTGAGATTGAGGCTGATGAAAAGATGTTCGCAACCGAGTTTTTACCCGGTCAGTTCGATCAGAGAGCAGACTCAGCCGCTCAGTGTATACAGATGCTGTGTCAGGGCGAACGTCCCACGGTTAAATACGCAAAGCTGTATATCCTTAAGGGCGATATTTCAGATGAGGATTTTACTAAGATAAAGCACTATCTCATAAATGCCGTAGAAGCAAGAGAATGCGGCTTTGAGCAGTATGAAACGCTTGATGTAAAGTATGATATCCCGAAGGATGTAGCTGTGCTTGACGGATTTATCGGTCTTTCCGAAGACGAGCTTGCTCAGTTTATCAAGAAGTACGCACTTGCTATGGACCTTGGCGATATAAAGTTCTGTCAGGAATATTTCAAGAAGGAGCAGAGAGATCCTACCCTTACCGAAATCAGAATGATAGATACATACTGGTCGGATCACTGCCGTCACACAACATTCGGAACAATAATCGACAATGCGAAGATTGACGCTCCCTACATTGCCGAAACTTATAAAGAATACAAGCTCGACAAGGAGGAGCTTGGCAGAAGCGCAAAGCCTGTCTGCCTTATGGATATTGCGACCGCCGCAGTAAGAAAGCTGAAAAAAGACGGTCTTCTCCCCGACCTTGACGAGAGTGAAGAAATAAATGCCTGCTCCGTAAAAATAACCGTTGACGTTGACGGCAAGGACGAGCAGTGGCTTCTTATGTTCAAGAACGAAACACATAACCACCCCACTGAGATCGAACCTTTCGGTGGTGCGGCAACCTGCCTCGGCGGTGCTATAAGAGATCCGCTTTCGGGTCGTTCTTACGTTTATCAGGCTATGCGTGTAACGGGTGCTTCGGATCCCCTGCTCCCTGTTGACAAGACGATCCCCGGCAAGCTCCCTCCGAGAAAGATAACAACAACAGCCGCACAGGGCTATTCGTCATACGGTAACCAGATTGGTCTTGCAACAGGTCACGTTGCCGAGATATATGACCCCGGATATATGGCTAAGCGTATGGAGATAGGCGCTGTAATCGGTGCCGCTCCTGCTGAGAACGTTGTCCGTGAACGCCCCGTCCCCGGCGACATAATCATCCTGCTCGGCGGCAGAACAGGCCGTGACGGTTGCGGCGGTGCTACAGGCTCATCAAAGTCGCACAGCGTTGAATCGCTCGAAACCTGCGGTGCTGAGGTTCAGAAGGGTAACGCTCCCGAAGAAAGAAAACTCCAGAGATTATTCCGTGACAAGAACGCAACAAAGCTGATAAAGCGTTGCAACGACTTTGGTGCAGGCGGTGTTTCCGTAGCCATAGGCGAGCTTGCTGACGGCCTTGAAATCGACCTCAACGCAGTTCCCAAGAAGTACGACGGTCTTGACGGCACAGAGCTTGCCATCTCTGAGTCGCAGGAAAGAATGGCAGTTGTAGTTGACAAGAACGATGTTGACAAGTTCATCGCTCTTGCAGGCAAGGAAAACCTTGAGGCTACTCCCGTTGCGGTAGTTACCGAAAACCCCAGACTCAAGATGAACTGGAACGGCAAGACTATCTGCGACATTTCAAGAGAATTCTTAAATTCAAACGGTGCGGAAAAGCACACGGATATATATGTTCCCGCTCCCACGGTAAGCTACTCTACAGGCAGACACAACACTAAGGAAGAATGGGAAAAGCTCGTTACCGACCTTAATGTATGCTCACAGAAGGGTCTTGTACAGCGCTTTGACTCAACGATCGGTGCAGGTACTGTACTTATGCCTTATTCGGGCAAGACACAGCAGACACCCGTACAGGCTATGGCGGCAAAGCTCCCCGTACTTTCGGGCAACACAAAGACAGCTTCCATAATGGCATGGGGCTTCGATCCTTTCGTAAGCCGTCAGTCACCCTATCACGCAGCCGCTCTTGCAGTAGTCGAGAGTATAGCAAAGGTAGTTGCCGCAGGCGGTAAGAGCGAAAAGTGCTGGCTCACATTCCAGGAATATTTTGAACGTACACAGGGCGATCCTGAGCGTTGGGGCAAGCCTTTTGCCGCACTTCTCGGTGCATATAAGGCTCAGATTGCACTCTCAAGCGGCGCTATAGGCGGCAAGGACTCAATGTCGGGTACTTTTGAGCATATAGATGTTCCGCCCACGCTCGTTTCTTTCGCAGTTTCAACTGCAAAGTCAGACAAGATAATTTCCGCTGAATTCAAGCTCCCCTGCAGTGATATTTACTACATTGCACCTGCATACGATGAAAACGGTATGCCTGACTTTGACAGCGTCAAGAAGGTATTTGCTACAGTAGAAAAGGCAATTGCCGACGGCACTGCCCTGTCCGTATGGACTTTGGCTCACGGCGGTATCGCAGAGGTATCTTCAAGATGTCGCTCGGTAACAGAATCGGTGCAAAGCTTAAAGCTATGGACGATGAAAAGCTGTTCGGTCTGCACTACGGTGCATTCATCATCGAGGCTAAGGGCGCAATAGAGGGCGCAGAGCTTATCGGTGAAACAGTGAGCGACTACACGATTACGGCAGGCGATGTCAAGCTTGACATTGCAGATCTTGAAAAGAAATATGACGCTGTTCTTGAACCTATCTTCAAGAATTCACTCCCTGAAATGCCGAGGCCCGTATCGGTTGCTTATGACAAGGGCTGCGACTTACTTATCAACAAGGCTCCCGGCACTATCGCAAAGCCTAAAGTACTTATCCCCGTATTCCCCGGTACTAACTGCGAATACGATATGGCTGCCGCATTCAACAGATACGGCGGTGAAGCTGAAATATTCGTTATCAGAAACCTTTCTGCAAAGAATATGGAAGACAGCGTAAACGAATTTGCAAAGAGAATCGAAAACAGCCAGATGATAGCTGTTCCCGGCGGTTTCTCGGGAGGTGACGAACCCGAAGGCTCGGCTAAGTTCATCAACGCATTCTTCCGCAATCCTAAAATCAAGGATGCCGTAGAGAATATGCTCTATGCCCGTGACGGCCTTATGATTGGTATATGCAACGGCTTCCAGGCTCTTATCAAACTTGGTCTTGTGCCTTTCGGCAAGATAGTTCCTCTGTCAAGCGAAAGCCCCACGCTTACATATAACACCATAGGCAGACACCAGTCACAGCTTGCTCTTACTAAGATTTGCACCAACAAGTCACCGTGGCTTATGCACTGCAAGGTGGGCGAGGTTTACAACATACCGATTTCGCACGGCGAAGGACGTTTTGTAGCAAGTGACGAGGTTATCGCAAAACTTATCGAAAACGGTCAGATTGCTACTCAGTATGTTGACCTTAACGGCGAGCCTACAATGGATCTTGCATACAATCCCAACAGCTCAATGTGCGCTATCGAGGGTATCATCTCTCCCGACGGCCGTGTACTCGGTAAGATGGGTCATACAGAGCGTATAAGCTCAGACACCTGCGTTAATGTTGACGGCAACAAGGAACAGCTTCTGTTCAAGGGTGGCGTTGACTACTTCAGAATTTAACATTAAAACCGCATAAAATCTGCCCTGCAACGTATTTCAGACGTTGCAGGGCATTTTTGTCTACAAAAATACAGAGCAGACTTCCGTCTGCTCTGCGATGTTTTTACTTATTTATTCTTTCTCTTTCTTGCCTTATACGTTACAGGAACTGCTCCGCCGGCAACAGCCGCTACCGCAATCCAGGCGGCAAGTGACGATACACCTGTTTCGGGGTTTCTCTTTCCGAATTCTTCGGGAGCTTTTTCAAATGCACAAGCTATACACTCATAATGGCCTATACCAGGCTCTGTTGCGGTCGGTTCTTTATCTACCACCCACTTGAACTCGTGATCGTCAGCATCGATTATATTGCCATTGTCATCAACGTGCCAGTGCTTATTCTCATCGTGTTTCCATTCCTTCTTACCGCTAAGCTTAGGAAGTGCTTTCTCCTCCTTGATGCCGCAAACGCTGCAGGCTCTGCATGCTTTACCCTCAGATGTGATTGTCGGCTCAACGAGAGTTTTCCACTCGGACCAGTCGTGTCCCTTCGGAGAAAGCTCCTTTATATCTTTTCTTTCATCGCAATTTCTGCAATGTACAGAATCCTCGCCTTGCTCAGTGCATGACGGTGCAATATCAACAGTACGGGAATCCTCCCATTCGTGCGTCGGCTCTATAATTCCGGTCTGTTCGAAGCCGCAATGGATACAAGCGTGTTTCTTAACGCCGTTTTCAGTACAGGTTGAAGGTGTTACTACCTCCCATTCGCCGTAGGTGTGATCTGTAACAGGGATAACCGTTGAATCCTTTGTTGCGTCACAGCGTGAGCAATGGATGGATTTAGAGCCTTCGGTCGTGCAGGTAGGTTCCTTGTCTATCGTGTAATCCTCTTCCCACTCGTGAGCGTCCGAATCTATATCGGTATCTTCATATTCAGTGTATCCGCAGGTCTCACATTTTCTTGTTTTCTGACCGCCTGCAACACAGGTAGAGTCTTTTGATACCGTCCACTCACCGAATGAATGTCCTGTCGGTTCGATCTCGGTTACATCCTTTGTCGCATCACATCTTGAACAATGTATCGACTTTGAGCCGGGCTGTGTACAAGTAGGCTTTACATCTGTTGTGTAATCGGCTTCCCAGTCGTGTCCGAGCGGTGATGTGTCACGTTCCTCTTCTCCCTTGCATACGGAGCAGATACGCTTTTCCTTACCGCCTGTTGTGCAGGTTGCAGGTTTGCTTTCTTTCCACTCACCAAATGTGTGACCGCTTGGAGCGCCGCTTTCAAATACAAGCGTTGCGTCATCCGTGTGCGCTCCGCATTCGCACGAATAGAAATACTTGGCAGGATTTACGCAATCTGCAGGAAGTGCAAGCGTATTCTCATTTACGGTCTTTATATCAAATATATGATTTACTTTATTGATTTTTGTCTGACAGTTCTTACAAAGATTATAGTGTCCGGTAAGATCGGAATAATACAGTTTACCGTCACTCTCGTGTTCAACCTTATAAGTCAGCGTGAAACGTGCCAGAGCCTTATCCTGAGTGCCTGCCGACGCATCCGCATAAGCGGTTCTGTCTGTTATAACGATGAAATCTTCGGTATAAGTTCCTGCGGCTAAATTGCTGTCGGGCTTAACTGTAAATGTTGCCGTTGTGCCCTTTGCCATCTTTAACGAGCCGTCATCGGCAGTACCCCATTCATCGCCGGCAGTGTATGATACTGTGAACGAAGAAGTATCGGTTATGGCACCGCTTGCTTTATTAAGGTCTGATTCCTTTACTACTCTGTACTTTGCTATAGAACCGCCCTCTGTGACTTTCACCTTGAGCGATACTGTCTTTGTCGGGTTGCCGTTATCAAAATCTGTACCGATGTCAACAGTTGACACAGGATTGTTTTCACTGTCTGTTACAGATATTTCAACATCTTTAAGACTTGCGTCTGCAGTCACGATAAGGTTGCGATCAACCGAAAGTGCTATGAACTCACCTGTCGTGCTGTCAAACGTGTACATATTGTCAGGTATCGCATTACCGTCAATATCTGTTACCTTAACGCCTGAGAAACGGTATTCATCGGGATCGTTCAGAGCAAATACAAGCCTTGAAGAAACTCCTCTCATAGCAAAGACGTTTCCGTCCGATACGGTTGTTTCAGCCGTATTATTTGCCATTACGCAATAGGGCATTACATTTACGCACGGCTCGCTGTCATCTATTACTTCACCGTCACCGATGCGGACAATATTAAGTCTGTTTGATTCCGATACTATTGTGTAGGCATCGGCAACATCGGTTAAAGCATTTCCGCCCGACAGCTTTATTTTATAGCCGGTTTCCGCAATGCACTTACCGCCTGCATAATCCAGCGTATATCCGGCACCGGAAGCAGGTGTGAACCTGCGGATAACACCGCCGTTCGTCTTTGTTATCTGTGCCGCATTGTCTGCTTTTGTGATACTGCCGTTTGTGAGTATCGTACCGTTATCAACAGACAGAGTGCCTGCTACGGAAATGTCGCCGTAGGTTTCAATAACAGTGCCGTCAGTTACCTTCGCCGTTCCGTGACCGATTATATCAAGCTTTGCATTTTCGTAACCGTTCGCAGACAGGAGCTTAAAATCGCCAGAAGTATCGTCTGCTTCGGAATCATCAAGCTTATTGACATTGAGAATACCGTTTACTGCGTATATTCCGCTTACCGATGTTCCGTTATTTCCCGGCTTGCCTTTATAATTATCCTGCTGTTCAGACGGTACATTGGTATTTGTACCGGGGTTTCCGCCTCTGCCGGCTGTAACGTTAAGTTTGCCACCATTAAGATACACCTTTGTGTTATCGGTTATAGCCGCACTGCCGTTACCGCCGTCGCCGCCAATGCCGTAATACTTTTCATTTGTATCGTAGTCAGTGTTATAACCTGCATCGCCGCCTTTACCACCATTGCCGCCGATAACAGTTACTGTGCCGTCTGCAACCGTGAATGACGAAACATTTACCGCAACTTTGCCGTCCTCACCGTTTTTTCCGTTAGCCTTATCGGAACCGCTATCCGTCGAACCCCATCCGCCATTATCGCCGTACGCTCCGATAAAGCCAATAACACCGCTTGCGCTTTCACTCTCACTATAAAAGGTTATTGTTGCATCTGTGCCGGCAATGCCGTTCACTACACTTACCTCTGCGCCGTTCTTGAGTATGACATTTACATTTCCTTTAAGTTCTACAGGATTATATATATTTTTTTGGTTGTCATAATCATAGGTTGTTGTGATGATATTAACGATACCGTCAGCCACATACCACGTTTCTTTACCGGCAGTGCCCCATGCAGTATCAGTTGAAGCGATCCTTGTATAATCAGTTACCGTTCCGCTTATAACCGTACCGTCTGCAGACAGTCCGTAATAACTCACCGCTTCATCGGCAATTGCGTTGATTACTGTAAATGACAACGTGCCGACTGCAAGGACGGCAGATGTTGCTATGCAAGTTATGATTCTGGTTGAAAATTTTCTTTTCATTTGTCTCTCCTTATCCGGGAAATTTCAAGTAACGATATGCGTTACTTATCTATCATATAATTGTAACATTCCATAAAGAGAATTTCAACAAATATGGCACGAACGGTCAAAAAATGGCGGCGAATGGTATAATTACCTTCGCCGCCTGACTATAATGAATGATTACTTATCAAAACCGAGCAATTTCTTCGTTCCTGCTTTTTCAAGTGCAACTGTCAGAAGCACACCTGCTATAAGCCCTACAGCGCCCTGTATTGCGTTTCCGAAAATGCCTGCCGCCGCTGTTGCTACGTTGCCGTAAAGTATAATAGCATAAACGAAATAGCCTGCTACCATAATTATTTCTGCCACAGCGCCGCCGATTACCTTGCCGACAAGCGACTTGAAATAAGAGCCGTTCATAAAGCACTTTGCAATGTAGAATGCCGCTACTGCCATAAGTGCCTTGATTATCAGCGTTGCAGGCGCATAATAAGCATAACCTGTAAGCAGATCCGCCATCGCAGAGCCTATGCCTGCCGCCGCAACTCCCCACGGCGAGCCGATAAGCCATACCGATGTAAGCACCATTACATCACCGAGATTTACATAGCCCTTTGTAAGCGGCATAGGTATCTGTACCACCATTGTCGCAACACAGGTAAGTGCGGCAAGCACAGCCGCCGTAACCATTAATGTGAGATTTTTTGTCTTTACCATTTCTTTTTTCTTCTTTCTTTTGTATTTGGCTTATTTGCCTTTTTTCATATCATTGGCGGAGTAAACGACCTCCGCATAGATAGCCGCAATAATTCTGTACAGCTCGACCGGTATCGTTTCACCGCTGTTGAGCATTACAAGAAGCGCCGCCGTGCTGTCGTCACGGTAAACGGGAACGCCGTTCTCGTCTGCGATATTTATAATCTTCTTCGCAAGCTCGCCAAGGCCGGACGCTACCACGACCGGAGCATAGTTAAGGTCGGGATTGTACTTAAGCGCCGCCGCAGCCTGCTTTCCTAAATTACGCTTGGACATTAAGACCCTTCCTCCTGTCAATTATTTTCGGGAAAACCTCTGTCAGCACATGAGGCTTTCTCAGCACCGCAGTTTCAAATTTTGCGGGCTTATAGCCGATATTCCTTATTATAAGGTCAATCTTATCGCTAAGCTTTTTTATCTTGAAGCCGAACTTTTCGGGATAAAGAAGCGACAGATTGATGTTTTCACCCAGTGCGTACATATCGACCTCAAAACGTCCTATAGATTCAACGTCAAATGTCAGGAACAAGTGATAATTCTTCTGTCCGACAGGCGTATTGTTGGGGTTATTCTCGTCATTATCGACCCACAGCTCGCCGAATGCCTTTGTATCCTCAATCTGCAACGGCAGGATATAGTGTGCAAGAGGCGTGAATACACCCGGTGCATTCAGAAGGCTCTGCAGAAGATTTGACGCATTGAAATCGTCCAGCGACTGAATAGCCTCGTGATTTATATTCTTACCGATAAAATCGGTCAGCTTATCAAGAGTAGACGGTGCGGAAGGGATATTGCTCGAAGGCGGCAGT
>OBLG01002644.1_pt1 | contig 10766 bp, 15 predicted proteins | sample 1517451 | NCBI WGS metagenome assembly OBLG01 (sample SAMN04571694, study PRJEB22368) | human gut metagenome | biome: human gut; material: stool | host: Homo sapiens | place: Luxembourg | collected 2012-06-29 | reverse complement strand
GAAAATATTAACTCATTGTCGGTACGGAAAATGTTTTAAGCGATGTTGGCGATATATTTCACTGTGTCGCTTTAATAAGAATCAGTTTTTCTACAAATCGGTCATTTATACTTCTGTATCAATCTCCTTTTTCAAAGCGTGAACGGAGCTTTTCGAGGGCTTTCTTTTCTATTCTTGAAATATAGCTCCTGCTTATGCCAAGCTCGTCTGCGACTTCACGCTGGGTCATTATCCTGTCGGTGCGGTAGGATGTTTTAGACAGACCGTAACGCTTTGTGAGTATTTCTTTTTCACGCTCGTCAAGCTCCTCGTCTATATATCGGTACATTTTATCAAGTTCAATGTTAAGGGCGGCCTCCTCGGCAACGTCCGTTCCGTCCTTGAAAATATCGGCAAGGGTGACGGCGTTTCCGTCCTTGTCGCAGTCCATCGGGTCGTTCATATAAACCTCCGTCTGCTGATGCTTTGTTTTACGGAAGTACATTCTTATCTGATTATTTATGCATTTTCCGGCATAGGTGGAAAAGCTGATGTTCTTTCTGTAATCAAAGGTTTCTGCGGCACGGATAAGCCCGATTATGCCTATCGAAATAAGATCGTCCGCTTCCTTGCTGTCGGGGTAGTGCTTTTTTACGATATATGCCACAAGGCGAAGGTTGTGGTTTATCAGCTTGTCACGGGCGGCAAGGTCGCCCTGAGCCGCTTTTTCAAGGCATTCACGTTCTTCCTTTGCGGAAAGCTGTCGTGGAAATGAACCGTTGCTTTTAAAATGCAGAGCAAAGAAGATAAGGCTCTGCAGTGCGGTTTGCAGTACCGATATAAACATAATATCACACTCCGGAAAGATAATGATACAGTTTATTCCGGACATTCTGCCGGTTATGCAGGTACATTGTGCTTGACAGCGGAAATTTATCGGTGTATAATTAAAATATATGATTCAAGGAGCGTAAGAGTATGAAGCAGAAAAATCGTGAAAGGCTCGGAATAGGTATGAAGATAGGTGCGGGTGTGCTTGCGCTTATTATGATTATTGGTGTTGTGATACAGGGATTTATGTATCTTAACTGAGTTATTTATATATGGATAAAGTGAACCGCCGGCTGTGAGGTCGGCGGTTGTTTTTATTCCTGTCTTGTTCTGTCTGTTCTGTTGAAAATCAGCGATACCGCAAGAGCGAAAATCATTGCGGCTGTAACTCCTGCCGAGCAGGCGGTAAATCCGCCCGTGAAGATTCCGAGTAAGCCGTCATCTTCCACAGCTTTTTTCATACCCTTTGCAAGCAGATTGCCAAAGCCTGTGAGAGGTACGGACGCACCTGCACCTGCAAAATCGACAAGCGGCTGATAAAGACCTACCGCTCCGAGAATCACGCCAGAAACAACGTAGGCAACAAGTATTCTTGCTGGGGTGAGCTTTGTAAGGTCGATAAGTAACTGACCTATAGCACAAAGCGCACCGCCGACTAAAAATGCCCATAAATACTGCATAAATTTTCTCCTGTTATAAAGCGTCTGAAATTTCTACAAGGTGGGATATGCCTGGGATGCTTTCGCCCTGCTGTACTTTAGTTGTTGACATAAGCGCACCGGTAGCGGCAAACAGCACTCTGTGTAGCTTTCCCTCGGCTATCTGCGGCAGGATATGTCCGCACAGTACCGAGGCACTGCATCCGCATCCTGAGCCGCCTGCGTGTACGTCCTGCTTTTCACGGTCATACAGCATAAGACCGCAGTCCTTGTGCTTATGGCTGATTTCTGTTCCGTCACGGCGGAAAAGCTCGCACATAAGCTCCGAGCCGACCTGTCCGAGATCTCCGGTGTAGATCACATCATAATCGGCAGGAGATGTTCCGGTGGCGAGCAGGTGTCGGTTTATCGTATCGTATGCCGCACCTGCCATAGCCGCACCCATATTGTTTGCGTCCTTTATGCCCATGTCGGTTATCTTGCCTATCGTGACACGCTTTACATAAGGCGGTTTTTCAGCTACCGAGGTTATGCAACAGCCTGCACCGGTAGCTGTCCACTGAGCAGTAGGGGGACGAACGCCGCCGTAGTTTATGGGGAATCTGAACTGCCTTTCGGCAGAGCAGAAGTGTGACGAGGTAACGGCGGCGAAATATTCTCCGAGCCTCATATCCGCAAAAAGCGAAGCCATTGCAAGACTTTCAGCCATTGTCGAGCAGGCACCGTAAAGTCCGATGAACGATATATCGGTGTCACGCAGGCCGTATGCCGAGCCTGTGCATTGGTTAAGCAGATCGCCTGCAAAAATGAATGAAATATCCTCTTTTATGAGCTTGCCTTTTCTAAGGGCAATATCAAAGGCATATTGCTGAAAGGTGCTTTCGGCTTTTTCCCAAGTGGTAAGTCCAAGCTCTGCACCCTCTGCGGCATAGTCAAAGCAGTTGCCGAGAGGTCCGTCGCTCTCCATTTTTCCGACTGCGGCGGCACAGGAATAAACCGACACACCACGGTCAAGTTCTATTGTACCCTCTGAAATCAGTTTAGCCATATCAACCTCCGAAAAGACTTATAACGAACAGAATTATTCCGTAGACAAATGCCGCCGCTATGCCATAGACTATGACAGGTCCTGCAATGATGAACATTTTTGCGCCCGTACCGAGAATGAGTCCCTCGGTCTTGAATTCAAGGGCAGGGGAAACAACGGCATTCGCAAAGCCCGTTATAGGAACGAGAGTGCCTGCGCCTGCGTGCTTTGCAATCCGCTCATACTGACCGAAGCCCGTCAGCAAGGCACTTATCAGCACAAGCGTTATTGAGGTGTACGCCGACGCAGTATCCCCATCGTTTCCTATCATAATATATAAATCGGTAAAGAACTGTCCTGTACAGCAGATAAGTCCGCCTATCACAAACGCTTTCGGCACTGTTATATTTAGCTTGCTCGGTGCGGAATAACGGTCGGCAAGCTGTGCGTATTCTTTTTTGGAAATATTCAAAATATCACCGTCCTTGATGATATTTTTGATTTTATGTCAGAAAATATCCGTGTAAAATTCTGCTTACCGATACGGCAAGATAAAGCAAAAACAAGTCGCTTTGCAATTTTTATATTGATTTATTACAGACATTGTGCTATACTTTAATAGATAAGACAGGAAAAAGCGGTTTTTTCAGCCGTATTTTCGGTCGGATTTTTTATGCAAGAAAGGGATAACAAAAAAATGAAATACGCAGTATTACTTTGCGACGGTATGGCCGATCTTCCCCGTGAGGATATAGGCGGAACACCTATGAGTGTTGCACACAAGCCTAATATGGACAAGCTCGCAAAGGTATCAAGAGTAGGTCTTGTAAAGACGGTCGAGGACAACCTGAAGCCCGGCAGTGACGTTGCGAATCTTTCCGTACTCGGTTATGATCCTGCAATATATTATTCGGGCAGAAGTCCTTTAGAGGCAGGCAGTATAGGCATTGATATGAAGCCTACGGACGTTTCTTTCAGAACGAATCTTGTAACGCTGTCGGACGAGCCGGTTTACGAGGACAAGACAATACTCGACTACTGTGCCGACGATATATCTACAGAAGAAGCCGCAGAACTTATAAAGTTCATTGACGAAAAGCTTGGTACGGATGAATTCAGATTCTACAGCGGTGTAAGCTACCGTCATTGTCTGATATGGGATCACGGTACGACCGATATAGGCACGCTGACTCCTCCCCACGATATAACAGGCAAGCCGATAAAGACGCATCTTGGTGTGAACGAAAACGGCAAGGTGCTTATCGAGATGATGAAAAAGAGCTATGATCTGCTGAAGGATCATCCCGTAAACTTAAAGAGAATCGAAAGAGGTCTTCGTCCTGCAAACAGTATATGGTTCTGGGGCGAGGGTGTTCGCAAGGAACTTACTCCTTTTGCTGAAAAGTACGGAAAGAGCGCCGCTATGATTTCTGCGGTCGATCTGCTCAGAGGTATCGGCAAGTTCACAGGAATGGATGTTATCAAGGTTGACGGTGCAACAGGCTACATAGATACAAACTTTGACGGCAAGGCTCAGGCGGCTGTTGACGCACTGAAGAGCGGCAAGGATTTTGTATATATCCATGTTGAGGCTCCCGATGAATGCGGTCATCGTAATGAGGTTGACAATAAGGTAAAGGCAATAAGCCTTATTGACGAAAAGATACTCGGCAAGCTGCTTGACGAATTCAAGGACGAGGATATAAAAATCCTTATCTGTCCTGACCATCCCACACCGCTTGAACTGAGAACACATACAAACGCTCCTGTGCCGTTCATGATATATGACAGCAGAAAGAAGCTGGACGGTGTTGATTGCTTCTGCGAGGAGAGTGCGGCTAAGACGGGCGATTATATCGCTGAGGGTCATACCCTTATGAGCAGTTTCTTGGCTGACTGATAGATAATACTAAATGAATATTTTACCGCCCTGTGTTTTTCACGGGGCGGTTTTTGTATATTTCGGTAAGTGCTGGACTTTTGTCAGTTTTTATGCTACAATATACTTGAGAAAATAGTACCGAATCGAATGGCAAGAAATATAGTAAAGGCAAAGCTGGATATAATATTCAAGAAGTTGTTTACGGACGATGGCGATAATGAACTTCTTATCGGACTTCTTGATGCGATACTCGAATTACCGGAAGACGAAAAGATAGCCGACATTCAGATAACAAAGAATGAACTGATGCCGGACAGCCCCGACGGAAAGGTAAGCAGACTTGACCTCAATGTCAAATTGCAAAGTGAAAAGGATAAGACGGAGAATAAATACAGGCTTATCAATGTAGAGATACAGCTGAATCAGAGGTCTGACTACGCCGAGAGAGCATTGTTCTACTGGTCAAAATTATTCACCGGCTCACTTAAATCCGGTGACGCATACAGCGAACTGCCGATGACAATTTCACTTAACATTCTCGGATATTCGATGTTTCCGGACAGAGAAAAGTATCACTCGATATATTTACCTAAAGAAGAAAGTCATAACGATGTATTGACCGATAAGTTTTCATTACAGTTTTTCGAACTTGAAAAACTCAATCACAGAAAAACCAATCTTCAGAGCAAAAAAGAACGTTGGTTAAGATTCTTGAATGCAGAAACGGAGGAGGAGCTTGATATGTTAGAAACAGCAAAGGATTCGACACTTGATAAGGCAATCACAAAGCTGAAATACTTCAGCGAAAACGAACAGCTCAGATTTGACGCAATTTCAAGAGAAAAGTATATTAACGACCAGGCAAGCCTTGAACGTTCTGCAAAGCTGGCAGGCAGAGCTGAGGGAAGAGCCGAGGGAAGAGCCGCAGAACGTGCTGAGATAATCGCAAAGATGAAGAAAAAGGGACTAAGCGACGCAGAGATCAGTGCGATAATGGACATATGAGTAAATTCAAATATTTTAGTGAAACCGAACAGCTCAGATTTGACGCAATTTCAAGAGAAAAGTATATTAACGACCAGGCAAGCCTTGAACGTTCTGCAATGCTGGCAGGCAGAGCCGAAGGTAGAGCCGAAGGCGAAAGAAGAAAAGAAGCTGAAATCCTCGCCAACCTCAAAGCGATGGGCTTATCTGAAGAACAGATAAAGCAGGCTCTCGGCAAGTAAGAAACAGACCAAATCCCACAAAGGAGGACACCAAAATGAAACGTACCCACACCATACTCGCAACAATAACCCTCATCAGCGTAATACTGACCAGTGCTTGCACGGCAGGCAGTGCGAACAGCAATACTGCAACGTCCTCTGCACCCGAAACGGCAGTTACCACAACTACCGCTCCGGCAGTGACGGGAACAGTGATGGATAGGATTGACGAGCCGAAAGCAGAAACAACTACTGCTCAGACCACTACAGCTGTCACCACAAAGCCACAGGAAACAAAAAGTGCTGAAACTACCACTACCACCACAAAAGCGGTAACAACGGCAAAGCCAAAGCCGGCAACGACAACAACCGCCGCTACTACAAAGCCCGCTCCCGAATGGACAGAAACAAAGGCAAGCGGTACTAAGTATGTCAATACCGACTGCTACAGCCGTAAGAAAGCCGTACTCGGTGCAGAAACCGTAAAGCTGTACAGCGTGAACGATAAGGTCACGGTAACAGCCAAGACCGACACAGGCTACTTCAAACTTTCTGACGGTAGCTTTATACACGGTGACTATCTGAGCGATAATAAGGTAGCTCAGCCGGCAGCACCGGCTACGAAGAAAACGGAAACATCTAAGCCTGCGACCACCACGAAAAAGCAGGAAAGCAAGCCGAAGTCCATATATGAGTATCCATTCGACCTTGAAGCAATCCGACAGGTCATTATAGATGATGCCATCAACAACTACGGTCTTGTGCTTGCCGAAGATTCAACTCCTGATGATAGTTCGTGGTTTCCCCCACTTGTTATATGGAAAGGTGTAAACCCCAATGTTATCCGTATGAGAGTGTCTGAACAAGCAGAATCGAGTTATACAGGTGGACATATGAAATCCGGACACTACTTCAATGTATATATAGAAACCATACCGGATTTAAAGAAAGACGAGAACGGTAACAGTATAGAAGGATATGCAATATACTTCTTGAGAGGAGGACCGTCACGTCAGTGACAACTGAATATATATTTAAAGAGCTTTGATTTTTCAAGGCTCTTTTTCTTTTTCTGAAAGTTAACTGAATATGAAAATCCAAAGCAGTCCGCACCCGTAGGACTGCTTTTTTATATATATTTTCAAAAAATCAAACAAGAAAGGACAAATGTTGTTATGTTTAAAAACAAATTCAAAAAGCTGACCGGACTTTTCCTTGCGGCAGTTATGACATTAGTCGCTCTGCCGATTCAGACGCTTGCGTCAGAATGGGGAGTAGGCGATAATGTCTATGCGGCTATGCTCGGAAATTACATCGGATCAGACGGCGGAGAAAAAGAAAACGCTGTAAACCTGTGTCGGTTTACAGCGTTATATAGGTTTATTCAATTATGAGTTTATAATCGGTGCAGAAGTCGGAATATTCGGTAAATGTTTTTTTGAGAGAAGAGAGCAGAGGTTCTTCTCCGTGTTTTTCGTAATATTTCTTTATATCACTCGATATTGTCAGTTCAAGAGTTGCTTTGTCGCCGACAATGTAGCCGACTGTGCTTTCGTTGATTTCCTCTTTGCCATTGCTGTTGATAAAGCACTTGATAAAACGCACATCATCGCCGATGTTATTGAGCTTTTTCCATTCGGAAAAAATAACTTTAGGGTCGCAGGCAAGATATTTAGTTGTTTTTTCCGTGCTTGAGCCGTTCAGATAATAAATATTAATATTGCTGTACGCCAAAGCTGTTGTTTCGTTTGTTGATTCGTTTGTGATTGCTGATGATGAATTGTTGAAATCATTATCGGCATTTTTGAGTAAACCGTTTCCGGTTGCGAATACTGCCACAAACACTGCCGCCGTAGCAGCCACCGAGCCGATAACAGCGTACAGCTTTTTTCTGTTGTTTTTGATTTTCGGCTTTGCCTGTTCGACAAATTCATCGTTTACGTTGCCGAGTTCATTCAGTAAGCGTTTTTCTTTCATAGCGTTATACCCTCCTTTATAAGATGTTCCTTAAGTTCGCTTCGGGTTCTGAGAAGTATCATTTTTATGCGGCTTTCGGTAGATGAATGTTCGGCGGCTATCGCCTTAATCGGCATCATATACCAGTATCTTTGCATAAAGATAATACGTTTTTCGGGTTCAAGGCAGAAGAGAAAATCGTTGAGGGCGTGCCTTAGCGTGTTGTTGTCGGAAATATCTTCCGTAGTAACACCGGACGACACACATTCAGCCAGCTCATCAAGAACGGCGGCTGTCTGTCCCGAACCTCTTTTATCTGCTGTTTTCTCAAAGAATCTGTTAAGCGAAAGGTTGCGTGTTATCCTGCCGAGAAATGCCGACAGCTTTTTCGGCTTCTGCGGCGGAATGGCATTCCACGTCTTCATCAGCGTATCGTTTACGCACTCCTCGCAGTCCTCATTCACGGCAAGTATGTTGTAGGCGATAGAGTAACAGTATCTGCCGTATTTGCCGTGGGTTTCGGATATTGCTTTTTCATCTCTCGCAAAGAATAATTCTATAATCCTGCTGTCTTCCATAATTCTCACTCCCTTTTATTTTTATTAAACAGCCTGTTCACCTATAAAGACAGGATATTTTTATAAAGGTCACGCTTTTGAGAAAATTTATAAAAAACTTTTTATAATAAATACAGGCCTCTGCGTAATACAGAAGCCTGTGCTGTAAACCTTGCGTGGTTTAAACGCTGTTAGTCTTCAATATAAACTCTCTTCATAACCTGAGGAGTTGTGGGCTTGTCATTCCAGTCAACCTCGGTATCTGCGATTTCGTCAACTGCGTCCATACCGTCAACTACCTTGCCGAAAGCGGCATAACCGCCGTCGAGATGAGGAGCGTCCTTGTGCATTATAAAGAACTGTGAGCTTGCGCTGTCGGGCATCATCGAACGAGCCATAGAGATAACGCCTCTTGTGTGCTTTAAATCGTTCTTTACGCCGTTCTGAGCAAATTCGCCCTTGATGTTTTCCTTTGCGCCGCCCATTCCTGTGCCTTCGGGATCGCCGCCCTGAATCATAAAGCCGCTGATTACACGGTGGAAGATAAGCCCGTCATAAAAGCCCTCTTTAACAAGCTTTTCGAAGTTTGCACAGGTGATAGGTGCAATTTCGGGATAAAGCTCTATCTTTATCTTTTTGCCGTTTTCCATTTCAATAACTACCATTGGTCTGAATTCCTTTCGTATTTTGTGTTTTCTGTATGTCAATAAGGCTGAAGCCTTATCGATGGCTTATTTTTTCAGTTTCTTTATGCTGATAAAATCAAAGACTATGAATACCGCAACGAATAAAGTCAGTACGGCTATCCATGTGAGATTGCCGTTGGCACTGTCGCTTTCTTCGTGCGATTTAACATAGCTCGTAACGGGCGTATAATTTTCGGGAGCGGTATAGATCGGAGGCTTGGTTGCAGCTGCGGAGGTTTCTGCCGAGGGGGTGCTTTCATTTCTGCTGTCGGGGGTGGTTGTGTCCTGTTGGCTGAAATATTCGCCGGCACGGAAATAATAACGCTTTTCGGCAAGATATGCGCAATGGTCGAAGGACATGGCAAGCGGTGAAATATCAAAATACATTTCGGTGTTTGCTCCTAAGGAAACATACTCGTTGTTTTGGAATTTCAGGTTGCTGTTCCATACGCAGTCTACCCATATCCATCTGTCGTCAATCAGTGCGGCGCACCATTCGTGGTTTACAGGTCCGTCTGCAAGGTCGGAGTAATCTACCGTGTCTGATGTTGCCGTACCTTTTACGTTTACGACATAAAGCCCCTGTGCTTCACACAGTGCGCTGAAAAGTGCGGAATAGCCGACGCATACTGTTTTACGGCTTTTGAGAACATTCTTTATGCATATCTCAGACTGAGTTACCGAATTTTCTTTTGCGTCACGGTCGTAATAAATATTGTCGGATACCCATTTTGCTATCGCTTCGAGCTTTTTGTAATCGTCCTTTATATCGCCTGCTATATAATCGGCAAGATAGGCGACCTCGTCAAGCGTCTGTTTTACACCTTCCTCTGTAAGCTCATCGGTGACATAGCCTGCCCACGATTTTGCGGAGGTAGGTACTGCTTTTTCAATCACCGACAGATTCTGCTTGCTGAGCTTGTTGTCGGGGAAGTAGCGGTTATCATCATACATTATGAGGTAACTCAGCTTTGCTCCCGATTTCAGCGTGATAACGATGCGGTCGGAGCTTCCTATAGGCTCGGAAGGGTTAAGGACGGAGGAGAATGTGCCGTCCGGGTTTACCTTAAGAGTTGATGAAACAGTACCGCAGCTTTGCAAGGTGATGTCGGTGACCGGGTCGTTTTTATAGCATCCGCTTATCAGCACGGAACGGCTGTTGATGGTTATTTTGCTGTAGTATTCTTCGTTTCCGCCTGTCACAAGCTCGTAACACTTTTCGGGCTTTTTAACGGCATCGGTCGAAGAATCGCCGCTTTCGGCGGCACTTGCGTTTACGCTGACGAGGGCGAGCGTTATAACGGCAAGAAAAAATGCCGTGAATTTTTCAATTATAACATTGCTTGATTTATTCATAATTTATTATCAAAGTTCGGCTTCGCTCAGATAATCGCCGTGAATATATTCGCCGTCATTGAGCTTGTAATAACCTGTGTCGGTTTTTGCGACAACGTTTACCGCTTCGCCGTATGTATACTGTTTAACGGCTTCGGAACCCATCAGTGCCTTTATTCTGCTGTAGCAGGACTGATTTACATACATTGTGGCGCTGAAGGCTTCTTCTCCCCACTCAAGAGGTTCTGTAACCACTGTTGTTGTTTCGGGAGCCTTTGTGGTGACAGGAGTTGTCGTCTGCGGCTTTGTGGTGACGGGAGTGGTTTCGGGGGCTTTGGTGGTAGTAGCGGCGGTAGTCACAGGTGCGGAAGAACTGTCGCTGTCATCGGGGACATAAGTGCTGTTGAGCATTACAGACGCTACGACAGCGAATATAAGCAATAAGGCTCCGCCAAGTCCGGCGAGCAATTGAGTGAATTTTTCCAAATATTATCTTCTCCTTTTATCTGTTTATTGATATAAAGCGTTTTTTTATTTGTGCTTTTATATCAAAAAAATCTGTATACTATTATAACAAGACAAAGCGGATTAGTCAACCGTTATAAAGCCGATACTTCATTATATCACAAATCAAGTCGGCGTAAGCCGA
>OBLG01002632.1_pt1 | contig 10805 bp, 7 predicted proteins | sample 1517451 | NCBI WGS metagenome assembly OBLG01 (sample SAMN04571694, study PRJEB22368) | human gut metagenome | biome: human gut; material: stool | host: Homo sapiens | place: Luxembourg | collected 2012-06-29 | reverse complement strand
ATGGCTCTCGCTCGGAAGAAGGTGTCTCAAGATAAGTACGACCTCGCCATGCAGGCTCTGAAGACCCAGCATACCGCCAACATCCTCGCCATCGAGACCTCGTATAGCGAGCAGTCGCAGAACATCGGAATTGCGGATGGCGCAAAGAAGAAATCACTCCAGGATAAACAGCAGGCGAACCTCCGGGCTGCAGAACAGGCTCATTTCGAGCAGCAGGTGGCAGTAGAACAGGCTTACCAGGATGCCCTGGCAAAGGTGATGGAGCAAGGGGAGACGCAGCAGGAACTGACCCTGGAACAGCAACGCGACCAGAAACTGGAAGTTCTGAAGGGATATTATCAGGCTGCGCTCAACATGGCCAAGCAGAACGGGGAAGATACTGCACAGCTGGAGAAGGCATATAAAGATGTGCAGATTCAGATAGAGAAGGAGTATATCACGAAACAAAAAGAACTGCTTGACGAACAGGACGAAAAGAAAAAGCAGGCTAGGCAGGCTCTCGGTTTCGACCAGCAGAGTGAATACGACCGGCAACTGCAGCAACTGAAGCAGGCACTCGACAACCAGTATATCACTCAGGAGGAATACGAGGAGAAAGTACAGGGGCTGAAGAGAGGGTCCTTCATGAAGCAGGTTCAGCTCTATACAAACCTCTTCAGTAATGCCGTGACTTCGCTGCAGAATGCCGAGATGGCGAATGTAGACGCCAAGTATGACGCAGAGATTAAGGCTGCCGAGGGCAATACGGCACTCCAGGAGAAACTGGAGAAGAAAAAAGCCAACGAGAAGCTGAAGATACAGAAAAAGTATGCTGACGTAAACTTCGCCATGCAGGTAGCTCAGATTATCTCTAATACTGCAGTATCTATCATGAAGGCGTACAGCGAGTTGGGTCCGATTGCCGGAAGTGTTGCTGCAGCCCTGATGGGTGTGACCGGTGCAGCCCAGCTGGCTGTAGCAAATGCTGAGCGCCAGAAGGTGAAGCGTATGACCCTCAACGGATCAGCTAGCGGAACCAGTTCTGCCGGTTCCCGTGTGGCAAGCGGACGCGAGAGTGGCGGACGCATCGACGTAGAGCGCGAGCAGGATGGCAAACACTTCAACGCCGAGTATGCACCAGGTAAGCGCGGGTACGTAGATCATCCTACCGTTATCGTAGGCGAGGGACCTAGAGGCAGGAGCAAGGAGTGGGTGGCATCGAATGCAGCCCTGGAGAACCCTACCATCGCTCCGCTCATCAACCTGATGGATGCAGCCCAGCGTGCCGGACAGATAAGAACCTTCGATATGAGCAAGTATCTGATGGCCATGCAGGGCAGGGCGCTGGGTGGAAGCATCGCCCGGCAGTCTGCCCGGATCAGTCAGGAAATCGCTCCGGGAGGGGCAGATTTTTACGTCCGGACGCAGGAATCTGCGCATCGCGATGCAGGAAATGCTACGTCGGGACGCAATAATGACGAGCTCCTGGAACTGCTCAGAGAGCTCAAGAGAGACGGAATCCGCTCGTTTGTATCACTCTCGGATCTGGACGCCAAGCAGGAATTGCGAAACCAGGCGAGAAAATTTGCTAAAAAATAAAATCTTCTGAACATGAAAATAACAAATCTGGATAAAGGAAAGGCCTACCAGCTTGGCGAAAACGCCAAGCTGGAGGTAGAACGTACCAACCCGTTCTTCAACGATTACGGGGAAACGACCTCCCCGCTGGATATTCCGGCAAGCGATTACAACCGCATGATACTGAACTATCCCGATACCTTCGGTATGAGGGATAAGATGGTGGCTACGAACGTAAGCATCGAAGACGGCGAGTATTTCGCCCAATGTAGGCAGATTGTTCTCTCGGCACAGCACAAGGGAAACATCTCCTCTTCATTCTATATCAACGACGGATCCTTCTACTCGAAGATACAGAACGTAAAGCTGAAGAGCATCTTCAAGGACGAGATGATACCGGGGTGCACAACCGTAGATGAGTGCATCAGGTTCTGCAGATCTCTCGTAGGAGGTGAGAACGAGAACTATGATATCTTCCCGGTTCTGCTTACCGACGATTCTGGCATGGATAAGGGATATACCTATAAGATACTGAACAAGCTGGGTATGAGAACTAAACTTCCTAATGCCAAGTACTGGAGATACAAGGAAGGTGGCGGCTACGAGTATGTGACTGCCCCGGAAGAACAAGGATTAGTTCTCTGCAACATGTGGTACAATACCTTCTGGAACGCATATCCGGATACGGAATATGTAAACGAGATACCAATCAGTCTGGATAAGGGCTATTATATATCCCCGTTCATCCGTGCCAACTACGTTCTCAAGCGTGTTTTTAAATACTTCGGTTATGACCTCAAGGAGAATTTCTTTACCAAGACGGAACCATTCAACAAGATGGTGTTGCTTAATAATGTGATAGACGTGATGGTGAACGGACATATCCGCATCGAGGATCTTCTTCCGGACGTGTCGGTATCAGATTTCCTCTCAGTTTTTCGGAAAAAGTTTCTTTGTGAGTTCGTGTCTGACGAGGGAACACATACTGCAGATATCATCTTCCTGAGAGATGCGGTAGATAGCGTTCCGGTTGCGGATCTCACCCGTCAGATGACCGAAGAGCCTACCTTATCTTATAAGACTGCATCCGATTACAAGCGCGTGGTCCTGCGTGCGAAACACCAGGTAGATAGCGATGCAGAAGACAGCTATGACAATATCAAGGATATGATAGCGAATAATTCTGGCGCCTACTTCAGCAACGAAGAAGGCTGTTTCTACAAGGACGGATTTTCCGGCAACTATAAGGTGAAAGCCAAAATAGGGGAGTGTTCCCAGAGTTATGATGCCGGCGAAGATGATATTGATACGCAAGACGTGGAGATACCGGAGATGATACCGGAAGTAAGAATGCTGCAGTATAAACAGGAAGCGGACGGAGAGACTATCACGAGAGATATGGGCAGATGGCTGTATGTCGGAGATTACGCTACGCTCAACTCTTCGATGAAGGTGGCAACGGAAGACAACTCAGAAACCAGCGAAGATGCAGTCACAACTCCAGTCATGCTCGCCTTCCCATACATGGGAACCGATGACATGCCTTGCGGAACCGTGACGGCATACGATATCCATGTATCAGTTTCTGATAAATTTGGTACGCATCGGCCAGGAAATCCTACACCCCGGAAACTGTTCGACTATTCCCTGGTATATAATGGCGAGGATGGCATCTTTGAGAAGTTTTACCGGCAGTATGATCTCCTGCTCAGAAATTCACTCCAGGAACTCAAGGTAAAACTGCTCCTCTCCCAGTCGCAGAAGCAGAACCTTCCTTCTTATGCAAAGGTTGTGATCAGAGGTGTGAGTTTCTTCTTCAACAAGCTGAAGTTTACCCTCGGAGGAAAGAGCGAACCAACGGAAAGCGAGCTCAGAACCATCGCTCTCACTACTCCTGTTAGCGAGGCGAAGAGTCTGGAAGCCGTAATGCCGGCGATGAACTGCAAATATGAGTGGCTCGGATTCGAAGAGACGGTAGAGGTATCTGAGGGTGATTACTGGAATTCCGGAGATAACCGGAACCGCACATTCAAGATTATCTATCCTCCTCTCCCTTCAGCTGAGTACGTTGGCCAGAAGTATGGCCTGCAGAAATCATACGTAAGCCAGAAAACCCGACACGCAACGATGTTCCGTCACAGTAAATGGGTGTATCATTGTACGACCGTCTGGTTGGAATGCATACCGATTTCGTAGGGTTTTGTCCTTTGTTATATACCTGTATTATCTTAACTTTGCAAATATGACCAAAGCTATTTTAAGATGATACAGGTTTTATTATATCCAGATGCTCTGAGCATGGTAGGCTCCATGAATGCCTTCGAGATATACTGCAGCTCGAAGACAGATGTGGTTTTCGCCCTACGGTATCAAGGCTCAAGCACAAACATCGTTCAGCATACCTATACGCCGAACGATAAGAACCGAATTACGGTGTCCGTCAAGGATATCATCCTTCCTCTGCTCAGTTTCGAGGTGAAGGACAGCATTGAACCTTATATCCAGCCGAATATCATGAAAGCCTTTGTGGCAACGGTTTACGAGGTTGGCAGCGAAGGCAGCAAGAAGGAATTCACCTTCTCCGTGATACGTGCCGGAGTAGACCGTTTGGCAGATTCGGCAGCAAATTTTCTGAAAACCAACTTCCTCACCTGGCAACCGCAGACGAAGGGGGTAACCTATTACTCTCCGGAATTTCTCACTTACTATGCAGCTGAAGCTAGCGAGGTGAAGTGTAAGGCATATATACCGGCCGGACACGGCTATGAAGAGAAGGTATTGACGCTGGCAAGCCTGGAGGCAGGAAAAGTATATACTGTTCCGGTACAATACGCCATCATCGCCAAACTATTAGGCGATGATGGCATTCTGCCCCATGTTTACGAAATCTGGGTAGAGCAGGCTGGAGAGCGGGTTACCTACGTACAGCAATACTATGCCAGCGATATGAAGAGCGAGGAGGAAGAGTGGTTCCTCTTCGAAAATTCGTTGGGAGGTGTAGACTGTTTCCGCGCTTACGGTAATAGCGAAAATACTGCAGAACATACCCACAACGTGGCGGAAATAGAGGAAGATTCTGAGGAATATCGCGTAGATACCACCCGCAAGTTTAAGAAGAACACCGGGTTCCTGGACAAGAAGGAGCGCCTGTGGATGCTCGATTTCTTCCCGTCTCTGGGTAAGTATGTTTACCATGGCAATTCTCTTCGTAAGATAACCGTTACCGATAGTGACGTGAACTACGAGGCGAAGGAGCTGCCTTCGAACTACACCTTCACCTATAAATATTCAGATGCCCGTCCGTACCTGAATATTTCGCGCTCGGAAGTAGGAAGCTTCAAGCAGCTGGATATTCAGCTGCCGGATCTGGGAAATTTTACTATCGCCCCGCGACTTGTTGAATGCTCAAGGTTGACGCTCAGTAGCGGGGCTCTCTTCCCGGTTCAGAACCCATATTCAGAAGAGTGGGGAGTAACCACGCTGGCAGCTATCTTTACCCACTTTGTAGGGCAACTGTCCAGTTCTTATACTGGCGGAGGTGGCGTTGGTCATAGTCATAAGAATATCGATGTGCTGGACGCACTATCGGAATTCAACGGATACATTACCTATCTCGACAAGAAAATCAAGGCAGGATATGCCGATGAAACCGATGATTTTTCTGAAAATGGCAAGGCTAGCAGGAAGATTCTCCGCAAGGATATCGAAGATACGGCAAGCGCTCTGATCAAGTTTCTTTCAGGTGCACAGTTTGGTGGTTTTATTCCTGGAATACTTACAGGTTCGGGAGGACGTATCGATGAACGTGGAAACGCTGAGTTCGAGAGTATTACGTCTCGCAGTTCCATTATCGCTAAGGAACTTATCGTCAACCGCCAGACGGCGATGGAGAGTAACTTCGTTTTTACCGAGAGCGGTATAGTTGAGTCGGTGATGGGGACTCCTGCGGCAACGGAGGGTGGTAATGTAACCTATGATTTGAAGTTGCAGAAGCGATGGGATAACGACTTTACGGCATTCAAGGAGAATGATGTTGTCTTGGCTTCCATCAATACCTTAGCCGAGAATGGAAAGTATTATGATATGTGGCTGCGAGTACTCTCGGTCAATACGGTAACGAACACCATTACAGTTGTATGCTATCCCGACAATGAATGTCCTAGCAAGAAGAACTATCCACCTTGCGAGTTGGCTAGGTTGATACGCTGGGGAAATGCGGTGGACGAAGACAGACAGAGCTGCTGGTATATATCATCGTCTGAGGGGTTGCTTGTATGGCTCGACCACGTTACTAAGCCTATCATAGACAAGACAAACTACTCTCTTGCGATGGGTAAGCTGCCAGATGCACTATCGTTCCTCTTTCAAGACTTCCCTACTGCCAACAAGCGTGATGGAGCGTTCTATGCTAAGTGGATGATGGCTGCATCATTCCAGCAGATAGACTATCAGGGCAATCCAATCTACACGACAAGAGACAGAGGTGTGTGGAGCTTGGCTGTGGCGCAAGGCGACAATCCTTACCGCAATGGTGACAGAACGATTGATACCGTCTATTACCTCGGGTGCAAGTGGCAATGCCTTGAGGATAAGACAACAAAGCCGCCGACATACTCATCTACCGCTTGGGCGTTCGTTGAAGGCAACCCTTATTTCACGCTCGAAATGCTATCATCGAAGCTGTGGAACTTCCGTCTCAACGACTTGATGGCAACGAACGCTGATGGCTCTTGGAAAGTATTCACTACTCTATCAGTAGTCGGAAGGCTCTACAATCAAGACGTGACCGATTCTATGGTCAATGTTGTATGGACTAGAGACAGCGGAAATCCAACGGCAGATAATAAATGGGCACTCTCTCACGCCAACTGCGGATTGTCGGTTGATTTGACCTATGAAGACCTTGGTGGTGCTGCATTCAAGATAGGTAGTGTGACATTCCGATGTAATGCCGAAATCAGGGATGGAGAGACGATGTATTCCGAAGATGTGAGTGTTAGTTTCTGATTAATGTTAAATTTTTAAAATAAATAGAATATGGCTAAAGAATTAGTGGTTAGTGTTGACAAGATGATGGAGATACAGCCTACGGCTTACTCTCAATCCTGCAACATAGAGATTGTTGGCAATATCATCAACAGACAGCAGTATGATGGTATTGAAGGCTCATTCTCGCCCGACTTCACCATTCGACCTTGCACGATGTTTCCTTCCTGCCATCTCATCGACCCCGATAACCCAGGAGAAACACCTGTCTTCAATAGTCAGTTGGATACATTCAAGTGGTCGGAGGTGACATCTAGCGGCATCGTGGTAGTAGCTACAAGTGAGAATGCAAGTGTGAAGGCTGGATATGAAGCTGTGAGGGAAGGTTCGGATAAGGGAACTCTCTATATCAAGCAGAACTCCGTTCTAGGCAAGCCACGAACAATGCGATTTGAAGGAAGCTGGACAGACCCAGTTTGCGGATATAAGTACACGTTCGTGGCTAACAAGGCTCTCTATCTTGAAGATTGTACCAATGCGAGAGCTGAGATTATGCTTGATAGTCCACCTACAGTGCTGTGGAATCCTATCAAGCACGCTGCATCTAAAACTCTTACCGCCAAGATTATGGTTGGAGCTAAGGATAAGACAGCAGACAGCAAGACGAGAATATGGTGGTATCGCATTCTTGACAACGGTACGAAGCAGCTTATATCATCTGTTGATGATGCCGAGAATTACGAGATTACGGCAATGACCAAGGGCGCAAACGGGCAGATTTCCTCTATCACTATTGATTGTGATATGATAGGCGAAGGTATCGGATATGAGTTGAGAGCGTGCTATATCTATAGCGGCAGTATTCCTTCCTCGCCCCGTGATGCTGATGCTCGGAAGGTTACGTACATCAATAGAACCATACCGCCGCTCACGGCTCAGTTCATCGGCGATGGCTTCGGACTCAATGAAGATGCGACATCAGTTGCCTGCCGAGCTATTGTCAGCGACAACAATGGAGTTATCGAACCATCCGTTTGGAAAAAAGTGCTGAGAGCAAAATGGCAGAAGATAACATACGGCAAGAGCACAAATAATGGTGTTACTACAATGACGCAGAGTGCAGAGACGTTAGGTTATGGCGAGACATTCCAGTGCCCATTTGAGGCTAAGAAGAGCATTCGTCTGTCTATCGAAGACCGAGGTGCTTACGAGCTGATTGTTGACGAGAACGGAAATGCCCTTGTGGATGAGGGCGGAAAATACATCATATCAAGGGAGATTGACGAGAATAACGGATAGTGTTTAACTTTTAAAAAATCAAAATTATGAAATACTACGTTAAGGTAACTAAGCAGGTCGCAGAGACCATTATCAAGAGCGGAGTACCGCTGACAATGACAAGTGACGGAAACTGTCTGCTCTATCAGAGTGAACTGAATGGTGTGAAAGGTGTGAACCTCAACGAGAGGGCAGCCAATGTCGGCGGCTCACTTGTAGTAGAGAGCGATGCTCTTGCGGAAATCAAGGGAACTACTGATACTCCTGCCTCCTGCTATACCCCAGTTGAGTTCGGCGGCGATGGCGATACCCAAGATAATGGCAATATCAGTTCGGGTGGCGGCGGCAATCCGTCTTCCGAGAATACAGGTAACGAAAATACAGATACTAAAGAAGAAAGTGAGGTAAACAATGAGTAAAGCTGCAGTTACAGGACAGATTACCGTTACAAGTAATGGTACTACCTTGCACACTATTCTGCAATGTACTACAGGAGACGTGTATCAGAATTATGACGGCGACCCTGCGTCACCTTCCAACGTTATGCCTAACTTCGAGGCGAGCGGTGCAACGAAGCCAAAGCTGGTTATGCAGGCATATTCGGCGGAACAGGGTGCAGGCAATTCGTTTGACCTCACTAGAGGCACCCCAACGTGGATTGTCGCAGGTGTTGCGCTGACTTTCAATGCCTCGCACGTTTCAACGAATTCATTTGGCGGTGCGGCAGGTCATTTCACGGAGGGGTCTGATGCTAGCGGCAATCCGACCCTTACGGTCAATAAGAACCTTGTCAATATCAATGGTGGCGATTCATTCACTATTATCTGTAAGGTTGATATATCCATATCAAACACAAATGTGAAACTTCAAGCTATGTATCCAGTATATATAGCCGAAGGTGTGATTGATTCCAAGCGTGTGAACATCATCGCAACGTCAGACAGGAATCTCTTCACGATTACGGAGAAGGGTGGAACCTGTACTGTCAAGGCGCAGGTTACGGATGGCAATATGACTACATCTACTGGATATACATTCAAGTGGTATCTGCCAGATGCTAGCGGTGGATGGGCACTCAGGCAAGATAGTGACTCCGCTACATTTACCATCAACGAGACGGACGTGGATTCGTCCATCATCGTAAAGTGCGAAGCATGGAAGGCTGGTGGTTTCTATGCTTCCGACACACAGACTATCAATGACGTATCAGACGAGTACATTCTTTATCCGAACCCTACGGACGGCAACAACAACCCTGTAGCTGAGAACTTCATTCAAAACTCAGGCGGCAAAATTGTCTATAAGCCATATATGCGCAAGAGAGGTTCAACCGAAAATGAGACTGGAGTAACATTTTCTATGTCGCTCTATTCCAACGCAGGTGTGCCTATCAATTCAGCAATCACCGAATCGGGAAATACGTTTACGATTACCGAAGCTGGTATCAGAGCCTATAAGGGTGCGGTGTATTCGATAACAGGAACTATATAGCTTATGACAAAGGTTTTAGCAGAAGTAACTGGCTCTATCTCCTTCTCTCAGAGAGGAGACAAAGGGCAAAAAGGTGCTCTTATGCGTGAACATGACGGTTTTGAATCGGGCAGCTATAAGTATCTTTCGGGTGCAGGAGAAGAAGCATACGTTGATGTTGTGTGTATTAAAGGAAAGTGGTATCAATGTACTAAAACGTATGATAACGCAACTTCTTCACCTAGTTTGACCGATGGTCATTGGACAGAGATGAGCAATTATAAGTCAATAGCAACTCATCTTCTTCTTGCCGAGAACGCTACCATCAATATGCTCGGAAGCAATCAGATTAATCTGTACAATCCGTCAGGTGGCGCAATGTTTGGCTCGTTTAGGGTTGTTAGTAATGATAATGATTACGCTCTGTGGCTTGGCGCACCGAATGGGGCTGATGCTCCATTCAGCGTAACGAAAGATGGTTCGTTATATGCGTCTAATGGTATATTCGCAGGAGAACTGAAGGGTGTGACAGGCTCTTTTTATAGATTGACTGCGGTTAGTTCTGATGGAACTAAAAGCGCTGGTTCAATATATTTTGATGGTTCTGGCCGTATAACATTTGATGCAGATATTTATAATCAAGGATATAATTCTGCGGCGAAAAGGGGTTGGCGTTTCTATGCTAGTAGTATATGGTGTCGATCAGCCTTTGGGCATCAACAGAGTACATTGGCAGTGATAAATGGTAGTAGTATGCGCGTTTATACAGACGGATATGATAGTGGATATACAGTTATGGCTCTTGAACATACTACGTATGACAATAAAACCGTATACAAAATTCCATTGTATAGTCCTAATGAAGAATCGTCCGGATGTCCTATTGATATAGTAGTATTCAATCCTCTTAGAGCAATTGCTACATCTTATTACGAATTTATCCCTGGAGGAACAGGTAAGCGTTGGATGGCAATAAATGTCAATGACAATAATAATGGAGTATATTTCTGTGATGTCGGTGGATGGCATCAACTTCATGGTGGAGAAACAATAAATCTTGTATATATAAACCCAGAATTACTTATTCCTAGCCAGGAGTATAAGACCTATTTCGGTCGTGGTATCTTCTGGAGCGGAGTAAATGATTTGAATTGGTCGGATAGATAATCATAAAAGCAAAAATTAATATGAAAGTTAAGTTTGAACATCTCGAAGTATTTATGACACTCGACAAGAATCAGTGTCAGGTAGTTAACGCACGCAAGCAGATTGCAAACATCATCTACTCGCAGGGAGCAGGATTGGGGCTGGCAGGACAGGCTCTTGCAGTGAAAATGTGGAACGGAAATGACGAAACCGAGTACACAGACGATGAAGTGAAAATCATCAAGGAACTCGTTGAACGCACTACCGCTCCCTGCTTCATTGACGCAGTGAATGCCGCTATCAGCAATTCGGCATCGGCAGAAGCGATAGATAAGTAACAATATCTTTTAAATACATAATATTATGGC
>OBLG01002631.1_pt1 | contig 10808 bp, 9 predicted proteins | sample 1517451 | NCBI WGS metagenome assembly OBLG01 (sample SAMN04571694, study PRJEB22368) | human gut metagenome | biome: human gut; material: stool | host: Homo sapiens | place: Luxembourg | collected 2012-06-29 | reverse complement strand
AATTACGGCTTCAAAAACTGTTTCCGAACAATATATGGATTGCATAGAAAAAGGCTATGCGTTCTGCTCCATGATTTTCAATGTGGTCTTTAGAGATAATCCCAACAAAAAGTATAAAGTTTCGATACATTCTGAATCACGCTCGGAATTTCCGATAGGGGTAAACGAGGAAATCATTGATGATTTCTTCAAATCAAAAGGCTTAATAAAGGATTCGCACCGTGAAATCGCTTTTGAACTGGCAGCAACAGCGGAAGCACTTCCCGCTTGATGTTTACACTTGGAAGTCTGTTTTAGGCGAGAGTCTATACAAGTTCTTTCTCGGAAGCAGATTTTTGCGATATGGGAACTCCACAATAGACTCCGTTGAAATAAACGGGAATGAGTGCCAAGTGGAATACATAGACGGCAAGTATTTTGCCATTGGAGAGTCCGACGACATCGAATTGTCGCCGAGGAACGTTCTGCAAATGTTCTTCGACAAAACGGCATTTGCCGACTTCGCAAGAGTTTCACTTGGGGCGCACGGAGCCGTTTCCGAACTTCAAGGCGGGGACGGCTTTTGTATCGGAGACTTATCCATAGGCAAGGGCTATCGAGCGTTCTTGTGCTTTTCTGACTCTGCTTTGTTCGCCAGAAGTATTGCAGGGATATCGGATTTATTTCAGCCGCTAATCATATCCTTTGGCGAAATTTCCTCGGCGACGCAAAAGGTCTTGTTCGATAAAAAGGGCAAATTCTTTTCGATAGGGGAATGTTTTGAGTTCAGGAATAATTCGATGTACATATCGGAACTCCTAAAAAGCTTCCTAAAAACTCCTCAAAAGAAACAAAGCAATAGCGATTATTATTCTTGGGCGGCGACTGGACATAGTCAGCCAGAAAATCCGACTCTCGATATGCTCAGAATATGCGTGTTGTCCACAACTCACCTTAGAATTGTTTTTAACGGTAAAGAGGATACTTTTGAATACAGAGATATCAGCATATTTCGCAACGAAAATACGGGGGAAATGAATACGAATTGGACTTGTCTGAGACTTCTGGCAACCAAGCAAGAAATCCCCAATGACGACAAAGGCAAACAACAAGCCAAGCGGCTAAACAAGGCGTTCAGGGAATTCTTCGGCTTCGGCGAAAAGGTTGTTCCTTTTTCATTCAAAGACGGCTTATTATGTGCAGAATTTAATCTAACATCAAAAAAGGAATCTTACCGAGAGCACAAAGAAATCTTTGATGAAAGCCACGCAGACTTTGATTACGACGACTTCAGGGGCAGATTATAATTTTCAGCTTTTATTACATTCGCTCGGATAAATATTGAAGTATTTTTCTGCGTCTTCTTTGGTGGCGTTTCCTCGATAGTGCTTGAAAAGAATGTCCGTGCCTTTGTGGGACATTATGAGAGCTGTATCTTGGAAGTCTCTTTTCCACGCAACGTGGTAGCTCGCGAAACTATGCCTAAAAGCATTCTTGGGCGGTATTTTCTTTTTGAACGGCTTGTCTGTCAATTTCCAATCTCGAAGATTGCGTCCATTTACGAGCAGTCCTGCGCGTCTTAGGGCCATTTCTCGACGTTTCTTCCATTTTCGTTCATTCCATCCGAAAGCGGTCTTGGGCGTTCGTTCCAGCCATGCCCAAAGATTGTCGGGGAGATTTTCAATATAGTTGCGTCTGCCTTTCTTTGTTTTGGCAGCGGGAGTCAATATGCCTCTATTTTGAAAGTTTATTTCGCTGTATTCGACTCTTGGAATGGCCGAACTTCTCATACCTGCGAAGAGTCCTAAAGCCATAAGTCCACAGATTTCTGGATCAACTTTTTCATTAGCTCTCAATAACTGTTCTGCTTCGGCAACGCTTAGGAACTTGATTTCTTCTTGTTCAATTTTGGGGCACTCAAGGGAGACGGCGATATTCTTCTGGATATATTCTTGTCGTTCAAAATAGCCCCAAGCAGCTCTTACCGTTGAACGGTAGTTTTTCTTCGTAACGGGGCAGTAGTTTAAATTCTTCAGCCAGTTTTCGAGCTCGCTTCTGGTAATGTCTGAAACGTTTCTTTCGTCAAAGCTATCGCACAATGTTTCGAGTATCTTTCGGACATGGTAATAGTGCGCACTCGAAACTTTGTTGTTTGTCTTTAAATCTTTCAGGTAGTTATTGCACGCCATCCAGAGCGAAATGATTTTTATTCCCTTGTGGTTTTTCTTCCAGAACTCCCAGATGTCCCGAAAAGAGACGTCCTCGCGCTCCATTTCAATCTTAGCAACATCGCTTATGGTTTCTTCGTCCATATCCATTATTGCCCCGAATTTCGCTTCGGAGAGGAATCTTTTTGTGTTTAAAAATTCCTCGCGTTCATCTTCGGTTTGGAAGAAACGGGATATGCGTTTGCCGTTTTCGCTCCACGCCACTTGGAATGGAGATTTTCTACCTTCACAATATCTTAATGTAATCTTGGCCATACGATCCCACTTTATGAGATGTCAATCATATTTGCAAGATTATTTCAGAAAAGCTCCAAAAAAAGTTATGCAAAAAAAACTCGCGAACCCGCTAAAATAGGGCTTCCGCGAGGTGTCGCCACTTTGAAATGTCCGAGATATAGTTGCGGGTTGGTTGCTGTTTTCGTACCACTTCGCTTTTTCTTGAACCCTGATTTGCAAGCACTTGCATTTTAGCGCGAGCTGACATAACAAAAGGCAGATTCGCAACTTAATGCAAATCTGCCTTTTACGCTTAAAAAACTGGCGGAGAGGGGTGCGACCTCAGTCCCGCGAGATTCACTAAAAGGATTTCTACGTTTCAATTCACGCACCCGCGAGGGGTGCGACTTGACATAGGCGACACCGAATTTTTCTTTTTCGGGTTTCAATTCACGCACCCGCGAGGGGTGCGACAGTATTAGGTTTTATCTATCTATTTTTACGGTCTTACAATGCTTTTTTTGCGAAATATTATATTGTTTCATGCTTTTGCGTCTATTACGCTTATTTTTATTCGCAAATTATTGAATATTAGATTGTGCGAATGATCTGACATTTTTTGCGCGCTTGGGGTTCGCTTATGCTATATTATCAAATCGCCTTCGGGATTATAGGTGTCGTTTTTCCCTATTGTATCTACTTTCTTTTCCCATTTATTTCCCGTCATATAAAATCTTATACTGTCACGCTCCAAATCTACCACGTCTTTTAATTTCAACTTTAGCTCGGTATATTTTGTGTTGTCAACGACACATTCGAATACCGAATTTTGTACCCGCTGTCCGTAATTTTCGCATATTTTTGCGACGCGCCTTAATCGCGTCTGACCACTTGGGGTCTTTGTTTCGACATCGTATGTTACAACTACAAGCATATTATATTAAAAACACGGGATAGCCGTCCAATTCGCCGCGCAAATATTTTGAAAACATCATCGCCTGTACATATCCAAGCAATCCGATAGATACCTTTTCGCCGAGAAACGGGTGTACAATCTCTTCGTGTTTCCGTTTTTGCCACGCGCTTAAAAAACTTTTTCGTGTATCGGGTTTTAAAATTATCCCGCCGCCACCGTTATCTATGAAATCGTTGACCGATACCATATTCTTATTGATTAAACTCAGGACAAACCTATCCGCCAAGTATCCACGAAATTCCTCCATTATGTCGAGAGCCAAGCTCGCCCGCCCCGGGTGGTCGGTGTGGAAAAATCCGACGTACGAATCTATCCCGACGCTTTCCAGCGCACTTTGAATATCGCAGGCAAGCAACGTATACGCAAATGAAAGAAGCGCGTTGACGTTGTCTTTCGGAGGGCGGCGGGTTCGACCTTCGAAAACGAAACCGTTGCGTAAAATCAGCGAATTGAAAACCGAAAAATAGACTCTCGACGCGTTGCCTTCTATCCCCCGAAGCACGTCCATATCGGCGGCGTTGATCGCTTCGCGTTTTGAAAAATTGAGAATGTTTGAAGCCTCTTTTACTTTTGCACAATTCGGCGATTCGGGATAATCGCGCAAAAATCGCTCGAGCACTTTTCGCGAATTCGAAATCTTTGCCGATATTATCGACGAGGCGAGTTTAAGCGATATTTTTTTATTGTCAGCAATCCTGTATTGCGCACGCCGAACCAATACGTTGCCGTTTGTTTTCCCGATTGCGCGCGCCAAAAAGTATCCGTTTTCGGACAAAAACGACAAACCTATTCCGCGTTTTGCACAGGCATGCATTAGTGCCGGACTCGCCCCCGCGTACGAAAAAGTTATAATATTTTCAAGATTTATAAGCGGTACTTTTAGTTTCTCTTCGCCGTCGATTTTCACCGATACGCATTCGCCGTCGCGGGCGAGCCACGCGTCCGGACTTGTGACGTAAAGCGTATTTAAAAGTTTCCTCATAATTCTTTCAGTTTATCCAGATATTTCGATACGCCGTTCATGCGTTTTTCGGACTTGGGCAGACATATATCGAAGAGCGAACAGGATCGGCATTTGGAGGAATATTCTGCGGGGATAGGGCCCGCCCGTGCAAAAGCGGCGTGCATTTCGGCGGAAATTTCGAAGACCCGATTTCGCAGCTCGGAGTCGAAAACAACCGTACGCCTTCGCGTGATTTTCCCGTAGTACAAATCGCCGCTTTTAATTTTTGTATTAAAAGCTTCTTCAAGGCAAATTGCTTGGGCGCACAGCTGCACTTCGTCGCAAATATCCATTTTTTCGGTACCGTGCTTGTACTCTATCGGACGAATTCTCCACAGCCCGTCGAAGTCGCCGACGGGCACGCCGCAGCGGGACGGCGTCAGCTCGACGACATCGCAGACGCCGTACAAACCGAGCGACTTGGAGGAAACCGACAATCCGTTTATTTGGGCAATATCTCCGCGTTTGCGGCTTTTAAGCGGATTGTCGGCATTCCTATGCAAATAAGCACCTTCAAGCGTGAGCGAATTTTCATTCCACTCCTGAAAAACGTGAATAAGTGCCCATTGCCGTTTGCAAAAGGCGAAATGCTGAATGCCCGAAAGCATCAGCATATCGTCTTCGGAATATTCCATTATTCCCTGATTGTTTTTTCGACACCCGACGGAGTTTCGCCGACGGAAAAATCATAATCGGAAAAACTGCGTGCGGGTGCGGACGGATCTTTCTTCGCGATTTTTATGAGGTCGAAAAGTTTGTACGAAGGCGCGTTGCCGAGGTGCGAATTATGTTTGAAAATCACGAGTTTTTTTGCGCTCATCAAACCGCGAGCCGCCGAACGGTCGCTTTCGAACATATTGAGAATCGACTCCCAAAGAAGCGCGAGGTCGTCTTCGGGAAACCCCGTCTGTTCCGCAAGCGCGGGGGAGACAAAACCGTGTGCGACATAAAGCCCGTAGGGAACTGTCGACTTGCGCCCCATAGTTCTTTCTTTATCTTTATCTTTTTGGTTTGAAACAGCCATCCTCGTTATGCTGTGTTCCGTAAAAACAATAGGATCAACGGAACGTCCGAAAGTAAGTTGGACTGGACCGCGTACCTGACCGGCATTAGCCCCCTTCCCTTTTGTAAGGACAGCCCCAAACGTTCGAATATCGAAAAATTTTGAACAAAGATAAGAAATTGCTGCACTATCTTTTTCGGAATCTGCCCCCTTCTGGCTTACCTCCTCAGCCTTATAGGCGCTATCGACAATGTCATTGAGAACCGCCTTTTCTTTTACAAAAATGTCATATGGAGAAATACATTTCTTCGTTAATTGTACATAGTTTCTTATCTTGCGTTTTAGGCATACGTCGGTGACAATCCCCATACCCGTTTCGTCGTCGATACGCGGAAGATTTCCCGCATCGGGGTCACCATTCGGGTTGCCGTCGACAACGTCGAATATTATAGCGAAATCGTATTTATTGTTTATCATTTTCGGTCTCCTTATTTTTCCATATTTTCTTCTTTTGACTTAAAAAAATCCTGCCTTTGCTGGTAATAACCGATGGCAAAGCGCGACTGCCCGTCGAGCGACAGATGAGACGGGAATCCCGACGCCGGCATTTTGTCCATAATCTCGCCGATTGTTTTTTTCAGAAAAACGACCGCCGCCTGATTCTCTATTTTGGACAGATGGTGGTTTGACAAACCTATCAAATGCCCAAACACCGACATCGGAGTGGACGATGCCGCCCCGTAGAACCTGTCCACTATTGTTGCGTTGATTTGTTTTCCGAGAGCGGTTTCCTGTATGCGTTCCAAGACGGCGAAAAGCCTGCCGCAAAGGTAGCCGGTATTGTTATTTTCAATATCCAATGACACTTTTATTTCCCTTTCTGAGTTGTTTAATATTCTGTTTTTTCTGTTCAAATATGCTTTTAAAATCGCCGCGCGAATGCGGTTTATTACCCTGTCGGCGCGGATTCTGTTTAGGCACTGAAGTTGGAGGGTTCTCGGATACATTCCGCCCGAAAGAACCGCCGAAATCAGTGCACCTTCGATATTCGGAGGAATTTTTTCGATTTTGTTTTCCGGCGATATACAGGAAAGTATGTTGAAAACCGAAAATAGTTGGCGTTCGCCCGATTTCCGAACCATATCGAAATCCGAAAAATGTTCCGCAATGTGCGCGCCGATTGCCCGCTCCGTGTCGGCAACAAAAAAGCGCACAATCATTCTTGTCTTGTTTGCGGCAAGCCCCAAAACGAAAAATTTTCGGTCTTCCAAAATTTGTTCGCGCCCGCTAAACACCGATTTATAAAGCGCGGAAATAGACGAAACCCAGGCGTCGGGATTGTCCTTTGCGGGAATACCGAACAGCGAACCGAAGACGTTTTCGATTTCCGATTTTTCCGAATCGCTCCAAAAAACCATTTTCAACCCGCCGATACCGAGTTGGTTGCTTTTACTGGAAAGCAACGTCGACAGCGCAGACGTATACGCCAATTCGGCGTACGACGAAACGGGGGCATTTTCGCCCTGCTCTTTGTGGTATGAATCATATCCCTGCTTTTTCTGAAAGGAAACAAGCTTGACGTTAAACGAACCTCCCATTGAGAAACCACCGTGCGTCATAACGGGAACGGTTTTTTCTCCCGTTATTAAACAGACGTATTTTTTACCCTCGCGCGATGCGTTTATCGATTTGCCTAGGAAATCTGCAACATCTGGATGAGCTGCAACAATATCGTTTCCCCCCAATATTTTGAAAGTAAAATCACAAGATTCGATATCTTTGCACGACATCCACTCTTTTGTCCTTTTTACGGATTCAATATTTTCCGATGATTCCAAAAATTTCTTAACAAGAGCAAATTCTTCGTTTAAAGGATATGCATTCGCAATGTTTGTTATTTTTTCAAGAAATGCAGCAAATTTCTTTTCGATTTTTCCTTTTCTCGATTTTAAATTTTTTGGATCAACTTTACTTTCATCAAAATATCCAAATACATACTCAGCATTACCCCACAATAGATTGGATTTAATATTCCTAGTAGCATAGACACTTCTCGGGACTCTGTATTTGCGGCAGTTCTTTTTGTCCTCTGAACGTTGGTCTTCAAGGGCAAAAAATTTACCCTCTTTGTCTATTTTCACGACAAAATGAATGGGTCTGTCCTCGAAGCCGAGCGGCGGGATTTCCCCGAGTTTGCTTTTGCGCTGGTAGTAGTCGTAAAGTGCTTTCAGTATCATTTTAAAATCTCCCCTCCGTTCGGATTCGGTACATTCAATACGCCGTTTTCGAGCTTTGCGCGGAAGAACATCGGCATCGGATTTTTTATGTCCGAGAAGTCCATATCGAATAGCATTATGCCCAAGTCGCGCGTTTCGGAAATCGGCGGCGGCAATTCTTCGTTCTCCGCAACTAGCCTGAAATTCGCCGAAAACTCGCGGCAGCCCAAATACGGCATAGTAAAGCACTGCCCTTTCGACGCCCTGCGTTCGAATATAGCGTTGTATTTTGCGGGGTTCTCGTCCGCCCGAAATCCGCGCTCCTCCTCCGCGTCCGAAAGCGCCGATTTCCTTTCGCGCTTGGGACGTTTAGACGGCGGGATAAAATCGAGCTCGGCATAAATTCGGTAGCGCACGTCTTTAAGAAACGTTCCCGACTTTTGCTGGCGTTTGTCCTCGATAAACACGCCGTCGCCCGACTTCGAAGCCAAGGCGGCGACTTCGTTGCGCTTTACCGAGACCCATTTTATCGGGCGCAAGACTTCTATTCTTTTCACAACCCAGTTTATTGCGGGCTTCCAAAATATCGCCTGAAAAATATTCCGCGCCGCCGAGGGAGTCATTACGTCGTAGCTCACCCTCTCGACTTTTAATTCGGGACGCGTAAAACACGCATAATCGCCCCATACCTCAATACAAAATTCCTTATTTTTATACTCCATAATATTTTTATGCTATTAAAATATCCTTTAGCGCATTTCCGTTAATTGTCAATCCTATTTTTTCGGAATACGAACTTGGGTCGTTCAAAACGTATATGCCGTTAAAATCCGTTATCTTACCCGCCCGCAAAAGCTTCTCCAGCTGGCTTTTCCGAACCGAAACGCAATAGCGGCGAAGTTTGCGGAAGAATTGCGAATCTCCGAGATGCCCGTCGGAAACGCACCTGCATAAATCCGCGCCGTCGCGGTACGGAACGAGAACCTCGACGCTATCGCTGTCGTCTATTAGATGGAAAATTTTCGCCGCCGTTTCGAATTGAAATTCTCCATAGCTTGCGTTTTTGACAAGCAGACCGTTGACATTGGATGAATCAAAATTGGCGCAGTTGGCGAAAAAATTGTCAAAATATTTTTCGACTACTTTGCGGGAATCCAACGGTTCGCCTTTGCAGCAATAGAGAGTGTCCTCCAAGGCGTGCACTCCGTTGGATATGAATCTGGAAGTAAGCGGATTTTTTGTTTTGAAGACATAGATATCGCCCGTCTTCGCGCGCCCTTCGCGGTTGCAGCGCCCCGCCGCCTGAATTATGCTGTCCAGCCCCGCCTGCTCGCGGAATACTTCGGGGAAATCCAAGTCCACGCCCGCCTCCACAAGCTGGGTTGAAACTACGCGCGTGCATTTTCCAGAGGCAAGCGACGCTTTTATTTTCGCCAAAACATCGTCGATATGCGCCGTACACATCGAGCGCGAAAGATGGAAGGCGGAGTCGTCGCCCAACGCCGAAAATATTTCGGCGGCGTGCGCGCGCGTGTTGCAGATACACAGGAAAGACCCAGCCCTCATGCGCAGGAAATCGGCGAACTCGGCAAGTCCGAATTCGTCGGGAAGAAAGGAGATTTTTGTGCGCCGAAAGGCGTCCCGCAATTCGTCGGAGTTGGCAATAATCTCCCGAACGTTTTTTACGGGCGAATCAAATTTTTCCTTGTTCGAACCGATTTTTCCCGAAAACACGGGCTGGGTTGCGGTGCAAAACAACACCGCCGCCCCGCCGATTTTTACAAAAGCGTCAAGCCCCCACAAAATGGGTTTCAAAAAATCGGGAGGGAGCATTTGTGCTTCGTCCAAGATTATCACGCTATTGCATATGTTGTGGAGCTTGCGCGTGCGCGACGGCGAATTCGCATACATCGACTCGAAAAGCTGAACGTTGGTTGTAACCACAATGGGCGCGTCCCAATTTTCGGAGGCAAAACGCGCGGCAGTCGGCTGTCCGTCGGCGTCGAAAAGTTTGTCTGGCTCGACGTTCGAATGGTGCTCCAGCACGTTTTTATCGCCGAAAATTTTTCTGTATTGAGCCGCCGTCTGCGAGATTATGCTCGTATACGGAATCGCGACAATCACGCGCCGTTTGCCGTTTTTCACGGCGAATTTCAACGCCCATAAAATCGACGCGAGCGTTTTTCCGCCGCCCGTCGGGACGCTAAGGGAAAAATATCCGCCGGCGAAATCGGAATCCGCCGCCGCGGCGCAGTCGTCGTCTATCCCGCGCCGCAGGCGGTTTAGAGGGGTATCGGGCGAGTTTTCGAAAAGCGTCTTCAAATGCGATTGCAGACGTCGCAGCAATACTTCGGGCGAATCGAACCCGCCGCGCGACCTCTCGGGGAGGAAAAATTTTTCCGTATCCAGAAAGTCGGCGTCGACAAGAGCCGAAAACATCAGCCGCACGAACATATTTATGGAATACTCGTTGATATGCAAGTCCACTAAATTTTCGGGCGGCGGAATTTTATTTTCGGAAAAGAACTTCAACGCGCGCTCTTTGACGGAATCGAAACAGTCTTTTTTTGCAAGGCGCGCCATTTTATCTTCGCAATCCTGAAGCCCCGAATGGTGTCCCGCCGAAATGTAATCGATAATCTGCAGTTTATTGTTTGCGGCAAATATCGCCCCCGCCGAAGTGTGGTCTACCGACCCCCTGAAATACTTTGGATTGTCCGATTTCTCTAACGCGACGGCGCGGATATACTCCTGAAATGCGTCCGAGAATTTTCCGATATCGTGTATGAGCCCCGCCGCATAGCCCCAATTTCGGCAACCAAAAGATTCGGCAAATTCGGCGGAAAGCGAAGCCGTCCCCTTCAAATGGTCGGCGAGTTTATGAAAAAAAACCTTTTGTCCGTTCCCCTCATCGGACTTTATGTGCGCAACAAAATCGTCCATGATTTTGAATCTATAATCGTATTTTTAATAGTCAATTAATTTTTACGATTACGAAAATCAATATCGCCTACTATTGCGCTTATATAAAAAACGGAGAATCCCACCTTTCTCCGCCCCAAAAAAGAAAAAAAATTACTTGTAAAAAACGCGTTTCAAAAACAGTCCTTGCGCGGGCGCGGTCTGGAAAAAATTGCCGCGCGTTTTCCCGTCGAGAATTCTTTTTATGTCGCCCGACGTCAGCCTG
>OBLG01002629.1_pt1 | contig 10821 bp, 8 predicted proteins | sample 1517451 | NCBI WGS metagenome assembly OBLG01 (sample SAMN04571694, study PRJEB22368) | human gut metagenome | biome: human gut; material: stool | host: Homo sapiens | place: Luxembourg | collected 2012-06-29 | reverse complement strand
CACAAGACGCTGCCGGTGGCGACGGCGGCGCTGGGACGCACGCTGGCGGCGGCGTCCATGATGGGCAACGCCCTGAAAAGCGACGGCGCCAGCCTGACGCTGCAATTCAAGGGCGGCGGTCCGCTGGGCACGGTGCTGGCCGTCAGCGACAACGAGGGCAACGTGCGGGGCTACGTGACCAACCCCCATGTGGACCTGCCTCTGCGGCCGGACGGCAAGCTGGACGTGGGTGCGGCCGTGGGTCATGAGGGCACATTGACGGTCATCAAGGACCTGCACATGAAGGAGCCCTATGTGGGCACCATCGATCTGCTGGGCGGCGAGATCGCCGAGGACGTGGCGGGCTATTTCGTGGAATCGGAGCAGATCCCCACCGCCTGTGCCCTGGGCGTACTGGTGGACCGGGACCAGAGCGTCAAGGCTGCCGGTGGATACCTTATCCAGCTGATGCCCGGCGCGGGGGAGGACGTCATCACCAAGGTGGAGGGCGGCATCATGGCCGCAGGGCCGGTTTCGGCGCTGCTGGACAAAAACGACGACCCGGAGCAGCTGCTACGGGACGTGATGAGCGACTTTGACCTGAAAATATTGGAGACGTGCCCGGTATCCTACAGGTGCTATTGCAGCCGGGAACGGGTGGAACGGGCGCTGATCTCCCTGGGCCGGAACGAGCTGGAGCAGATGCTGGCGGAACAGGGCGGCTGCCAGCTGACGTGCCAGTTCTGTGACGCGGTGTACGACTTCTCGGCGGAGGACCTGAAGGACCTGCTGAAAAATATGTAAGGAAAAGGACAAAAATTGAAAAATTTTTGTTGACAGATGCGGATGGGAACGTTATAATATGCCTTGTCGTTTGAACGACAGGTACGGGAGCATAGCTCAGCTGGTTAGAGCACCTGCCTTACAAGCAGGGGGTCACTGGTTCGAGTCCAGTTGTTCCCACCATCCACATGGCCAAGTAGTTCAGTTGGTTAGAACGCCAGCCTGTCACGCTGGAGGTCGAGGGTTCGAGCCCCTTCTTGGTCGCCATATGCCTCGGTAGCTCAGTTGGTAGAGCAGCGGACTGAAAATCCGCGTGTCGCCGGTTCGACCCCGGCCTGAGGCACCATAGGCGCCGCAATAGTGGTGCCGCCTGCGGGCGTAGCTCATCTGGTAGAGCGCGACCTTGCCAAGGTCGAGGTAGCGAGTTCGAGCCTCGTCGCCCGCTCCAAAAAGAAACACCATCCGTCAGGATGGTGTTTTCTTTTTGAAATGTCGCGGGCAGCCCTGAACTCGCTGCCTCGACCTGCGCGAAGCGCGTTAAATCAAGAGGTCCGGCAGGGCTCCTGCGAATGGCTCTGCCATTCGTGGGATGCCGGCAGCGAGTCGCGCCACGTGATGAGGACATCGCCGCCCGAACGCTGGAGTACATGACTGCGATGGAAACTGCTCCGCAGCCCGAAGCCAGCGGGCTGGAGGGTGACTACCGCATCCTTGCCGACTTCAATGGCACGATACTGGCGGGAACGCATAGTAAACACGGCATCCAGTTTGTTACCTGGGATCGGGACTATGATCGCACAGACGTGGCTCTCCGATGGCGAAATACCGGTGCGGCTGAAAAGTGGGATCGAAAAAAGCAGAGTTTTCGCAGAAATCCTTTTTTGGCTTCATTTGATTACTTTATTTTTCGGCAGCGGTGTGTTATACTCTAAAGATAACAATTCATGATGGGTGCACCATGTGTTTGTCCTATCAAAGATAAAGTAGGGATCATATGAAACGAAATCGCAGCGGATTTACATTGATGGAAATGCTGATCGTCATTGCGCTCATTGCCGTACTGATCGCGATCGCGATTCCGGTATTTGCGTCACAGCTTGAAAAGAGCAGGGAGGCCACAGACCTTGCGAATGTACGCGCCGCGTATGCACAGGTCTCCACAGAGGCGCAGCTCGGAAATTTTGAGGCCACGGTCACGGTCGATCTGAAGCAGAAGCAGGCGGACTGGCAGTCGGTCGATCCGGTAAATATCGGCGGCATCGTCCATTACAAAGGCCAAGGAGATACGGATAATTGGAAGGGTGTTGCTTCTCCCAACGGGACCTGTGTCGTCTCCTATAGTGCGGATCGCGGAATTATTTTTACCTGGAATGGGAAGGCCGATCCGCCCGGGCAGAAATACCCGTTTAATACAAAGGAAACGGATTTCTTCCAGCTTTTATACGATACGGATTTTTGGAGCAAAATGCAAACGCATTCAAACTTTGAGTTTGACTCCAGATGTCCGAATTCGGAATATGTTCCGATCATTACCGCGGCGATCAAAAAGCTGGATAACAGTCTTTTGCAGCAGCCGGACTGCACATGGGCCTATCTTGGCAACGGAAGAGACGGGCAAGAATCAAATCGGTATCTTTTCTGGACGTCTCTGAACACTAACGATGTCGGAGCCGGAAAAAACATCCCCGTAATTATTCAAACCGGCGACGGGAAATATTACGTTGCCGAAACCACGACCGGCGAGCGAAAAAAAGACAGCAAAACCTATGTTGCCGTTTCTCAATCACTTACTTTGCAAAGTCAATATAAGGAAATCCTGAAAAACGGAAAACAATTTTCCTCCTTGGAGGCAGCATACGACGCCTACCTCAGCGCTTTGGGCAATTCCAAGTATGACTCGGTTCGCGGGTCTTGAGGCATTTCCACCGATATGACGCTTGTTTTTCCGCGTGTGCGCAGTCGACAAAAACGCCGCCCTTTCGGGCGGCGTTTTTGCTTGCCGCTGCTGCGGCGTACCCCTGTCGGTATCGACCCGGAGAGAATAGCTGGTTTACTGCCCGCAGCGCCTGCCGTTCCACGCCAGACCGGCGGTGCTCAGCAGGGCGGCAGCGGCATAGAGCGCCACGCCGGGGTCCGTGGTCTTGGGGCTGGCGCTGCTGCCGCCGGCAGAGGGGGAATAGTAGTAGCCGCCGGTGGCGGGGGGAGTGATTTGTCCGGTCGGCGTGATCGTTTTAACATTGGGAAGACTCAGATATCCGTCTGTGGCGGGAACCGTAGTCACTGCGTTCCCGTTCACCGTAGCGGCGATTTCTCTGGCGAAGTCATATTCTCTTTCCGGCATCAGCAAAACGGAATACACATATTTTTCCCCGCTTTCAAACGCTGTAATGGTCGGCAAGGTGCTGTATATCTCGTCGTCGGAATGCCATATAGCAACGGGCTCATCGTTTTCATTTAATTCTTGCCACCATTCGTCGTAAATTCGGTATTTGCCCTGATCGGCGGCGGCTACGGCGGCCGTAGCCTTTGGCGTATCTCCTGTTTTGTAGGAAAGGGTTGCGCCGATGATTTCAACGGTGGTGATTTCTGAATCGTCAGGATTTTCAGAGTTCTGCTTAAAGTGAGCCGTGAATATCACATTATCTCTCCGCACATTAACGCTGTTCTGTATTTGATCAGAAGAAAGAGCGGTGCCGGCCGGAATGGCAGTACCACTGCCGGCCTGGTATACGGCAGCATCGGCTGTCCAGTAGGCAAACTCGTATCCCGAATTTGGAAGTAAAGTATCGATGATGCTGCCGGCAAAGCTGAGAGTCTCTGTCTCGGATACATTCAGCTTGTAGTAGTAGGGCTTGTTAACATCATCGTCAATGCCATAATACACAAACGGAATCTGGTCGTTTTTAGTCATGGTTCCATAATCGCCGGGGTAAAATTTAACGGCATACGCTCCAGATTCCGCAAATGCTGACAGCGGCGACAGCGCCAGGACCAGCGTAAGAAGCAGCGCCGGAAAAAACCTTTTCTTTGCTATTTTGTTCCATCCTCCTGTTTCAATTTTTCACGTATTTACAAGCTTTTTACGTTTTCTATTGTACCACGGCGGCCGAGGCAGGGAAACGCGATTACCGGCTGGGGCGATTGCTGGTTTTGGAAATTTTCTTGCTTCACTTTTCTGCCATATGGGCGTATACTATACACAGCTTTCACCGCAGGAGGTGCGCCATGCGCTTTTGTGAGCAGCTGAACGAATACATTACCCGGCTGGACTGCCGGGGCAAGGAGCTGGCGGAGGCCGCCGGGCTATCCGCACCGTCCCTGAGCCGCTACCGCACCGGCGAGCGCACGCCGGGCCGCGGCAGCGCCGTGCTCACGGCGCTGAGTGATGCTTTGGCCGATATGGCCAAAGCAAAGGCGCTGCCGGATATGGACGCGGACACACTGTATAGCGCGTTCCTGCAATGCGATGAATATGCCGGCACGGACAAGAAAATGCTGCGGGAGAACTTCAATGCGCTGATCGAGGTCATGGGGCTCAGCGTGGCGAAGCTGTGCCGCTGCGCCAACTACGACCCGTCCGCCATCTTCCGCTTCCGCCGGGGCGAGCGTCAGCCGGCGGAGCCGGAGCAGTTCGCCGCCGCCGTGGCGTCCTATGTTTCCCGGGAGATGGACGGCCCCGCCCAGCGGGAGGTGGCCTCCGCGCTGCTGGGCTGTGCCGCTGAAGATCTCGGCGACCGCGCCGCCTACTGCCGGCGGGTGCAGGATTGGCTGCTGGGCAGCCATGCGCCCCGGGAGGACAGCGTCTCCCGCTTCCTGACCAAGCTGGATGAGTTCGATCTAAATGCGTACATACGCTCCGTCCATTTTGACGAGCTGAAGGTCCCTGTGGCGCCCTTCCAGCTGCCCACCAGCCGCAGTTACTCCGGTTTGCGGCAGATGATGGACAGCGAGCTGGACTTTATGAAGGCGGCGGTGCTGTCGCGCTCCACGGAGCCGGTGTTTATGTACAGCGATATGCCCATGACGGAGATGGCCCAGGACCCGGAGTTCCCCAAGAAGTGGATGTTCGGCATGGCGCTGCTGCTGAAAAAAGGTCTGCGGCTGCAGATCATCCACAACATTGACCGCAATCTGCCGGAGATGATGCTGGGATTGGAGAGCTTCATCCCCATGTATATGACCGGCCAGATCGAGCCGTATTACTTCAAAGCGCCCCAGGGCGGTGTGTTCCTGCATTTCCTGCGGGTATCCGGCACAGCCGCGCTGACCGGCGAGGCTGTGTCCGGCCACCATAGCGAGGGGCGGTATTACCTGACCAACAACCGCGCAGAGGTGGCCTATTACCGCCGTCGGGCCGACGCTCTGCTGGAGAACGCCAAGCCGCTGATGGAGATATACCGTGCCGACGTCGCTTCCCGGCTGAACGCGTTTCTGTTGGCAGACAGCCGCACCCCCGGCCGACGGCGGTGTGTCCTATCGGCGCCGCCGCTGTATACCGCGGACCCCGCGTTTTTGACGGCGGTGCTGCAAAGACACGATGTGCCTGCGCCGGATCAGGAGCGCATCCTGGCCCACGCCAAAAGCCACCGGGAGCAGGCCGAAACCATCCTGCGGGACAATGAAATGGTGTTGGCTCTGCCCCGACTGACAGAGGAAGCCTTTGAACGATACCCGATGTCCCTGCCCCTGTCAGGATCGTTCTATGAACGTGATATACCGTATACCTATCAGGAGTATCTGGAACACATCGATCAGACAGAACAGTTCGCGGCAGTGCACCCACGCTGCCGCCTGGAACTGACCGCCGACAGCACCTTCCGCAATTTGCAGATCGTCATGCACGAGGGGCGGTGGACCATGGTGTCCAAGGAAAAATCACCCGCCATACATTTTGTCATCCGTCACGCCAAGCTTCGTAGTGCTATTGAGAGCTTTGAGCCGCCGCTGGTGGAGGAGTGACAGCCCGCGCGGTCAGTAAGCACCGGCGTGTTTGTGGTCAAAATCATGGTCAAATCCCCATTTTGACGCAGAAGAAAACCCTGTAACCGGCATGGTTACAGGGTTTTTCAATGTCATAACTCAACACTATAGATTTTTTATTTCTGCGGATTATCTCCTTCCCGATATGGAACTACAGCAGAAGGAACAACTTCAGACGCAGGATCAGCATGAACATGCTGATCATCAAAAAAGATATGTGCACCAAAAGCAGAAAGCACATCCCGCTTACTTACTCCCCCAAGGAAAAACGCCTCATCAATATGGACATTCCATTTTCGCAGGGTTTTGATTGCCCGTTCATGTGCTGGGGCATTTCGTGAAGTAACCAGCGCAGTCCTAATGGGGGAATTGCCCTTATCCTGAAATAGCTCTTGAATATGCGCTATGGTCAAGAGAAAGTTTGCGAACGGTCCTTTTTGCAGAGGGATATCCGCCTTAGCCCTTTCGTTTTCCATAAAAGCCTGCATTCCCTCGTGCTGATATATTCGCTCCGATTCAGATGCAAATAGGACCGCATCTCCATCAAATGCAATACGTATTTGGTCTATTTTTGCTCTCGGATCAAAATGTGAAGTCCCGGTCAGAATTTTTCCTGCTGCAACATCACTATCTATTGCTTGCTTCACATCTGGCTCAAAAGCTGAAAGAAACAAATCTGTTTTAAATGCCCTCAAATAAGGAGCAATCTCAGATCCACCAGTAAGTGCCGCCCGTGTAATATCAAGTTCGTAATCTTGGATGGAATTAAAAATACGCAAACTTGTGTTTGGGCTGTTGCGAGACATAACGATAACTTCAACTAATCGTTTTTCCTGTAATTTGTTGAGCTGCAGAAATGCTTTTACAAGCTGAAATGCAGAACCCTTTTGGAGAATATCGCTTTCGTGTTTAACTTGGTATTCTTCGTACGCTGCCAACCCCTCGTTCTCATAAATTCTATTTTCTTCCTCAAGATTAAAAAGTGCTCTCGAACTAATACCAATTACCAATGGCTCTGTCAAATCATACGGCATATTCTCCCCTCCCTTTACGCAACAATCTCTCTATGCTTTCAATTGTATTTTATCATAGCATTTATCAAAAGGCAATCTGTGCTATAGTTATGTTTTGAAAATAGGTGGCTGGTGTAATTCGATGACAGGCTTTTCATGCTCCATGTAAGAAGTTACAATGATCTCATCATGATCAGGGAGATTAGACTATGCCAAAAGAGTATCCCACCAAGTTCAAAACCGAAGTCATCCAACGCTACCGAAACGGTGAATCCATCCAATTGCTCAGTCAGGAATTGCACATTGCGCAAAGCACGATTTATCACTGGCGGAAAGAGTATTGCTCCATCAAAACAGCAAATCGCACCTATACACCAAAAGAATTTGATGAGCTTTCAAGGCGGCTGGTAAAATTAGAGCACGAAATGGAGATCATTAAACATTCTGGTTACATTGCAGATGTGCCTTTACAAAAAAGACTGTCAGCTTTAGAAAGCATCTATCGCCAACCAGATAACACTTACAGCGTCTATGAACTCTGCGAAGCGCTGGAAGTTGCCAGAGGCACTTTTTACAACTATATCTTTCGCCGGGCGGACCACAGCAGGCGTGATCAGGAGCAGGCGCAGCTTATGCGGCTCGTGCAGCAGGCCTTTGATGACAGCGCTCAGCGATTTGGTGCTGAAAAGATCCGCATCACTCTGGCTGAGAGCGGTGTCCGGGTCAGCACCAAACGCATTGCGGCGATCATGCAGGAACTGGACCTGCACAGCATCCGCCCTGATGCCAAGAAGCAATACAAAAAGCATCAGCAGTATAAAAAGCAAAACCTGTTGAATCAACAGTTCACCGCAGACCGCCCCAACCAAATCTGGGTCAGTGACATCACATATTTTAAAATCAACGACTACTGGGTCTACTTTTGTGTCATCCTGGATCTTTTCTCCCGCAAGGTCGTCGGCTATCGGGTATCCCGCAACGCAAGCACGAACCTGGTCACCAGCACCTTCCGGTCCGCTTTTCGGGAACGCGGCGATCCCAGCGGTCTCACTTTTCACAGTGACCGCGGAAAACAGTACACCTCGGCCGCATTCACAGAACTCTTGCAGCACTGCAATGTAAAGCAGTCTTTTTCCGCTACGGCGCGGCCGCATGACAACGCAGTGGCTGAAGCATTTTTTGCTTCCTTCAAAAAAGAAGAGGCGTACCGCAGAGAGTACACCTCAGAACAAAGCTACCGCAAAAGCGTGGAGCAGTATATCCAATTTTACAATGAGCTTCGGCCTCATCGGACCTTGAAATACAAAACACCAACGGCATTCGAGGAAGCTTATTGGGCCGGTTTATGAAAAAGCTGTGTTCAAATAACGACCTTACATAAAAATATTAGTTTCGAATTTTGAGAGTTTTGGAGCAAATAAAGGAACGCGGCAAAAAGAAAAAGCCCCGATCTCTCAAGGCTTTCAAGACGTGAAGAAACCCGCTTTTCGATAAAAATGTTCGAAAAGCGGGTTTCATTCATATGGCGCAGTGGGAGGGATTCGAACCCTCGTGCCGCTTTTGACGACAACACGATTTCCAGTCGTGCTCGTTATGACCTCTTCGATACCACTGCATATTCGATTCGCTGACAAACAGCATGGACTATTATACCAAAAATACCAGGTTTGTCAAGATGGAATTTTCGGGGTGAGTTGTGGAATTGACAGCAAATATCTAAGTTAACATAATGTGTAATTTTGAACAATGGAAATCTGCTGATTATAGGGCGGTGTATGGTTTACATAACCATACACCGCCCGGATGCGATACCGCGATTATTGCAGCTTGGAGCAGACCTCGTCCACGGCGTCGTCAAGGGCGCAGGTCAGGCGGTGGAGGGTTTTGCCCGCCTGGGTCTTGCGGAACTTGGGCGAGGGACGAAGGGCGTTGTCCAGCAGGACGCCGACAGCCATGCCGGCGACCATTCCCTTGAGGAAAGTACACGTTTTCATCGTGTTCACCTCTTTTTCGTTGCATTTTTATCCTTTATCGGCCTGTGTACAGTATGCCCGGCAGAGGTGAAAAAATGCGAAAAAGACGGCGGTGTTTCTTGCCAAGCAGGGGCGGAATTGGTATAATACCATGGGACGATGTCAGACACTTGCGTAGATGTTGTTTATAGGTTATCTATACACTATTTATATGCCATTTGTCATTTTGCGTGCTCTTAGCGCGTGTATATGGGAGCGCAAAGGTAAAAAAGGAGAACATGATGTTTGATTTGGAATTGCAGCGGCGTATCCGCGAGAAAAAAACACCGTTGGCGCTGACGCTGGCGCCGGAGGCGGAGAAGCTGAATGGGAAGTTTGTGAAGAACTTTATCGATATGTTCGGCGACACGCCCATGGCCCAGGCGGAGGCGCTGCGGTATCACGGCACGACGCTGCTGGACGCGGCGGCGGGAAAGCTGCCCGCGGTGGTGCTGCGGGGCGGAGCGTATCTGCGTCACGGGATGATGGGGGCGGACGTGCTGGCGAACCTTGTCAGCGCGGCCCATGCCAAGGAACTGTATGTGATACTGGATATGAACACCGCGGAGCCGGAGTGCTGGGCCGGGTACGGGGCGGACGCCGTGACGGTGTGCCCCTACGGCGGAAGCGGGTGCCTGGAGGCTGGGGAGATGCTGCCCATCGCGGCGGTACGGACCGGCGGACAGGTACAGAGTCTGGTGGCCGGCGACCGGGCGCTGTGGCTGTCCGTGGCGGAGCAGATGGCACGCCGGGGTGCAGCGCTGGCTGTGTCCACGGGGTACAGTCTGGATGTGAGGGACGTGCGGAGAGTATGTCCGGGGGCGTTTTTGCTGCTGGAGGACTGCGACGGGGAGAATGCGCTGCCGGCCTTTGACGATATGGGTCACGGGGCGCTGGCGGCAGACAGTGCTTTGCAGTACGCGGCGGAGCCGGCGGCGGCGGTCGAGGAGGCGGTCCGCGCGTGGAAGCAGTGGGTGACGGTGGTATGACGCGGCTGTATCTGATCCGCCACGCGGAGGCGGAGGGAAACCTGTACCGCGTTGCACACGGCCACTGCAACGGGCTGATCACCAACTACCGGGGGTATCAGCAGATCGACGCTCTGCGGGAGAGGTTCCGGAAGGTGGATATCGACGCGGTGTACAGCAGCGACCTGTACCGGACGCAGATCACCGCACGGGCCATCTGGCTGCCCAAGGCCCTGCCGCTGCATCTGGAGCCGGCGTTCCGGGAGATCTGCATGGGGGAGTGGGAGGACCACACCTGGCACGAGCTGAACGTCAAATACCCGGAGGAGATGTACAACTTCAACCGGCGGGCCGACCTGTGGCGTGTGCCGGGGGCCGAGACGGCGCAGCAGGTGGTGGACCGGTTTATCCCGGCGCTGGAGCGCGTGGCCCGGGCCCATGAGGGCGGCACCGCAGCGGTATTTTCCCATGGGATGGCGCTGCGGACCGTGCTGGGCGTTTTGCAGGGGCAGACGCTGGCGGAGGTGGGGCAGACGCCCCACGGGGACAACACTGCCGTGTCGCTGCTGGAATGGGAGAACGGGACGTTCCGGGTGGTATACCGGGACGACAACAGCCATCTGACGGAACGGGGACTGTCCACCTTTGCCAGGCAGAGCTGGTGGAAGGAGAAGAACATGGTGGAGTCCGGCGAGGGCTACGGCCCGCTGCCGGAGGAGAAGCGGGCGGCGCTGGGTATGCCCGCCGGGGGCGAGGCTACCGGCGTGTGGTACGGCGAGGCGCTGATCGGAGCCTTCAGCCTGTCCGACGAGGGGGACGCCCTGCGGCTGAGCTGGTACGGCCTGACTCCGCAATGGCGAGGGAAGGGCCTGGGTATCCCGCCCATGGGGCAGGCTGTTGACGCCTGCCTGCGGCGGGGGAGGGATATCCTGCGGGTGGACTGCCCGGACAAGGGGCTGCGGCTGTTCTTCGCGCGGCTGGGCTTTGTGCCCACGGCGGGGGATACCATGGAGAAAGATGTGCGGCGTATTATGCCGCCGGTACCGGCGGCGTGGCAGTAACGGCGGGGGATTTTGCGTCAATACT
>OBLG01002614.1_pt1 | contig 10873 bp, 12 predicted proteins | sample 1517451 | NCBI WGS metagenome assembly OBLG01 (sample SAMN04571694, study PRJEB22368) | human gut metagenome | biome: human gut; material: stool | host: Homo sapiens | place: Luxembourg | collected 2012-06-29 | reverse complement strand
GAGCGGTCTGTTCGGCTAATCTTTTCCGGGCGGCGTCTGCCGCCCCGTACATATATATTTACTTGCAAGTGTTTCCAGCCCCTCCGTGGTAAACGGATTCTTATCACAAGAGGAAACGCATTGCAAATCGAATATTCACCTTTATTCTGAAAGGACGGTGCTATTATGCAGATTCTGACTCACCTTATTTTTCTGCTCAACCTGCTCAAGACCCTTATCAACCATTTTTCTTGATAGGTGGTGGCGCTGAGTGGAAACAGTTCTCAAAGCGATTTCTGATTGGATCAAGTCGCTGCTGACAGCGGCAATCATGTCCAATCTTTCCGGCTTGTTTGATGATGTGAACACCCAAGTGGGCGGCATCGCCCAGCAAGTCGGCACCAAACCATCCAGTTTTGAACCGCGCGTTTTCGCTATGATCGAAGCCCTCTCCCGGAATGTGGTGCTGCCCATTGCAGGTGTGATTTTGACCTTCATTGCTTGTTATGAGCTGATTCAGCTCATAACAGAGCACAACAACATGGCACAATTTGAACCTGCGCTGCTGATGAAATGGATTTTCAAAACTGCCATATCGGTCTGGATGATTTCAAATACTTTTGACATCATCATGGCGGTGTTCGACGTGACGCAGCAGGTGGTGGCAAATTCCAGCGGCATTATTTCCGGCAACACACGGGTGAACGACATCGGCTTGTCGATGCTGCAATCCAGCATGATGCAGATGGACGTAGGACCCCTGTTCGGGCTGTTCTTGCAGTCCTTCTTTATCGGCATCACCATGCGCATACTGTCCATTGTGATTTTCGTCATCGTCTACGGAAGAATGATTGAGATCTACATGATGGTCAGTCTGGCTCCGGTGCCCATGGCAACATGGGGCAACCACGAGCAATCCCATGTTGGACAGAACTATCTTCGTTCTCTGTTTGCGTTGGGATTTCAGGGCTTCCTGATCCTGATCTGCGTGGCGATCTATGCCGTTCTTCTTCAGAATGTTGCCATATCCGGGGATGCCATCAACTCAATCTGGAGCATCGTGGGGTATACCGTGCTGCTCTGCTTCTCGCTGTTCAAGACTAGCTCTGTCGCCAAAACTCTGCTGGGTGCCCATTGATTCGGAGGTGAAATTTTGGCAGCTTATATTTCCGTGCCGCGCGATTTCAGCAAGGTGAAGTCCAAAGTAGCCTTCAATTTGACCGCCCGGCAGCTCGTCTGTTTTGGTGCAGCGGCAGTCGTAGGGGTGCCGCTGTTCTTTGTCCTGCGGGATACCGCGGGCAATTCCGGCGCTACCCTCGGCATGATGGCGGTCATGCTGCCCATGTTCTTTCTGGCGATGTATCAGAAGAACGGTCAGCCCGCTGAAAAAATCCTGCGGTACTACTTTCAGGCGCGTTTTGTTCGCCCGAAGGTGCGTCCGTACCAGACCCGCAATTACTATGCACTGCTTATGAAGGGAGATGACGCCCATGATTCCGTTTCTGAAAAAGAATAAGGACGGCAAAAAGCCGCCCAAGTCCACGATGCCCCGCACGGCACAGGAAAGCATCCCGTTCCAGCGGATGTTTGAGGACGGCACCTGCCGTGTCCGTCCCGGCTACTACACCCGCACCATCCAGTATCAGGATATCAATTATCAGCTCGCGCAGCAGGAGGATAAGACCGCCATCTTTGAGGAATGGTGCTCTTTTCTCAACTTTTTCGACAGCTCTATCCACTTTGAACTGTCCTTTGTGAATACCGCCACCGATTCGGCAGACTTTGAAAAGTCCATCCGTATCCCATACCAGCAGGATGGTTTTGACGATGTGCGCGCCGAGTATTCCCAGATGCTGCGGCAGCAGCTTTCCAAGGGTAACAACGGTCTGACCAAGACCAAATTCCTGACCTACGGCATCGAGGGCGACAGCATGGAACAGGTCAAACCCCGGTTGGAGCACATCCAGAACGACCTGATGAACAACTTCCACCGGCTGGGCGTTCTGGCAAAGCCACTGGACGGTACGGAGCGCCTGCGGCTGATGCATGGGATGCTGAACATGGATGGAGCCAACAAATTCCACTTCAACTGGAAAGACCTTGTGCCCAGTGGTCTGTCCGTAAAGGATGCCATTGTCCCCACTGCGCTGGCGTTTAAGAACAGCCGTACCTTTCAGATGGGCGGCATCTTCGGAGCGGTCAGCTTTCTGAATATCACGGCTTCTGACCTGAGCGACCAGTTGCTGAAGGATTTTCTGGACATGGATTCCAGCCAGATCGTTACCATGCACATCCAGTCCGTTGACCAGAACAAGGCCATCAAAACCATCAAGCACACCATCACGGAACTGGATCGCAGCAAAATCGAAGAGCAGAAAAAAGCCGTCCGCGCAGGATACGATATGGACGTTTTGCCGTCCGATTTGGCAACCTACGGCAGAGATGCCAAGGCACTTTTGAAGGAATTGCAGAGCCAGAACGAGAGAATGTTTCTGGTGACATTCCTCGTGTTGAACACCGGAAAAACCGAGCAGGAACTGGAAACCAACGTGTTTCAGGCGGTCAGCATTGCGCAGAAGCACAACTGCGAACTGTGCCGTCTTGACTTCCAGCAGGAGCAGGGTCTGATGAGCAGCCTGCCACTGGCAGACTGCCAGATCGAAATTCAGCGGGGGCTGACCACCAGCAGCACGGCGATTTTTGTGCCGTTTACCACACAGGAGCTGTTCGACAACGGCAGGGAAAGCCTGTATTATGGCTTGAACGCCCTGTCCAACAACCTGATTATGGTGGACCGCAAAAAGCTGAAGAACCCCAACGGTCTGATTTTGGGCACTCCCGGTTCCGGTAAATCCTTCAGCGCAAAGCGTGAGATCTGCAATGCGTTCCTCGTGACGGACGATGATATTATCATCTGCGACCCAGAATGTGAGTACGCTCCGCTGGTGGAGCGTCTGCATGGGCAGGTCATCCACATCAGCCCTGCCAGCACCCAGTATATCAACCCGATGGACATCAACAGCAACTACTCGGAGGAGGACAACCCGCTGGCTTTGAAAGCCGACTTTGTGCTGTCCCTGTGCGAACTGGTGGTGGGCGGCAAAGAGGGCTTGCAGCCGGTGGAAAAGACGGTCATTGACCGCTGCGTCCATGTGATCTATCGCAAGTATTTCGAGAATCCCACCCCGGAAAATATGCCGCTGTTGGAAGATCTGTACAACGCCCTGCTGACGCAAGATGAACCGGAAGCACGCCATGTGGCGGCTGCGCTGGAAATCTACGTCAAGGGCAGTCTGAACATCTTTAACCACCACACCAACGTGGATATCAATAACCGAATCGTCTGTTTTGACATCAAGCAGCTGGGCAAGCAGCTCAAAAAGCTGGGTATGCTCATCGTGCAGGATGCCGTGTGGGGGCGTGTGACCGCCAACCGCAGTGCCGGAAAATCCACCCGGTACTATGCAGACGAGTTCCATTTACTCTTGAAGGAAGAGCAGACCGCTGCTTATTCCGTGGAGATTTGGAAGCGTTTCCGTAAGTGGGGCGGCATTCCGACAGCCCTGACGCAGAACGTCAAAGACCTGTTGGCAAGTCCCGAAGTATCAAATATTTTTGAGAATTCGGACTTCGTTTATATGCTCAATCAGGCGAACGGTGATCGGCAAATCCTCGCAAAGCAGCTCAATATCAGCCCGCATCAGCTTTCCTACGTTACCCACTCCGGCGAAGGTGAAGGGCTGCTGTTTTTCGGTAACGTGATCCTGCCCTTTGTTGACCACTTCCCGAAAGACCTTGAACTCTACCGCATCCTCACGACCAAGCTCAACGAGATCTCGGAGGGCGCACAGAAATGAGTGAACCGAAACTGATCATCAAAGAGGAATCGTCCGCAAAAAAGACCCGTTCTCCCCCGAAGAAACCCAAGGTGGAGCAGTCGGTGCCCAGAAAGAAAAAGCTGAAAACCGATGCAGATAAGGCTGCGGAAAGGGCGCAGCACCTGCGTTTTGGCAAAGCCGAGATCACCCCGGATGAAGCATCCCGCATGACAAAGCAGCAGAAACGTGCTATGTATGCCGCTGCTGCCGCCCGGTCTGCGGTGCATCGGGAGGTTGACCAGTACGAGGACGATAATGTGGGCAAGCAGGCTTTAAGCGAGGGCGAAAAAGCTGCCGAGACTACCCACGATATTTCCAAGAGCCGTTACGCCAGAAAGCTGAAAAAGAAAGCCAAGATGCAGGGCAAGAAGGGTGCCAAAACCGCAAAATCTTCCCCGCAGAAGCCGACTGCGGCACAAGATACAGGCGCATCCTGCACCGGCGAGGGCGGCTCCAACTGGCTCTCCCGATGGCGGCAGAAACAGGACATCCGGCAGAGCTACTATGCCACCGCCCATTCGGGTACAGCGGCACAGACCGCAGGCGGCAAAGCGGTATCCAATGGCACCACTGCTGCGAAGTCTGGCATGGAACAGGTCATCGACAAAGGAAAATCGGTGGTCAGTACCGCAGTCAACGGCATTGCCAATTTTGCAAAAAGCAACGCGCACGTTCTTTTGATCGTGGGCGTTTTTCTTTTGCTCCTGCTGCTGGTCATGTCAGCGTTTTCGTCCTGTTCCATTCTGTTCTCCGGCACCACGCAGGTATCCGGGCAGACCATTTATACCGCAGAGGACCGGGACATCCGGGGAGCCGAAACCGACTACAAGAAGCTGGAAAAGGAGCTGGACAAAAAGATCAAGCGCACCCCCACCGACCACCCCGGCTACAACGAGTACCAGTATCACCTTGACCCCATCGAGCATGACCCATGGCAGTTGACCTCTTTTCTCACGACTCTCTATGACGATTACACCCGGTCAGAGGTGCAGGGCAAGTTGAAGGAGACCTTCAAAAAGCAGTACAAGCTGACCACATGGGTGGAGGTGCAGATACGGTATAAGACCGTCTGGGTCATCAGTCCGGCAGGAATCCCAGTTCCCACACAGGTGCCTTATGAGTACCGCATCTTCCACACCAAATTGGTGAATAAAGGGCTGGAAGTGGTTATCCGGGAGGAACTGGACAACGACCAGTGGAAACGCTATGAGATCTTTCAGGATACGCTGGGTGGTCGGCCTTATCTGTTCAACGGCGGTCTGCCGCCCGGTGGCTCCGATGGCTCCGGCACACCCGGCATCGACTATCAGATTCCTGCGGAAGCCCTGACGGACAGCGAGTTTGCCGCTATCTACAAGGAGGCGCAAAAGTATGTGGGCACGCCCTACGTCTGGGGCGGTTCTACCCCGGAAACCGGGTTTGATTGCTCCGGCTACGTTTGCTGGGTCTACAACCAGAACGGCTACAATGTGGGGCGCACCACCGCCAACGGTCTGTGGAACAAGAGCCAGCACATTTCCGAAGCCGAAGCAAAGCCCGGCGACCTTGTTTTCTTTGAAGGAACGTATGATACGCCGGGGAAAAGTCATGTGGGCATCTACCTTGGAAACGGCAAGATGGTGTCTGCCGGAGACCCCATAAAGTATGCTGATATTCACTCGTCCTACTGGCAGAAATACCTGTCCGGTTTTGGACGGCTTTCAAAATGATTGGAGGAAGAAATGAGCGAAAAACTCGATAAACTGCGCGCTTCTCTGGAAAAGGAAAGGGAGCGTCGCATTAAGATCAACACTCGCATTGAAAGCCTTGAGCGGCGGATTCAGGAAGCAGAAGCTGCCGAGGTCAACGAGATGGTGCGCACCGCCAAGGTCACGCCGGAACAGCTTGCCGCCCTGCTGCGCCAGTCTGCAACTTCCACCCCGACCCCGGCTGCGCTGTCCGCAGTCGGTGCTACGTTCAACAAGGAGGAATCTAATAATGAAGATGATGAATAAGTTCTGCGCCCTGATGCTGTCGGTGGCACTGTGCGCTGGCATGGCGGCTCCTGCTTTTGCCTATGGCGGTGAGCCTGTGGAGGAAGTGGAACAGCCCGTCCTGACTTCTACCACCGATGAAGAAGATGTGGTCACCGTGACCGATGAGGAAACCGGTGCTCTGACCCCGGAGGGCAATCTGACGATGGTGGACGATTACCACACCAGTTATTCGGATGGCAGCGGGCAGCAGTTCATCACGCTGGTGTCGAAGTCTGGCAACACATTCTATCTGGTCATCGACCGCAACGACAAGGGGGAAAACACCGTTCATTTCATGAATCTTGTGGACGAAGCCGACCTTCTTTCCCTGATGGAAGATGAAGATGCCGATGCCTACACCGCTGAAAAAGAAGCGGCGGCGCAGGCAGAACAGGAGCGCAAACAGGCCGAGGAGGATGCGAAAAAGGCTGCGGAAGAAGCGGTGGCATCCGGTTCTGAACAGACTGGTGGCAACAAAGTTACGAAGTATGCTGCTACGTTCTTAGGCGTACTGGCACTGGTCGGTTTGGTTGCTGGCGGTGGCATTTACACCTTTATGAAGCAGAAGCAGAAAAAGCAGGCAGAAAAAGAAGCCCTTGACCCCGATGCAAACTACACTGAGGACAAGGGCGACTTTGAAATCCCTGTGGAGGATGAGCCGGAGGAGACCGGCGAGGAGGATAACGCAGAAGAATAATTCTATTGGCGGCGTTTGCCGCCTTACATATTGCAATCCGAAACAGATTGGAGGGATTCTTATCGCAAAATTGATCGTGGCGGAGAAACCGTCCGTCGCCATGTCCTATGCCAAAGTCCTCGGTGCCACCAGCCGTCAGGACGGCTACCTTGAGGGCAACGGCTATCTGGTGAGCTGGTGTGTGGGTCATCTGGTGGAACTGGCTCCGCCTAATGTCTACGATGCCAAATACGTCAAGTGGAGTATCGCAGATTTGCCCATACTGCCGCAAAAGTGGCAGTATCTGGTGTTTGCGTTCACCAAAAAGCAGTTTGGCATTTTGCAAAAGCTGATGCACCGCCCGGATGTGAAGAGCATTGTGAACAGTTGCGATGCAGGGTAGTGCGGTTAGGTGACTCAAGAGAAAGAAAAAAGAGACCTCATCTCGTCAAAAATCAAATTTCAAAATCATTAAAGGAGCTATTCAAATGAAACGAAATCAGAATTTCGACCATAATCACTCTCAAAAACTGCTTTCCTTCCGCTACAACATAGACACCAACCGAGTGGAAGCCCGGTTCACGGATGGCTCTGCCGTCGCCAACAGGATGCCCAACTGCCTCAGAACATCCTCAACCCGCTACTTTACAGTGGGGTTGACACGGAGGATTGAGTGTCATCGTTTTTTCATGGCTACCGCCGAAAATCATTGTAACGTATTTTGTGTTACAAATTGGTCAAGCGAATGATTATGATTAAAATTCTCTTACTCGCACAATAAGTCATTTGATAAACTGGTTAAAATGCCAAATAATTTCAAATCATAGTCCAACACACAACAAATGTGGTATAATAACAATATATTTAATGCTTTAACTGTGTTTGCAAAAAGGAAAAGAAGATAAGTATGGAGATTACATGGTTGAAAAATGAAGATAATGCCATTCAATACGTCTATGCCTCTGCTGTTCCCCAAAAAATACCATTAGACATTTTTAAAGAAATTGTTCAGAGCAGTAAAGAAAACTGTCTACCTGAATTTTATGTGATATCTGAACAGGGAAAGTATATCGGATATATTTTATTATTGGCCGATAAAAAAGAAGACATCCCTAAACCTTTTACATTTCTTGCATGTCATAATGGCGATACTCTGCCAAAAGAAACTCACAAAAAAATATTGGAATTTATCGGCAAACGGTGTCGTGTAAACAACTGGAATAAACTCGCTTGGTTGGCCGAACAAGAAATCCAGCAATTGTGATATCATCGTTTTTTAAGCTATCTCTCTATAAAAACTCCTTAAAGACATAAAGGCAAACTTGAATAAATAAATTTATCTAAAAGCCCCACCTACAATAGATATTCCAAATCGAAGAATCTACTGCAGGTGGGGCTTGTTCTATGTGATAAGCTATTTTGTAAAAATCAAATACGTAGATTATATGGCAGAATCATTTGGTGACACTGAAAGCTAATGTTGCGCCATCAACGACACTATACATATCGCCGTTAGCCGCAGTAGCAATTCCAGTAAACTCAACCTCCCATTTTCCTTTAGAGAGTCCATATTTTACATCTTCCGTACCGATTGTGCCGTATGCAGAAATGGCATGATCAAAGGTTCCAAAGGGTGTACCAAGTTTATTGAAATGCAGGTTACCTTCAAAGGAAACAATTACTGCACCCGGAACGGTAATCGTCCATTGGATATACCCTTCAGACAGATAATCAAGTGTACATGAACCAGCATCGCCCCAGAAGGTTTCGCGAGAAATTGGGACAAGTTTGAATGTTGCAGAGTTTACAGTTGTTCCTTTATCAATTTCGATACTAGATTTTTTGGAAGAAAGTGCTACAACGCCTGGTTCAACTGCAACAGCAGCAGGCATCAAAACTGTGTTGAAAACAACCAACGCAGCACTCGTTCCAGCCATTTTAAGGAATTCATTTCGGGTCATCTTTTTCATGTCGATTTGCTCCTTATATTTTATTGACTGTTACAAGTCACCCAGCTACAATTTGGATTCTTTTTCGCTTAATTCTGCACTGGAATCACCTCTTACAAAATTTTAGTATATTGGCATCATCGTGATCAAAAGCAATATCACTAACAGCCACCTCATCACACTATAAAGCCGCAAATTTTCAACTCAGGTGTATGCTCATCGGCAAATAAATGTGAACCATACGAATGCCGCTGTTAAACAACCTGCCAAAACCACTAAAATACAACTTGCCAACTTTGGCTCAATAGCAACTTTTTGATTTTCGCACAGCGCAAATTTCTGAAGTTCCTGAAATGTTGTTTGATTGACATTGCCGTGTATTGCTTTCCATGCAACGAAATGATTTGTAATCAGAAGATAATCTGAAACGATTCCTACAAAAACAATGGCAAAAAATGCTGCGGAAAAGAACCACATTCCATCGCATTGATTCACCGTCAGGATATCCTGAAGGCTTGCTGGCTTCAATGCCCATAAAGCCACAACATATAGCAATACTTCGCAGAAATCTCTTTGGAGTGGCCCTTTTTGCTTAAAGAATCCCATTACATGTTCTCCCTGTTCTTTGAAGTCACTATCAGCCACCAATGGCCTGATAATAATCCGTTTTAGACCGAATCAAAGAGCCATTTGACTTATATTCCTTGACAGTTTGATGATAGCAATGTGTATAGTAGCTATTGTCATAGGAAAATAGGACTTCATACGTAATAGAAGATATTGTCACTTTATAGCAGTCCGAGGACATACTCTGAAGCATCTGATCGAAAATAAACGATGCTGTAGAAGAAATAACTGCTGCTGGTGTGCTTCCCCATGCAGTTGCTAAAATACTGGCTACATCAGATGCTTTTTTGCATTTACGCAAATCACTAGCATAAACCGTATCGGTTGCACTTGTGCCAACATAGCGGTGCTTGAACTGCGACCCTGTCACCTCGCTTCCAGTGAGTGCAGGAATTTGTGCCAGCTGTCCGTTTTTGTAATTTTGCTGATCTTGATAAATTTCATAGAACAAGCTATAGTCACTTCTTGCAGTTGATGTTGTTGATTCACCAGATGCACCTACAACAACAATGTCCATCACATCATTAGGATGCACCGTACGCGTAATTCGTGTGATACCTCCATCACGAATTGTAAGCTGTTCAACAACATCTTTTCCATTCATCGAGTACGAAACAGAATAATTTGATCCTGTCAAAAGAGATTCGCTATTGCCATGATTTGTTGAATCTGCAAAGGCAATGGGCATAATGGAAGCAACACAAAGCAGCACCGCTAACACGCAGGAAATATAACGCAAATATGTTTTTGTTTTCATTTTGTTTTTTCCTTTCATGCATTCCTATAGAACAACGGACTCTCATCTGTGCATCGGAAACACCTCCGAAGTACATTGATTATCGATGCTCTCACTTTTTCAAGAGATATTTTCCAAATGCAAGGACGCCTAGAATATAGAAAAGCTGACGAACAATCAACATAATGAATGAAAGCAGCTCCAACATAATCGAACAGTTCCTTTTAGAAAATTATCAAGAAATATATCCCGTAAGAGTATCGCTATCTTACCTTTCATATGAATTTCAGTCATGCTCAAGCGATTCCGGGACATCCGGCTGATATGCCGTAAAGCCACAGGTGCTGTTCACGCTCAAGACTGCGAGAGCCATTGCCATAATGCAAGTGACCTTGCTCAAGAGCAACATAATCTTTTTCATTTCTGTTACCTCCGTTTGATATTTTTTAGAGCATTCATCTTCTGAAAACACATGAACGCCCTCGTACCTTAGGATATCTTCGCTTGTTTCTGAAAAAACGGAATGATTGCAAAAATCACTAAAACCCATTTTGAAATGTAGTATACCGTTATACTGCGGGTGTCCGGAAGCACATTGAAAATGGCAAACAGGAAATCTATTGACGAAAGAACAGATGCGACCATCTTATAGCTTAACCGCTTCTTTTTGCCTAAAGGCTTATTCGTTGCTTCTATCGGAGAGAAAAAGATAGCGATGCCCATAAGAGCTGCTGTTGTCAGGATACGAAAAAGGTGATTGGCTGCAATTACTTTACTCAGCAAAATGCAGATAAGTGCCAGTCCGGTAAATGCCAGATAGCATCTGGTGTGCGACGTTGCATGATATCCACCAATGTAGATTCTCTGCGGGATAAACCCAATCAAAAATGAAAGTGAGTATCGAACATCACCACACACGGCAGAGACGAGGATGACAAGCAAAACACTTACAACAGACGATATGAGCAACTCGTACCCATAGACATACGCATCCGCCTTTGCTTCATCTATCA
>OBLG01002613.1_pt1 | contig 10880 bp, 9 predicted proteins | sample 1517451 | NCBI WGS metagenome assembly OBLG01 (sample SAMN04571694, study PRJEB22368) | human gut metagenome | biome: human gut; material: stool | host: Homo sapiens | place: Luxembourg | collected 2012-06-29 | reverse complement strand
CGTCGCCTGCGGCGCCGGCGCCATCAAGCTCGGCTTCCCGGTCATCACCAACGACTGCGACGATATGTGGGCAGTTCCGAAGTCCCTCATCATCTATGAGAACACCAAGGACTGGATCGACACCTCCATCGAGGCGCGCGGCATCAAGCTGAAGGTCACGAAGATCGACATCCCTGTTGCCTACTCCTCCGCATTCGAAGGCGAAGTCATCCGTAAGGGCGACATGCAGATCGAGATCGACGGCTCCCGCAAGGACTGCTTCGAGCTGGTCTCCACCAGAGACGCCGCCGAGATCGAGGATCACAAGATCGAGGTCGTCGGCCCCGAGATGGACGAGTTCCCTGCGGGCACCAAGATCTCCCTCAGCTACACCGTCGAGGTCGCTGGCAAGAACATGCAGCCCGACTTCGAGCCGGTCTTCGAGCGTAAGATCCACCAGTTCCTCAACTGCGTCGAGGGTCTGATGCACACCGGCCAGCGTGATATGATCCGTATCCGTGTCAACAAGGCTGACTTTGAGGCCGGCTTCCGCTTCCGCCACATCGGCGAAGTGCTCTACGCAAAGATCAAGTCCGAATTTGACACCGTCGTTGACAAGTGCCAGGTTCGCATCGTCGTCGGTGAAGAGCAGAACGCTGCACTCCGCAAGCACGCCAACGAGATCTTCGACCAGCGTGACGAGCGTCTGAAGTCCATGACGGATGAGTCCGTTCCGGTCTTCTATTCCTGCATCATGTGCCAGGCGTTCTCCCCGAGCCACGTCTGCATCGTCACCCCCGAGCGTCTCGGCCTCTGCGGTGCTGTTTCCTGGCTCGACGCCAAGGCCACCAACGAGCTCGACCCGCAGGGTCCCTGCCAGGTCGTCACCAAGGAGCGCTGCGTAGACGAGCGCACCGGCCGCTACGAGGACGTTGACGAGGCTGTTGCCGAGTACTCCCACGGCGCTCTGGAGCATGTCACTCTGTACTCCCTGCTCGAGGATCCGATGACCTCCTGCGGCTGCTTCGAGTGCATCTGCGGCATCGAGCCGTGCTCGATGGGCGTTGTCATCACCTGCCGGGAATACGCAGGCATCACTCCGCTCGGCATGACCTTCTCCGAGATGGCCTCCATGACCGGCGGCGGCGTGCAGACTCCGGGCTTCATGGGCCACGGCAAGCACTACATCGCTTCCCACAAGTTCCTCAAGGCCGAGGGCGGCGTTGCCCGTCTGGTCTGGCTGCCGAAGGAACTCAAGGATCAGATTCGCGAAAAGCTCAACGAGACCGCCAAGGATATGTACGGCATCGAGAACTTTGCCGACATGGTCGCTGACGAGACCGTCTGCGCAAGCGGCGATCCCGAGGAACTGATGGGCTTCCTCTCCGAGGTCGGCCATCCCGTGCTCGGCATGGATCCGCTGGACATCTAATTTCACACTGCAAAAGAGGCTCCGCTTCGGCGGAGCCTCTTTTTTGTGTCTCTTATGACAGTTCTTGCATGAAGACACAATTTGATTTGCTTTTGGCAGGAGGATTTGCTATAATATTTAAAATATGAACATCAGGAGGTATCTTCATGGCTGAGGAAAAGGAAGTTCTCACATATAAAGGCTTTCCCCTTATGAGAAAAGATTCCATCGTGTATTATGGCTCGATGGCAGACTCGCACATCGTTATGCTTCAGATCCTGGAAACGGAAAAGAAGGGCGATGCGGACATTGCAACCAAAGTTTCCGTTGAGCTTCAGCTCACCGACCCGTCCGTGCGCGCAAAAGACCGCGTTGTCAAAAAGAGCACCAAAGACGGCTTCTACACCGCGCTCGACGTGGGCTGCGTGTGGCTTAAGCGCGCGCTCGCTGCAAAATAAGTCCTGAAACCGGCAAAGCCTGTGAAGCTCGGATAGCTCCGAGCATCACAGGCTTTTTTGTGCGCAAAAATGGGCAAGCCTATCCCCCATTGCAGCTCTCGCTCGCAGCACTCTCATAAAAGCGCAGATTTTCCCGAAGCCGTGCGTCATCCGGCTCCTGTTCCACCGCCAGCTTGCCGTATTTCTGCGCCAACGCAAACAGTCCCATCCTGTAGGCTGCAAGCGCCGCAAGATCGTAGGGACGCGCGCCCCAGCTTTCCGGCTCATTGATATAGCTTTGTCCGCGCTCCGTGATGCGGAGCGCATTTTCCGCAAAAAACAGACTGCCGCTCCACGCGCCGCGTCCGGCCGCAAGCATCGACGCCTCAAGCCACGGCTCCCGCAGCCACGGAGCCTCGCCGCAGGCGCGCAGAAGCCACTGCTCCGCCTCCTGTGGCTTTCCCAGCGCCTCTGCCGCCCGCGACAAGAAACGCATGGATGCGCACCGCTCCTCACGCCAGACCGCCGATGGAAGCGCGAGGTGCCGCAGGAGCGTCTGCTCGCATTCCTGCCAGCGGCCGCAGAACATATATTCCCGTCCGAGATAGTGCATGTTTCGGTCGTCCTCCGGGTGCTCCCGGACTGCCAGCTCCAAAAGCGGCAGATACTGCCCGCGCGACTTTTGCAGATCCGGGTGGTGATCGAGCTGAACACCCACCGCCTCTGTGCTGCGGCAGCAGCCGCCCTCATACTCCAGCACCTCATGGACAGGATGCACCCACCGAAAGCCGAAGCGCGCGTGCGCCTTTTCTGTCCAGAACACGCATCCCTCGCGTCCATCCGGCAAAAAGCTCCATGTGTAGCGGTAGCGAAGGCGCTTCGCGCCGCCGTGCAGTGCCCGCTCCATCGCCGTGCGCCACCCCGGATGAAATACCTCATCGAGATCGGTACAGACGCACAGATCCGCATCCTCCGGCACCAGCCGCAGGGAGCGGTTGCGCGCAGCATCAAAACGCCACGGCTCGACACGTGCCTTTGTCACATGGACGCCGTTTTGCTCCAGGATCTCGACCGTCCGGTCTGTCGAGCCGGTATCCAGGACGTAGATGCCGTCTGCCTCGGCCATGGATTCGGCCCAGCGTGCGGCAAACGCTTCTTCATTTTTACAGATGGCGTAGACATAGATCCGGTACATGCGTACTCCCCTTTCAGACCGATGGCTGCGCCCGGCCTCCATTGGGGGCCGGGCGTGTTTTTAGTTTGCCAGAAGTCCCGCGCCGCGCAGTGCGCCCAGCAATTCGTTGAAGCGCGCAATGACTTCCTCCTGCGTGGCGCCCGCCGCCAGATTTGCAACTGCCTCTGCCGGTGTGACTGCTCCGGCCGGGCCAGCGGGGCCTGTCGGGCCGATCGCACCCGTCGCACCTGTCGGGCCGGTCGGGCCTGTCGGGCCGATTGCACCCGCTGCACCTGCGGGGCCGGTCGGGCCTGTCGGGCCGATTGCACCCTCTGCACCTGTGGGGCCAGTCGGGCCTGTCGGGCCGATTGCACCCGCTGCACCCGCAGGGCCGGTCGGGCCTGTCGGGCCGACCGAGCCGCACACGCTGGGACAGGGCGGATACGCCGGCCCGCCGCTATGCGGCGGCAGCTCCGTGAAGCAGCATCCGCCGCAGCAGTATTCATAACGCGGAATGCCGCAGTTTTCATAGGAAGAAGGACATACAGCCATAATTGCCTCCATTTCTGATACTCGGGCATACGCCCTCACATCACACTATGCGCAAAGCAGGCATCCGGTGCATCCACAGAGGCAAAAAACCGCCGCAGAATACAAAAATTCTGCGGCGATCGCGTGGTTTCTATTTTTATGCAAGCTCGATGAGCTCATACTCGCGGCTGCCGAAGCCGATCTTCGCGGCCGCCTCGATGGTGTGGGCGCCGTGGCAGCTTTCCACGCGCTCCAGGAAGTGCGCCTTTCCGGGGTCATCCGAAGCGTAGATCAGGTCGATACACGCCTGATCGATCGCGACCGGATCGAGCGAGGACAAAATGCCGATGTCCTTCATGCACGGATCCTCCGCGACAGCGCAGCAGTCGCAGTCAACCGAGAGGTTTGCCATGATGTTCACAAATGCGGCCCTTCCCTCAAACAGACGCACGACCGAACCCGCCGCGTCAGCCATCGCCTCGCAGAAGGTGTCCTTCGGCGCAACATGCTCCCAGGCGGTCTCCTGCGTGTCTGACACGCCCGCCGAATGGATCAGGCACTTGCCCGCAGAGGATGCGCAGCCGATGGAAAGCTGCTTAAGCGCGCCGCCGTAACCGCCCATCGGATGTCCCTTGAAGTGCGACAGCACCAGCAGCGAGTCGTAGTTCACAATGTCCTTGCCGACCAGATTTTCCTTCAGTGCAAGCGCATTCGGGATCTCAAGCCGCAGATCCGGGCCTTCCGCGTCCAGAATATCGACCGGAAAGTGCTTTGTCCATCCGTGGCTCGCCATCAGTTTTTTATGCTTCTGCGTTGTGTTCCGCTCGCCGGAATAGGCCGTATTGCACTCGACCACCGTAGCGCCGAGCGCATCAATGACCGGCTTCCAGACCTCGGGACGGAGGTAGTTCTGGTTTCCCTCCTCACCGGAGTGCACCTTTGCCGCGACCTTCCCCTCGAGCGGCGCATTCAGGATGCGCAGCATCTCCAGCACCTTTTCCGGCGTGATCGTTCTTGTGAAATAAACCTTGGACTTCATACAAGGATCTCCCTTCATCAGTTGTGTTCCGTTTGCCGGCACTCCTGCCGCAGACGCTGCACGATGGCCGTGTCCGCCGGACAAAGCGGAAGCCTCGCTGCCTCCTCCGCCGTGACCCAGTGCATGTCTCGGTGTTCAAGCCGCTGAGGCTTCTCTCCGCCGAGTGTGCAGCGCAGCACGCTCAGGTGCACCGTGAGATCCGGGTACGGATGCGTCAGCTCCATGAATTGCGCCCCGACGTGCAGATGCACGCCGAGTTCTTCCCTGCATTCGCGCGCAAGCGCCTCCTGCTTCGTCTCGCCCGGCTCGATCTTTCCGCCGGGAAATTCCCACAAAAGTGCGCGTGCCTTTCCTTCCGGACGCTGACACAGCAGAACGTGTTCACCGTCCTCGATCAGCGCCGCCACGACTTCCAGCATCCTCTCACCGCCATTTCCTGTATTATATCGCAGCCTGCCGCGCACATCAAGAGCAAATCCGCAAGCGAAAAAACAGGAATCCGGACGTGCTGCCGCAGAATAGTATCCACCATGGAGGTGTGTTCATGTTTACCGCAGCAGTATGGCTGATGTTCAGCAGTATTCTCTGCTCCCTGCGTCTGTCCAGTGCGGGCGGCTCGTTTCCGAAGCCGCTCACTGCCGCCGAGGAGCGTTATTACCTCGCCCGCAGCGCCGAGGGTGATCTGGAAGCCCGAAATATTCTGATCGAACGCAACCTGCGCCTGGTCGCGCACATCATGAAGAAGTATTATACTCCGTCTGCCGATCAGGAGGATCTGATCTCCATCGGCACCATCGGGCTCATCAAGGGCATCTCCACCTTCGATGCAAGCAAGGGTGCCCGCCTTGCGACTTACGCAGCAAGATGTGTAGAGAATGAGATCCTGATGTATTTTCGGTCGCTCAGGAAGGGGGCGCAGGATGTATCGCTTTCAGACTGCATTGAGACGGGGCGCGATGGCAATGCGCTTTCGCTGCTTGACACGATCTGCTCGGAGGAGGACCTGTTTGAGGAGCTCAGCACGCGCGAGCTGCACGGGCAGCTCCGTGCGCTGGTCGAGCGTATCCTCACGCCGCGCGAGAAGCTGGTCGTCACGCTGCGGTATGGTCTTGACGGCAACGCGCCGCTGACGCAGCGCGAGATCGCCGCACAATGCGGGATCAGCCGCAGTTACGTCTCCCGCATTGAGAAAAAAGCCCTCAAGACACTTCAGGACGCGCTGCTGGAGAGCGGAAGCTGCAAGTGAGGCGAAAAGCCTGCACGCGCTGATTTCAAAATGCACACAGCAAAGCATCCCCCATCCGCTGTCCGGCGGATGGGGGATGCTTCCAGTTTGCCTTTCGTTTTCGCTTATCCGACGCGGATGCTGAGGTCGGAAACGGCGACGCCCTGCTCATAGGGGTTGCAGCAGGTGTTGACCGTTTCTGCAACACCGGACGGGTCGAGCACATAGTATGAGCCGCCGCCGATGTACATGGCCGTGCCGGGAAGCGTCTCCATTCGGACGCTTTCAAGGTCGCAGAACATCGCAGACTCTGCCAGCCAGAGGTAATTCTCCGTCGTGAGGTCACTCTGCGTGTACTTTTTGAGCGTATTGAGAGCGCTCGGAAGGCGCAGGAGCTTCTCCGGCGAGAGCCACTGACTGAGCGCCGCCTTCACAAACGCCCGCTGCACCGTGACTCTGTCCAGATCTGCCATGGCGTAGCCGGAGCGGAAGCGGACGAGCTGCATGGCGTCGCTGCCGCTGAGGCGCTGCTCGCCTGCCCGGAGATCGATCTCAAGCCCCTGTGTGGGGTCGCTGTAGCGCATATCTATGGGAACGTTGAATTCTACGCCGCCCATAGCGTCGATCAGCTTTTCAAAGCCCTCCAGACCGATCAGGACATAGCCATCCGGCTCAAAGCCGATGATCTCACTGACGCGCAGCATCAGCTCGCGCATACCGTCCTCACCGCCGCCGCCCCAGCCATAGGCCGAGTTGATCTTCGGAATGGCATATTCACAGAAAACCAGCGTATCGCGCGGAATGGATACAAGACTGAGCGTTCCGTTCGCCCGGTCGATCGACAGAAGCATCATCGTGTCCGTTCGGAAGCCATCCTTGTCCGTCCCCGCCAGCAGGATCGTGGCGCAGTCCTTACGGCGCGCGCCAAGCGCGCTCTCCGCCTTCGGCTGCTTTGCCGCGATCCAGAGCGCTGCCGTTCCCGCCAGCAGCAGTACCAGCAAAACGATCAGCACCGTGCGCACCGGATGGCGTTTCTTTTTCTGTTTCGGCGGCTCGCCGCCGCGTTCACGCTGCGCAAGCACCTCGCGCTGCATCACGGTCTGCTCTCCGTCGCCCTGCTCATAGAGCCAATCCGCGTAGTCCCGCGCGTCCTCGGGCAGCTCGGTACTTGCGCGGCCGCGCGGCTTTTTTTGCCGCTGCTCCAGCTCCTGCATGATCTTCTCCTCCTCAGCCTCGCGCGCTTGACGCTGCCGTTCGCGCTCCAGCCGCGCATGCTCCCGCTCGCGCTCATACTGCGCGCGGCGTGCGGTCTGATAGGCAGGCTTGGACTGCTCATAATACGTCAGCGGCTTATACACCACGGTCGCATCCGACATTGCCTCCGGCGGAAATGCCGGCGTCTCTGGCACCTGCTCCTGCGGAAGCTCCGGCGCAGCTGCATCCGCGTCCGCAGCGTCCTCTCCCCCGCTTTCATTCACAGAGTCTGCGTTTTCATTCAGAAGATCCTTTACGTCGGAAAGGAGTTCATCTACCTCGCGGTCCAGTTTTTGGATGTCAAAGCCGTCTCTGTTGTCCATAAGAAGGCTCCTTTCTTTTGGTCCATTACAAAAAGCCGCGTCTTTTGCACGTTCAGACCATGTTTTGACATTTTATTATAACAGATATTCACCAATTTGTAAACACTGCGTATTTTGACACGCTTCTGTTTGAAATCAAGCCGCAACTGTGGTATGATATGAAAAATATGCTGAAAACGGAGACGAGCCGAATGAATACAGATGTTTCCATCGTCCGCTGTGAGGAATATGAAGCGGAAGCCTGCCGCCACGCGCTGGAAAGCGTGCTTGCGCCGCTCGGCGGCCTCGACTGGGTGCAGCCCGGTATGTGCATTGCCATCAAGGTCAATCTGGTCTCTGCCATGCCGCCGGAGAGCGCCGCAACCACGCATCCGACGCTTTTGTGCGAGCTTGTGAAGCTGCTTACCGCCCGCGGCGCGGCTGTGGTTGTCGGTGACAGCCCCGGCGGTCTTTTCAATGCCGCGCATCTGGCGCACGTCTATGACGTGACCGGAATGCACGCCTGCGAGGAGGTTGGGGCGCAGCTCAACCAGAACTTCGCAAGGTCGGAGGCTGTGTTCCCCGACGCAGTCTGCGCGCACCAGTTCTCCTACACCGCATGGCTCGACGGCGCCGACGCCATCATCGATTTCTGCAAGCTCAAGAGCCATGGCATGATGGGCATGTCCAACGCCGCGAAAAATCTGTTCGGCGTCATCCCCGGCACCATGAAGCCGGAATATCACTACAAATACCCCGATCCGGGCGATTTTGCAAACATGCTCGTCGATCTGAACGAGTACTTTAAGCCGCGCCTCTGCATCTGCGACGCCATCACCTGCATGGAAGGAAACGGCCCCACACAAGGCACGCCCGTCCATCTCGGTGCGGTCGCGGCAGCGTGCTCGTCTCACAAGCTCGACCTGCTCTGCGCCGATCTGATCGGCCTCACGGCAAAGGATGTGCCGACGCTCGCGGCCGCGCTGGCGCGCGGTCTGATCCCGCCGACGGCGGCGGAGCTGCATGTGTGCGGCGACTATGCCGCGCTGCGCAAGCCCGACTTTGACGTACCCGAGGCTCAGAAGCCGATCGCAGCGTTCCACGTCGGAAGCGGCATCATCGGAAAGATCACCGCCTCCATTGCGCGCAGAGCCTTCCGCTCTGACCCCAGCGTCCATGCGCCGGAGTGCATCGGCTGCGGCAAATGCGCCAACGTCTGCCCCGCCAAGGCCATCAAAATGAAAAACAAGCTCCCGAAGATCGACCGTTCTGCCTGCATCCACTGCTTCTGTTGTCAGGAGTTCTGCCCGAAGGGCGCGATGAAGGTGCGCCGGACGTTTATCGCGCGGCTTCTGAATCGCTGAAAACAGCCGTTTCCTCCTAAAATCCTCGAAAAATATTGAATTTTCCGCAAAGGAACGGTATAATTCTACGCAGCGGTCTTTCGGCAGGTGTGTGTGCGCCGGAACATCGCAGGTGTGTACGGGATGCTCATCCGGGCCTCCCGCGTGAAACAAGAAAGGATGACAACAATGAGCATTTCCTCCTCTGCACCTTGGCTCAGTTATTACGGAAGCACTCCGCATCACCTGACCTATCCCAAGGAAAGCCTCTACGGCATGGTACGCATTGCCGCAGAGAAATTCCCCAAAAACGACGCCTATGAATTCATGGGCAAAAAGACGACATATGCCGAGTTTATGCGCCGCATCGACGCCACCGCAAAGGCCTATCTCGCGCTTGGCATCACGAAGGGCGATCATGTCACGATCTGTATGCCGAACTGCCCGCAGGCAGTTGACAGCTTTTACGCCCTCAACCGCATCGGCGCGGTGTCGAACATGATCCACCCGCTGTCCGCAGCCGGCGAGATCCGTCACTATCTCGATTTCTCCCATTCCAAGGCCATTTTGACGCTTGACCAGTTTTACACCAAGGTCGCGTCCATCCTGCCGGAGCTGAAGGCGCCGTGCAAGCTCCTTCTTGCCCGCATTCAGGACGAGCTGCCCCTTGCGATGGCGGTCGGCTACGAGCTCACCAAGGCGCGCAAGTACCCTGCCCCGCCCAGAAAGGGCGATTACATCTGGTGGAATGAGTTTATGCGCATGGGCAAAAAGCGTGATCTTCCGCTGCCCAGACGCCTGCCTGCCGCAGACGCCTGCGCGTCCATCCTCTACTCCGGCGGAACGACCGGCACCACCAAGGGCATCATGCTCAGCAACCTCAACTTCAACGCCCTCGGCCTTCAGACCATCGCCGCATCGGGCTTTGCGCCCATCAACGGCATGAAGATGCTTTCGGTCATGCCTGTCTTCCATGGCTTTGGCCTTGGCATCGGCATCCACACCGCACTCATCGGCGGCGCGTGCTGCATTCTTGTTCCGCAGTTCAACGTCAAAACCTATGCGGAGCTTCTTATCAAGAAGCAGCCGAACATCATCCCCGGCGTGCCCACGCTGTTCGAGGCGCTGCTGCGCGCGGAGAAGCTGGAAAACGCCGATTTGAGCTGCCTCAAGGGCGTGTTCTGCGGCGGCGACAGCCTTTCGATCGAGCTGAAGAAGAAGGTCGACGAATTTCTCAAGGCACACAACGCCTCCGTCCAGATCCGTCAGGGCTACGGCCTGACGGAGTGTGTCACGGCAAGCTGCCTGACGCCGAAAGATTATAACCGCGTCGGCTCCATCGGCGTCCCCTTCCCCGACACCTATTACAAGGTCGTCAAGGTCGGCACGACCGACGAGGTCGATCCCAACGTGGAGGGCGAGATCTGCATCAGCGGCCCGTCCGTCATGCTGGGCTACATGGACAACGACGAGGAGACGAGAAGCACCCTGCGCCGCCATCCCGACGGGCGCATCTGGATGCACACCGGCGATCTCGGCAAGATGGACGAGGACGGCTTCGTCTACTTCTCCCAGCGCATCAAGCGCATGATCGTCACCTCCGGCTACAATGTCTATCCCGGTCAGCTCGAGAACATCATCGACGGCCACGAAAAGGTCCTCCTGTCCTGTGTCATCGGCGTCAAGGACCCGTACAAGATGCAGAAGGTCAAGGCATTCGTCGTCCTGCGGCCGGGCTATGAGCCGTCAGAGGCCGTCAAGCAGGAGCTTCTGGAGTACTGCCGCGGTCACATTGCAAAGTACGCCATGCCGTATGACATCGAGTTCCGCGCTGAGCTTCCGAAAACGCTGGTGGGCAAGGTCGCCTATCGCGTGCTGGAGGAGGAAGAAGCCGAACGTCAGGCCGCGCTCGAGCAGAACGAGGAGTAAGAAAAAATCCGTGCGGGCCTTTGCGGCCCGCACATTGTGTCAGGAGCAAATTATGGAGCAAAAACGCGAACGCATCTGGGAGCTTGACGCCCTGCGCGGGTTCTGCATTGTCTGTGTCATCTTTGTCCACTTCATGTTCGATCTGGTCTATTTCCTCGGAAAACAGGTCGATTTCCCGCCGCTCTATACCTTCATTCAGCAGTACGGAGGCGCGATTTTTGTCGTTCTGTCCGGCTGCTGCGCCACGCTCGGCTCG
>OBLG01002608.1_pt1 | contig 10902 bp, 8 predicted proteins | sample 1517451 | NCBI WGS metagenome assembly OBLG01 (sample SAMN04571694, study PRJEB22368) | human gut metagenome | biome: human gut; material: stool | host: Homo sapiens | place: Luxembourg | collected 2012-06-29 | reverse complement strand
TGCTCGACTACATGGGAAAGCCGCACTTCGACGTGTTTGAAAAATTCTGGGACAAGTACCGCGCCGTGAACGAAAAGAACGGGCGCGAGCAGTATCTCGTTCCCTACCTCATGTCGTCCCACCCCGGCTGCACACTCGAGGACGCCGTGCAGCTCGCGGAATTTCTGCACTCCACGGGTCACAAACCCGAGCAGGTGCAGGACTTCTACCCCACGCCCGGTACGCTCTCGACCTGCATGTACTACACCGGCATCGACCCGCGCGATATGACACCTGTCTTCGCCGAGACGACGCCGCACGGCAAGGAATTGCAGCGCGCGCTGCTCCAGTGGTTCCGCCCCGACAAGAAAAAGCTCGTCATCGAGGCGCTCAAAAAGGCCGAACGCGAGGACCTCATCGGCTACGGGCCGAAGTGCCTTGTCCGCCCGTACGGCGATGACCGTGCGATGCCGCACGGCAAATCCGGCGGCGGTAAAAAGCCCTCCGCCGCTCAGCCCGGCGGCCGCAGAAACGACGCGCCCCGCGGCGGGCAGAGCCCGAAGAGCAGCGGCACTGACAAGCCGAAAAACTTTAAGCGCAAATCCGGCTGGGCCAAGCCAAAGCCCACGGCAAAGAGCAAAAAGAGATAAAAAATGCTTGCAAAGCGATCGCTTTGCAAGCATTTTTCTTTTACCGCTCTTATATTCACTTGCCAGGCGACAGAAAAAAGCCCATGGGTTTGCAAAATCCACGGGCTTTTTGACGAAATGAATCAATATACGCTCACTGATAATCGCTCAGCAGGAACATCGACTTGATCGCGACGACCTCGTCGTATTCCTCCTGCGAGACCTGCACGTCGGCGTTGAGCGCCTTGAGGTCGGTCTTGAGCACCTCGAGCGCCTCATCTGCGCTCTGGGCGCGGCCCTCGCGCAGGATGCGGATCATGCGCGTGAGCACGACAGGGTGCGCATAGCGCGCCGGCAGCGGAAAATCGTCCGGCAGGACGTGGGCAAGGTTGGCCTGTGCCTCTTCCCAGGCGCGGGCGACGGCCTTTTTGTTGTTCTTCGCCGTGGGCAGCACGTGCGCGCCGGAAAAGAAGAAGATCGCCGCAAAGCCGAAGAGGGCGAAATACATGCCGAAATCTCCGCCGTTGCGCCACGAGATGATGCCGTACATCAGCGCCGCTGCGCCCGCCAGCACGATGGCCAGCGCGACCCAGCGGTAGGCGGGGTTCGTATGCTGGTTCACACGCTTGGCTCTGGCCGCCTTGGAGAGCTGCTCTGTCAGCTCAGGGTAACCGGAGAGGAACTTCTGCGCCTTTTCCAGCTCTTCTTTCGCGCTCTGCGCGTCGCTCGTCAGCTCGGAAAGATAGCGCGCAGCCTCTTCCTTTGCCTTCTGCTCCAAGCGCTGCTCGCCGCCGACGCTCAGCGTCGGGATCTCGGGATGCACTTCCCCGATATAGGCGAGCATCGCGTCCACGTCTTCCTCGCGCTTGAAGGTACACTGCTTTTCCTTCCCGCCGTCATACTGCACCACAAGGTATGGGATCGCGCCGAACGCGCCCTTGCCCGAAAAGCCGCCCTGGCTCATCGCCACGCGCTTGAAGACGCGGCGCACCGACGAAAAGGCGACATAGTAGCGCCGGTCGATAAAATAGCTATTCAAAAACAGCGCCTCTTTCCCCACGCCGCAGGGGCCGAAGCGCTTGCAGGACTTCTTGTCCGCGGCGACGGCTTCGGCGTTGAGACTCGTTTCGCCAAGGCGCACAGGTGCAAAAATCATAAGGCTCCTCCAAAATCTGAAAAAAGCGGTGGGAGAGGATTCTCCCACCGCTCTACGAATGGTTTACTTGTGCAGCGTCTCGTAGTGAGGCTGGGGATTGCGCTTCTTGATGGTGTACAGGAAGATGCCCAGGAACACGATGGCAACAATGATGCCGACAGGGTAAGCAACGGCAGTGTTGTAAACGGTCGCGCCTTCAGCAGTCTTGGTATTCAGGAACTGGCCGAGGCACTCGTTGCCCAGCAGGAAGTACGTCACGGACACAGCGCTCATAAAGGTAGCGGGGACAGCGGTGATCCAGTAGTTCTTCTTATCATAGAAGAGGTACATGGAAGCGGCCCACAGAACGATCATGGCGAGGGTCTGGTTCGTCCAGCTGAAGTAACGCCAAATGACAGTGTAGTCGATCTTGCCGAGGGCATTGCCGATACCGAGGATCGCGCCGACGCCGAGGACGGGCACGCAGAGCATCAGGCGGTTCTGCCACTTCTTCTGATCAATCTTGAACCAGTCGGCCAGAACAAGACGGGCGGAACGGAACGCCGTATCGCCGGAGGTGATGGGGCAGGCGATAACGCCGAGCATGGCGAGCGCGATGCCCACGCCGCCCATGGTCTTGGAGCAAACGTCGTAAATGGCAGCGGACTGACCGTTGGCGAGAGCCGCGGCAAGGCCGGTGTTCAGACCGCCGGTGACCTCATACAAGGAGCAGCCGGCAGCAGCCCAGATCAGAGCGATAACACCCTCGCAGACCATCGCGCCGTAGAAGACGAAGTGGCCCTGCTTCTCGCTCTTCATGCAGCGAGCCATCAGGGGGCTCTGCGTGGCATGGAAGCCGGAGATCGCGCCGCAGGCAACGGTGATGAACATGAAGCTCCACACCGGGGTGCCCGAGGGATGCATGGAGCCGAAGTTGTTCCAGATCTCGGGGATGGTGTACTCAGGCTTGGTGAAGATGCCGACGGCAACACCGATGGCCATGATGATCAGGCAGATACCGAACAGGGGGTAAATCTTACCGATGATCTTATCGATGGAAATGAAAGTCGCGATGAAGTAGTAGACAAGAACAATGATGAGCCAGAACAGGGTCGTTGCGACGATGCCCTCGTGGCCGCCGTTCTTGAACAGGGTGACAATCAGACCGGCAGGGCCAACCGCAAAGACCGTACCGACCATAACGAGCAGCACCACGCTGAACACGCGCATGACGTTCTTCATTGCGCCGCCCAGATAGATACCGGCGATCTCGGAGATGGAAGCGCCTTCATTACGCTCGCTCATCATACCGGAGAAATAGTCGTGAACCGCACCGGCAAAAATCGTACCGAAGGTGATCCACAGGAACACGATGGGACCCCACAGAGCACCCTGCAGGGCACCGAAGATGGGGCCGAGGCCCGCGATGTTCAGAAGCTGGATCATAAACAGCTTCCACTGCGGCAGAACCACATAGTCCACGCCATCGTTGATCTTGACAGCCGGCGTTTCACGGTCGTCAGGGCCGAAGGTCTTTTCGACGATGCCACCGTAAACGAAGTAGCCGCCGATCAGCAATGCGAGGCAGATCAGAAAGCTAAACATTTTTCTCCTCCTATTTTATTACAAATGTTTGCCTTGCAGGAGAATTTCCCCTGCGTTTCGCCTGATTATAATAATTTTTTGGAGAAAAAAGTCAATCGTCAAAATAAACAAATTTTGAATGAATATTATTTCATTCGAGCTGGATATTTGTTTTTCCCTTATGCGCGGATGACCTGCTCGATGGCCGCTAAAAGCTCGTCGTAGCCCTCAAAAGCGGGCAGATGCGGGTAGTCGTGCTTGATCTTTTCCGTCGTGCGGAACAGGAAGCCCGCCTTGGACGCTTCGATCATTTCGAGGTCGTTGTAGCTGTCGCCGCTGGCGATGGTCTCAAAGCCGATGGACTGAAGGCCGCGCACGGTCGTAAGCTTGGAATGCTCGCATCTCATCTTGATGCCGCTGATGAATCCGTCGGCGTCCACCTCGAGAGAGTTGCAGAAAATGGTCGGCCAGCCGAGTTTTTTCATCAGCGGTTGTGCAAATTCCTCAAAGGTGTCGCTCAAAATGATGGCCTGCGTCTCAGATCTCAGCTTGTCGAGGAATTCTTTCGCCCCTGGAAGCGGGTCGATGCGCGCGATAGTCTCCTGAATTTCCTTGAGTCCCAGGCCGTGCTCGCGGAGCACGCCCAGGCGCCATTTCATCAGCTTGTCGTAGTCCGGCTCGTCGCGCGTGGTGCGCGTCAGCTCGGGAATGCCGCTCTCGCGGGCAAATTCGATCCAAATTTCGGGGACGAGCACGCCCTCCATATCAAGGCAGGTAATATACATGTTTATTCTCCTTTATCACTTTTCCGCCGCGGCCTTGCCGAGCACGTAGTCGAGCATCTCACCGCGGTCGATCACGTCGCGGTGACGCACCGCGCGGGAGCGTAGGTCGGCAAGATTCTTCGGCACGGGCACGCCCGTGACCTTGTGGAGCTGCTCCATCACGTCGAACTCGTCGCCCTCGGCCTTTTCGCCGATGCCCTCGAGCACGGCGGCGGGGAATTTATAAGGAGAGGCAGTGGAGAGCACGACGACGGCGTTGTGCTCGGGGTTCGCCTGCTTGTACTGCTGCGCCACGTCCCAGGCGACCGCCGTGTGCGTGTCGCAGAGGTAATGGTCGTCCTTCCAGACCTTGCCGATGGCGGTTTTTGCACCCTCGTCGTCGCAGAAGCCTGCCCAGAAGAGCTCGTGCAGCTTCTCGAGCATGTCCGCGGGCACCTCGTACTCACCGTTTTCGCTGAGCTGCTTCATTAAATCCGCGATGAGCTTGTCGTCGCCGGAGAGGAGATAGAGCAGGCGCTCCAAGTTGCTGGAGACGAGAATGTCCATCGAGGGGGACACTGTCTTGTAGAAGGGGCGGCGGCGGTCATAGCGGCCCGTGCGCAGGAAGTCGGTCAGCACATTGTTGGCGTTGGACGCGCACACGAGCTTGCCGACGGGAAGGCCCATCTCCTTGGCAAAGTAGCCCGCGAGGATATCGCCGAAGTTGCCGGTCGGCACGACGTAGTCGACCTTGTCGCCCGGCTGGATGCGGCCCGCCTGCACGAGGTCGGCGTACGCTCTATAATAATAGACGACCTGCGGGGCGAGGCGGCCGATGTTGATGGAGTTGGCAGAGGACAGGCGAACGCCCTTGCCCTCGAGCAGCTGATCCTTACTGACGGCGGAGAAAATTTTCTTCACGCCGGTCTGCGCATCGTCGAAGTTGCCGCGTACCGCGCACACGCAGACGTTTTCGCCCGCCTGCGTCGCCATCTGCGCCTGCTGCACGGCGCTCACGCCGCCGTGGGGGTAGAAGACGATGATCTTCGTGCCCGGCACATCGCAGAAGCCCTCCATCGCCGCCTTGCCGGTGTCGCCGGACGTGGCGGTCAGGATCATGATCTCGTCGTCCACGCCGAGCTTTTCCTTCGACGCGGTCATCAGGCGCGGCAGCATCGAGAGCGCCACATCCTTAAAAGCGCTCGTCGGCCCGCGGAAAAGCTCGAGGATGAAGTCCTCACCGACGGGGACGGTCGGGGTCAGGTGGTCGGTCTCGAACTTGCCGGTATAGCCGTCGTGGACGAGCTTTGCCATCTCCGCTTCCGAAAAGTCGGGCAGGAGCTTGGATAAGATCTTCGTCGACATGGACATCGTGTCCATATTTAATACAGTAGTATAGTCGAACTTGACCTCGTCAAACGATGACATCGTGTAGAGGCCGCCGTCGGGGGCAAGGCCGTTTAAGATGGCCTGCGCGCTGCTGGCCTTTAAATTTTTGTCACGGGTGCTCTGATACTGCATGGATGTTTCCTCCTGTATCTCACGGGAAAAGTTTTTTTGTTTTCCCTATTGTATTTTCACAAACGCTATGTTATATTGTTTCCATCAAAAAGTCAAGTGTTTTTCTTTGGCGGACAGTTTCGGCGTAAGTCACAAATTCGTCCGCACTTGACGGAGTATCCAAAAAAGAAAGAAGGTCATTCCCCGTGAATATTGCGCTGCTGGGCTTCGGCACCGTCGGTTCCCATTTTTATAAGCTGTGCGAGGGGCGAACTGATCTGCATGTTGCAGCTGTTCTCTCCCGCCGTCCCCGCCCGGAGCTCACATGCACTGTGACCGCCGATTACGACGAGATCGTGCGCGATCCCTCGATTGATATTGTGGTGGAAGTCATGGGCGGCATCGAGCCGGCGTACAGCTACCTCTGCGCAGCCATGCGTGCGGGCAAGCACGTCGTCACCGCGAACAAGCAGCTCATGTGCGCCCACTTTGAAGAGCTCACCTCCCTTGCAAAAGAAAAAGGCGTGGCGCTGCGCTGCACCGCCGCCGCGGGCGGCGGCATCCCCTGGCTCACCTCCCTCTCCCGCGCGTCCGAGCTCGATGAGATCAAGGCCGTCGAGGGCATTCTGAACGGCACAACGAATTACATGCTTTCCGCCATGACGAATTCTGGCGCGGATTATGCGCCCGCGCTGCAAAAGGCGCAGGAGCTCGGCTACGCCGAGGCCGACCCCACCGCGGACGTCGAGGGTCTGGACGCGCGCCGCAAGATCGTCCTCTCCGCCGACCTTGCCTTCGGCGTGAACATTAGGGAAGAGGACATCCCCTGTGTCGGTATCTCGTCCATCACCGCGGGCGACATCGCCAAGGCGAAGGACGAGGGCCTGACCTACAAGCTCATTGCGCGAGCGGAAAAAAACGGCCGTGCCGTGGCCGCGTTCGTCTGCCCGACGCTTTTCCCCTCCTCCGCGCCCGAGGCGCATACCGACGGCACCGGCAACCTCGTCACGCTGTTCGCATCGCGTTTTGGCAAGCAGAGCTTTTCCGGCGCGGGCGCAGGCGGCTACCCGACCGGCTCGAACGTGCTGCGCGACTGTCTCGCCGCCGGCTGCCGCAGCTTCTATGCTGACTCCTTCACCCCCTGCTCGGTGAACCTCTCCGGCACGCAGTGCAAGTGGCTGTTCCGCTGCATGGGCGAATACTTTACCCGCGAGTGCAGCGCCCGCGAGGCGTTCGACGCCTATGAATCTTACCGAAAGGACGACCCGCACGCGCTGCTTGCGCGCTACGCGGCCGAAGAGGAATAAACTCCATGCTCAAAGTTTTGAAATTCGGCGGTTCGTCGCTCGCCGACGCCCGCCAGTTCGCCAAGGTCAAGTCCATCGTGGAAGCCGACCCCGCCCGCCGCGTGGTCATCGTCTCCGCGCCGGGCAAGCGCTTCTCCGGCGACCATAAGATCACCGATCTTCTCTATCTCTGCGCCGCGCACATCAAGTACGGCGTTTCGTGCGAAGATATCTTCGCCATGATCCGCGACCGCTACAACGAGATCATCGCCGAATGTGGCCTGCACATCAGCCTCGACAAAGAGTTCGACGCGCTGTGGGACAAGATGAAAAATGGCATCAGCCAGGATGAGCTCGCCTCGCGCGGCGAATACTTCTCCGCACGGCTGATGGCCGAATACCTCGGCTATGAGTTCGTCGACGCGGCCCGCTGGATCAAGTTCAAGTTCGACGGCACCGTCGATCAGGACGCGTCCTACGCGGCGCTGCGCTCCCTCGCCGAGGACCGCAAGGTCGTTATCCCCGGTTTCTATGGCGTGATGCCCGACGGGCACATCCGCACGTTCTCCCGCGGCGGCAGCGACATCACCGGCGCGCTCGCGGCGGCGGCGCTCGGCGCGGACGTGTATGAAAACTGGACGGACGTCTCCGGCATTCTGATGGCCGACCCGCGCATCGTCGACGATCCCGAGCCCATCCGCCGCGTGACCTACAGCGAGCTGCGCGAGCTGAGCTACATCGGCGCGCAGGTCCTGCACGAGGGCACGATCTTCCCCGTACGCGAGAAGAACATCCCGCTCAACATCCGCAACACCAACGCGCCCGACCATCCCGGCACAATGATTATGGAGTCCATCGGCGACGAGATGGATGAGGGCGGCTTCATCACCGGCATCGCCGGCAAGAAGGGCTTTTCCATCATCACCATCGCCAAGACCGGCATGTCGAGCGAACCGGGCTCTCTCCTGAAAATTCTCAACGTGCTCGCCAAGCACGAGGTCAACGTCGAGTATCTGCCGTCCGGCATCGACAACGTCTCGCTCGTCGTCTCGTCCGACAAGGTGTCCCGCTCACTCTACGAAATGCTGGGCGAGCTGCAAAAAGAGGTGCAGCCGAATAAGATAACCGTAACGGAGCACATCGCCATTGTCGCCGCCGTTGGCCGCAAGATGGCGTACCGTCCCGGCGTTTCCGGTAAAATTTTCGCCAAGCTCGGCGAAAACGGCGTGAACATCCGCATGATCACGCAGGGCCCCGAAGAGCTCAACATCATCGTGGGCGTGGAAGAAAAAGATTTCGAACAGGCCATCCGTGTCCTGTACAATAGTTTTGTGAAGGAGAATGTAGTATGAAACAGGTCAATGTCGGTATTCTCGGCGCCACCGGCGCCGTCGGTCAGGAAATGATCAAAATTCTCGAAGAGCGCAACTTCCCCGTTGCGTCCCTTCGTCCCATCGCAAGCGCCAGAAGCGCGGGCAGCAAAATCATGTTCCGCGGTCAGGAGTGCACCATCGTCGAGGCGTCTGACGACGCGTTTGAGGGCCTTGATATCGTCCTCGGCGCGGCCGAGAACGACATCGCCGAGCGTTTTGCCCCCTCGATCGTCAAGGCGGGCGCGGTGTTCGTCGACAATTCGAGCGCGTTCCGCCTCGACCCCAACGTCCCCCTTGTCATCCCCGAGATCAACCCCGAGGACGTGAAGTGGCACAAGGGCATCATCTCGAACCCCAACTGCACCACCATCGTCACCCTCGTCGCCATCAACGCGCTTGCCAAGGAGAGCCCCATCGAGACGATCATCGCCTCTTCCTACCAGGCCGTCAGCGGCGCGGGCAAGGGCGGCATCGACGAGCTCAACAATGAGGTCAAGGCCCTTTCCGAGGGCAAGCACCTTGAGCCCAAGGTCTTCCAGTATCAGATCGCGTACAACATCATCCCCCAGATCGGCGGCGAGGCCTTCGAGGGCTACACCAGCGAGGAGATGAAGATGCAGAACGAGGGCCGCAAGATCCTCCACCTGCCCGAGATGAAGGTCAGCTGCACCTGCGCGCGCGTGCCCGTCATCCGCAGCCACAGCGTATCCGTCGTGCTGCGCACGAAGGAGAAGATCAGCGTCGAGCGTGCCAAGGAGCTCATCGCAAACGCCCCGGGCTGCAAGCTCGTCGACGACCTCAAGAACAAGGTCTACCCCATGCCGCTCGACACGTCCGATCAGGACATCGTCTATGTCGGCCGCATTCGTGAGGACCTGACCGACGAGCGCGGTCTGAACCTCTGGTGCTGCGGCGACCAGGTCCGCAAGGGCGCTGCCACCAACACCATCCAGATCGCGGAGCTGCTGCTCAAGTAAGGCTTTTTTAACCACAGATCGTTCCCCGTTTTCCGCCGCATAGCGGCGGAAAACGGGGAATTTTTTCGTTTCTGCACAGAAACGCCGATTTTGGCCCGCATTTTGCTATAAGCCGCTCATAAAGCGGTACAGGCACGTCATAAGCTGAACGTTAAGAGAGCTATTCTCTGATCCTTTGGCTGTTTTGTCAATGATCGGTGCACATTTCTTGTGCGTTTCCCCCATTTTTACCACAAACAGCAAGTTTCATTTGACTTTGTCCGCTGTGGGGGCTATGCTGTAAGCAAGGATTGGAAACGTTACCGGTAAGGTTTCCGGAATCATCGCAGGGGGCGCGTCGGCATGACCATCAAGGATATTGCAAAGCTCGCAGACGTGAGCGTCAGCACCGTCTCCCGCGTGCTCAACGACCGTCCGGACGTGAGTGAGGATTCCCGCAGACGGGTCCGCGCCGTCATCGAGGCGCACCGGTATGTGCCGAACAACAGCGCGCGCGACCTCGTCAAAATTCGTTCTGACGCGGTCGGCCTCGTGGTGCGTGGCGTGCAGAACCCCTTCTACACCGACATCATTCACGCCATCGAGCAAAAGCTCGACGCCTCGGGCTACACGATGGTCATGCGCCAGATCCCGTCCGGCGACGACGAGATTCAGTGCGGCGCGGTGATGGAAAAGGAAAAGCGCCTGCGCGGCATCATCTTCCTCGGCGGACGCAGTGATTATTCGCCCGAGGAGGTATCGCTTCTCGGCGTGCCCTATGTCTGCTGCTCCTATACCAACTCCTACGGTACGCTGCCGCCGGAGTCGTACTCCTCCGTCTCCATCGCCGACGAGCAGGAGGCCTACCGCGCGGTCAGCGAGCTTTACAAAAACGGTCACCGCCGCATCGCCGTGCTGACCTCCGATCCCGACGACAGCTCGATCTCCCAGCTCCGCTATCTGGGCTATCAGCGCGCGCTGCGCGATTTTGGTCTCACGGAGCATCCGGAGGACCTGATCTGCGCCGAAGACTTCACCATTGCCAACGCCTACGCCGCCATGCAAAAGCGTCTGCGCTCCCCCGCCGATTTTACCGCCGTGTTTGCCATCGCGGACGACATGGCCATCGGCGCGATGCGCGCCCTGCGCGAAAGCGGCCGCTCCATCCCTGAGGACTGCTCCGTCATCGCCATTGACGGCATCAGCGTCTCGGAATACATTCATCCCATGCTCACCACCCTCTGCCAGCCCATGACCGCCATGGGAGAGGCGAGCGTCGAGATTCTGCTCGACATCATCGAGGGACGCGGCGTTCATCGCCACGTCACTCTGCCGACCGCGCTGCGCGAGGGTGCGTCCGTGCGGCAGCCCAAGCACTGATTTTCCCGCGGGAACCGCGTGAAAATAAATTTGAAAAGGAGTATTGATGAAATGAAAAAGTATCTTGCAATGATCCTTGCTCTTGTCATGGCGCTTTCTCTCGTCGCCTGCGGCGATAAGAAGGATGACTCCGCTGACAACAGCGACGGCGATACTGCCTCCGGCCGCGTCTACTGGCTGAACTTCAAGCCCGAAGCCGACGAGGCCCTGCAGAAGGTCGCCGCCATGTACACCGAGAAGACCGGCGTGCCCGTCACCGTCGTGACCGCCGCTTCCGGCACCTACAACGAGACCCTGACCGCCGAGATGGACAAGT
>OBLG01002594.1_pt1 | contig 10946 bp, 6 predicted proteins | sample 1517451 | NCBI WGS metagenome assembly OBLG01 (sample SAMN04571694, study PRJEB22368) | human gut metagenome | biome: human gut; material: stool | host: Homo sapiens | place: Luxembourg | collected 2012-06-29 | reverse complement strand
TCGATGTGGCGCATGGCGTTCACATCGCCGCCCGCCGCACGGTACTAGCCAAGCTGCTGTATGATGGCTTTCTCTCGGTCCGAAAGTTCCCATCTGACTGCCGCTGCGCGCTCGCACAAAAGCAGCCCGGATCCAAAAATACCTTTCCCGGCCTGCTTTTGTGCGTCCAGGCTTCCAACCTGGATGCAGCCATCTGCCCGAATTTTCAGGTCTACCCCCGTATCTTGCATACCTCTGCATCATGGCCGCGGTGATAACATTCATGGGGTAGTCATATTTCGGCAGTTCTTTTGTATTTGCTTTAATTAACCTGTCATTTTCCCGGTTGATTGCCTTTGTCAAATCCGCCGCTGTAGCTCGTCACAAATGATGTTTTTACCCTTGCGCCGTTTTCGTAGGTGATCTGGCAGTCCACGATAATACGGCGGGTTGTCAATCACAACCGCACCGTCAGGGTAGGGAAATGCTTTGTAATCGCCCGCATCCATGAGGCAGAAAAGTATATCCCGCTCGACCGTCTTTGCCTGAGTCCGCAGTACGGCTTTGCCTCCTGTGAGATCGGCAACAAGCTGACCGAGCTGGAACAGTGGAACAAGCTCAAACTGGTCAAGGAAATCGCCGAGACCGTGTGGGGTAAATAAGAAGTATGACCGGCAGATCTTTGGAAACAGAGAACTGCCGGTTTTCAATATAAATTTATCTACCAAGCCCCGTCCTACGGACGGGGCTTGGTATGCTGCGGATTTTTAATGTATAGTACGGCAGTAGGGCGGCCAGGGGGCTGGCCGCCCTACTGCGGAATATTGTGGTGTTGATTCGCAATGAACCTGCATATTTGTGGCATGCCAGGGCTGGCCAGGTCTGGCAGCCCCGACCGACAAAACGCTTTGAGGGCAAACAAACTGCTCCACTCCGCATTTACTGTGTATGGTTGTATGTGCTATACTAAAAACAATCGATGGTGCAGCTGAAAAGTCGAAAATGTCGTCTATTTCTACAAACGCAGCGGGATTTTGCGTTAAAAAGCCTTGGAATCCATAAAGGATTCCCGCGGCTCTTTGCCTTAAATCCGTCTTGCGCTTGTGAAATATCCGTCATTTTCTTTGTTTTCAGATACACCTTAAGAAGCCGCACCAGATGTGGACTGTGCGGGGCCGCAGTGTGATGTTGAGAAAGGGGAACAGCAGATGACCCGGATTGCGATTGTGGAGGACGAGGCGGCGGTGCGGGAACAGCTGGCGGGGTATGTGCAGCGGTACACTCGGCAGTATGGCACGCCGTTTGAGGTAACGGAGTTTGCGGATGGGATGGAGATTTTGGAAGATTACCGCCCGCAGTTCGACATCATCTTTCTGGATGTGGAGATGAAGCACCTGGACGGCATGGAGACCGCCCGCCGCATCCGGGAGCGGGACGGCGGGGTGCTGATCGTGTTCATTACCAACATGGCGCAGTATGCCATCCGCGGATATGCCGTTGGGGCGCTGGATTATGTGCTGAAACCGGTGCCCTACTTTGCGTTTTCGCAGCAGCTGCAAAAGGCGCTGGGACAGCTGAAAAAGCGGGAGCGGCATTATCTGGCTGTGGCGGTGGACGGCGGCATGCGGCGGCTGGACGCGGCGGAAATTTATTACCTGGAAAGCGAAGGCCACAAGGTGCATTTTTACACCGAAAAAGAAGATTTTGTGGTGCCGGGCACCCTGAAAAACTATGAGGAAAAGCTGGTGGGCCGGGCGTTTGCACGGTGCAACAGCGGGTATCTGGTCAATCTGGCGCAGGTTTCCGGCGTGCAGCAGGATATGGTGCAGGTTGGTCCGTATACGCTGCAGATCAGCCGCCCGCGGCGCAAGGCCTTTATGGCGGGGCTGGCGGATTATATTGGGGGTGCGGGCTAATGACGACATTGCCGGATATTCCCCGCCTGTACACCGCTTTGGCGGAAGTGCTGGCGGCGCTGATGTATGCGCACAGGCTGCCGCCGCGGATGGACCAGCGCGTGATCTGGGGCGTGGAAGCCGGTTGGACGGTGCTGCTGGGGGCGTTTTTGCAGGCCACGGGGAAAGTTCCGCTGGCGTGGTGGATCCCCTGCATGGCAATGGCGATTCTTTCCATGCTGCTGTTTTTGTGGGTCACACGCAGCATTACGCTGCTGGAAGCGGGTTATGTGTGCGCGCGGGCTTTTATTTTAGCGGAGCTGGCGGCCAGCGTGGAATGGCAGCTGCACTGCGTGCTGTGGCCGCAGCGCGGCGGAGCGGAGCCGCTTTCGCTGCTGTTGTTGGCGGCGGTGTACGGTGGCATTTTTGCCGCGATGCTTTTTGTGGAGAACCGCCGCCCCGGCCCGGCCGGGAAGCTGAAAATAACGCCCGCAGGAACTTTTGTGGCGGTGGTCATGGCGCTGACCGCATTTGCCGTGAGCAATTTGAGCTTTGCCAACGGCAGCGAAGCCAACATGAACATGTTTTACATCCGCACGCTGGTGGACCTGGCCGGGGTACTGATTTTGACGGTGCAGCACGAGCAGCTGCGCGAAGCCGCCCTGCACAGCGAGCTGGCGGAGCTGGACGGCGTTTTGCACCGCCAGTACGAGCAGTACAAGCAGAGCAAGGAGAACATCCGCCTGATCAACCGGCGCTACCACGAGCTGAAAATGCAGATTGCGGCCATCCGGGCGGAGCGGGACCACGCCAAGCAGGATGTGGCGCTGGCGGCCATGGAAAGCGGCATCCGCCAGTACGAGGCGGAGAACAAGACCGGCAACCCGGTGCTGGACACCCTGCTGACGGCCAAAAGCCTGTACTGCCAGCAGCACCACATCACGATGACCTGCGTGGCGGACGGGCATTTGCTGGATTTTTTGGAGACAGGGGAGATCTGCACGATTGTGGGCACGGCGCTGGACAACGCAACGGAGAGCGTGGAGACCGAGCCCGACCACGAAAAGCGGCTGATCCGTGTGGCGGTGTACGCCCAGAACGGCTTTGTGATGCTGCGGTTTGAAAACTACTGCGCGCAGGAAGTGGAGCTGGGCGCGGACGGCCTGCCGCGCCGCAACACCCATGGCGGCAGCGACCTGCGCAGTGTGCGCGCCGCAGCCGAAAAGCGCGGCGGAACTATGACGCTGCACTGGGAAAATGGGTGGTTTACACTAAGGGTATTGCTGCCGCAGAAAAGCTGAATGGATGGCTGGGGGTCTAGGATAAGGCACCCGGCCATTTTTGGTGTTTGGGCGGGGTGCACAAAACAGGGTCGAGATGCTTTGTGAGAGATGCACAACAAAAAATGAAATGTTTTTGAAACTTTTGCAAAACATGCAACGGAAACAACAGTTTGTGCAAAAAATGAGCCGAAAGAAAATTGTTTTGGTACAATATCATCAATAAAAGCGGAAATCCCGTCAGCCGCCATCCGGAGGGCGGCACAATAAAAGGAGGAAAACAATGAACACCCTGCTTCTTACCCTGGCAAACATGGGCGTCAACCTGGACGACGTTGCCGATGTGGTCAATAACTGCATCCCGCAGCTCATCTTCTTTGGCGTTGTGGTTGCCGCCGCCATTATCGTACTGATCGCTATGGCGGTCAACAAGAAACTGGCCAAGCCCACCAAATTCATGGTGCGCGCCCAGTCCGGCCTGGCCGTGCTGCTGGCTTTCGGCATCATGCTCAACCTGGTTGCCTTTGGCCCCATGAGCACCATGCTCGACCTGGTCACCGGCAACGGCACTATCACCGAGGAATCCAGTGACGAGGCCAACGCCCTGTGCACCGAGATTGCCGAGGAAGGCATCGTCCTGCTGCAGAACGATGACAACGAACTGCCCCTCGCGTCCGGCAGCAACCTGAACGTCTTTGGCTGGGCTTCTGTCGGCCCTGTCTACGGCGGCACCGGCGCCGGCGCGATCTCTGCCGACCGTCCCACCGTCAGCCTGCTGGATGGCCTGCACAACGCCGGCATCAACACCAACACCGAGCTGAGCGATTTCTACACCGCTTACTGCGCCGAGCGCCCGGCGCTGGGTTACAGCAACCATAACTGGACCCTGCCCGAACCCACCGCCGCCAGCTACACCCAGGAGCTGATCGACAACGCCAAGTCTTTCTCTGACACTGCGATGGTCGTCATCAGCCGCGTTGGTGGCGAAATGGCTGACCTGCCCACTAACATGGATGGACTCAACTACACTGAAAACTCTACCGAGTATAATGATTTCGAACCCGGCCAGCATTATCTTTCTCTGACCAAAACAGAAAAGAACATGATTGATATGGTCACCAAAAACTTTGCTAATGTTGTGCTGGTTTACAATGGTGCCAATACTTTGGAAATGGGCTTCGTGAATGATTACCCCCAGATCAAGAGCGTCATTTGGTGCCCCGGCACCGGTCAGACTGGCTTCAACGCTCTGGGCGAGATTGTTGCCGGTGAGGTCAACCCCTCCGGCCACTCTGCTGACACCTTTGTCTATGACCTGACCGCAGCTCCTTACTTCAACAACATCGGCGACTTTGCTTACACCAATGCGGATTCCGTTGGTTACACCGTTGCCAGCCAGGCTGGCGGTGATGCAAAGCTGGTTCCCCCGCACTTCGTCAACTATGTTGAGGGCATCTACGTCGGCTACAAGTTCTACGAGACTGCAGCTGCCGAGGGCCTGATCGACTATGACAAAACCGTTCAGTACCCCTTCGGCCACGGCCTGTCCTACACCACCTTTACCCAGAAAATCGACTCCATGACCGAGGCTGACGGCACCATCACTCTGGATGTCACCGTCACCAACACCGGCAGTGTGGCCGGTAAGGACGCCGTGCAGGTCTACTTCAACCCGCCGTACACCGATGGCGGCATTGAGAAGGCTTCCGCCAACCTCGTCACCTTCGGCAAGACCGACTCCATTGAGCCGGGCGCTTCCCAGACCTTGACCCTGACCTTCAACACCGAGGACATGGCCAGCTTTGACAGCAAGGACAAGGGCTGCTACGTGCTGGAAGAGGGCGACTATATCATCAGCATCAACGAGGATTCCCACACGGTGCTGGATTCCAAGACCTACAATGTCGCTTCCACCATCGTCTATGACGAGTCCAACCCCCGCAGCACCGACGCCGAGGCTGCTACCACCAAGTTCGACTTCGCTGACGACAAGCTCGTCACCCTGTCCCGTGCTGATCACTTCGCCAACTATGCCGAAGCTGTTGCTGCTCCCTCTGACTACACCATGTCTGAGGAAAGCATGAGCACCCTGTACAACGACCACAACTGGACCCCTGAGGACTTCAACGACCCCAACGACGAGATGCCCGTTACCGGTGCCAACAACGGCCTGAAGCTGGCTGATCTGCGCGGTGCTGACTACGACGACGAGCGTTGGGATACCCTGCTCGACCAGATGACCGTCACCGAGATGGACGACCTGATCGCCCTGGGCGGCTACCAGACCAAGGCCGAGGCCAGCGTTGACAAGTACGCGACCATCGACTGCGACGGCCCCGCTGCCATCAATAACAACTTTACCGGCGTTTCTTCCATTGGCTTCCCGTCCGAGATTATCATCGCTTCCACCTTCAACACCGACCTGGCCCGCCGCTACGGCGAGAGCATCGGCCGCATGGCCAGCGAGATGAACGTCACCGGCTGGTACGCCCCCGCCATGAACGGCCACCGTTCCGCCTTTGACGGCCGTAACTTCGAATATTACTCTGAGGACAGCGTCCTCGCCGGTTACATCGGTGCCAGCTCCATTGCCGGTGCCCAGAGCTACGGCGTCTACGCTTACATGAAGCATTTTGCCCTGAACGACCAGCAGATCAACCAGAGCGAGATGCTCTGCACCTGGGCTGACGAGCAGGCTATCCGCGAGATCTACCTGCGTCCCTTCGAGATCAGCGCCAAGGTGGGCGGCTGCAAGGCCGTCATGTCCAGCTGGAACTATATTGGCAACCAGTGGACCGGTGCCTGCAATGCACTGCTGAACGGCGTGCTGCGCGGCGAGTGGGGCTTCCGCGGTATGGTCATCACCGACGGCTTCCACTTCACTGACTACATGGATTCAGATATTGCCATCCGCAACGGCTGCGACCTGATGCTGAAGAACTACGATGTTGCCACCAACCACCTGACCGATACCACCAGTGCTACCAGCGTTAAGGCTATGCGTCAGGCTTGCAAGAACATCATGTACACCGTGGTCAACTCCCGCGTTTACGACCCCGCCAACACTGTTTCCACCCCCATCTGGCGTACCGCTATGATCGTGGTCAACGTGCTGCTGGCTGTACTACTGGTCGTGCTGGAAGTTCTCACTTTCAAAAGCTACAAGAAGAAAAAGGCACAGTAAAGTGTAATTTGTAAGCTGTGCAGCTGCCCTGCGGTCCATCGCCGCCGACTTTGCGCGGTTGTGCGGTGGGCCGCAAGGCTGTTTTTAAGAAAAGGAACCACCTTATGCAAAAGAAACAACTGCAAGCTTTGACGCTTGAACAAAAATGTGCGCTGCTTTCGGGCGCTACTACCTTTGGAACCCGTGCACTGCCGAAAAATAATATCCCGTCCATCACCCTATCCGATGGCCCCAACGGCGTGCGCAAGCAGGCGGGCGCGGCGGACCACCTGGGGCTGAACCCCAGCGTTCCGGCCACCTGCTTTCCCACTGCCGCCACTGTGGCGTGCAGCTGGGACCCCGCTTTGGGTGAAGAAATTGGCCAGGCCATGGGCGAAGAAGCCGCCGCGCAGGAAGTCGCCGTACTGCTGGGGCCGGGCCTGAACACCAAGCGCAGCCCCTTGTGCGGACGCAACTTTGAGTATTTCTCCGAGGATCCGTATCTTTCCGGCAAAATGGCCGCGAGCTATGTGCGGGGCATCCAGTCCAACGGTATTTCGGCCTGCCCCAAGCACTTTGCCGTCAACAGCCAGGAACTGCGCCGCATGGCGTCGGATTCCGTGGTGGATGAACGCACTTTGCGGGAACTGTACCTGACCGGGTTCGAGATCGTGGTCAAGGAAGCAAAGCCCAAGACCATCATGAGCAGCTATAACCTCATCAACGGCACTTACGCCAACGAGAACCGCCACCTGTTAATGGACATCCTGCGCGGGGAGTGGGGCTTTGACGGCGCTGTGGTAACGGACTGGGGCGGCAGCAATGACCATGCTCTGGGCGTGCAGAACGGCTCCACGCTGGAAATGCCCGCCCCCGGCGGGGACGCGGTGCGCGAGCTGATGCAGGCTGTGCAGAGCGGCAAAATTACCGAAGCGGATGTGGACGCCCGGCTGGACGAGCTGCTGACGCTGGTGTTTGATACCCATGCCGCCGTGCAGTCCCACAGCCGCACCTTTGATGTGGACGCTCACCACGCCCTGGCCCGCCGCGCCGCAGCCGAAAGCATTGTGCTGCTGAAAAACGAGAACGACCTGCTGCCGCTGGCCGAGGGCGCAAAAGTTGCCGTGATCGGAGACTTTGCCCAGACACCGCGGTACCAGGGCGCTGGCTCCAGCGCGGTCAACTCCATCAAGGTGGATACCTTTTTGGACTGCCTGAAAGAGAGCGGCCTGGCCAGCGTGGGCTTTGCCCCCGGCTTTGACCGCCAGGGCAAACCGGATGCCGCCAAACAGGCCGAGGCTGTAGCCCTGGCCCAAAAGGCCGAAGTGGTGCTGCTCTGCCTGGGGCTGGATGAAATCAAGGAAAGTGAGGGTCTGGACCGCGGCGATATGCGCCTTGCGGACAACCAGATCGAACTGTTAAAGGCCGTGCAGCAGGCCAACCCCAACACCGTTGTGGTGCTCAGCGCAGGGGCTTCGCTGGAAACCCCGTGGCTCAAACACTGCCGTACCCTGGTGTATGGTGCGCTGGGCGGCCAGGCGGGGGCGGGCGCCATGCTGGATGTGCTGACCGGAAAAGTGAACCCCAGCGGCAAGCTGGCCGAAACCTGGGTCAACGCCTATGCGGATACCCCCGCCAAGGATAACTTTGCCGGGCCGGGCCGCATGGTGCAGTACCGCGAGGGGCTGTATGTCGGCTACCGCTATTACCAGACCGCCGGTGTGCCGGTGGCATTCCCCTTTGGCTATGGGTTAAGCTACACCAGCTTTGCCTACAGCAATTTGCAGGCCGCGTCCAATGGCGTGACCCTGACCGTAACCAACACCGGCAAGCGCGCCGGAGCAGAGATCGTGCAGCTGTATGTGGCAAAACCCGGGGCAGAAGTGTTCCGCCCCGCACAGGAGCTGAAAGGCTTTGCCAAGGTGCAGCTGCAGCCCGGCGAAAGCAAGACCGTGACCATCCCGCTGGACGACAAGGCATTCCGCTACTGGAACACCAGGACCGACAGCTGGGAAGTGGAAGGCGGCAGCTATGAGCTGCGGGTCGGCGCGTCCAGTGCGGACATCCGCCTGACCGCCGTGGTGGAAGTGGCCGGTACCGGCGCACCCAACCCCTATGCGGGCAAGCATCTGCCGCACTATACCAGCGGCAAGGTGCAGAGCGTGCCGGATGACGAATGGGCCACCCTGCTGGGCCGCCCGGTGCAGCAGGGAAAAGTTAAAATTGACCGCAACATGACCCTGGGCGAGCTGAACCACAGCCGCAGCCCGCTGGGCTGGCTGATCTGGCTGGTGCTTACCGCACTGCTGAACGCCAGCTACAAGCGCGGCAAGCCGGACCTGAATGTGCTGTTCCAGTACAACATGCCGCTGCGTGCCCTGGCCAAAATGACCAGCGGTGCCATCAGCATGGGCATGGTGGATGGCATTGTGATGGAATTACAGGGATTCTGGATCATCGGCCTTGTGCGGGTGATCATAGAAGCCGTGAAAAACCTGGTACTGAACGCACAGCTGGAACAGCGCCTGCGCAACAGCTGAGGAAAGAGAGGGGCTATTTATGCAGCTATGGAATAATTTTGCGGCAAAACACCCCGCCGCAGCCAAGTGGGTGCGCGAAGGCGGACTGTTTGTGATCGTATCCAACCTGGTTACGGTGTTCAAATACCTGCTGCTGCAATTTTTGCCGGCGGCGTTCAGCAGCCTGCCGGTGGTGGATTTTGGCTGGCCGGGCATCCCGGTCACGCTGTTTGGCGAAACCTTCCAGTGGAACATCCTGGGGTATGATTCCGCCCATGGCGGTCTGCCGTACTTTTGCGCCTACATGGTTGCCATGGTGGTGGGAGAATGCATAAACTTTCCCATCCAGCGCAACTTTGTGTTCCGCAGCAAGGGCAACCTGGCCAAGCAGATCGCCTGGTATGTGGTGGCGTTCTGCTTGATCACCTGCATCGTCAACTCCATCAACTGCGTGTGGGTGGCGGTTGCGGGCCTGCTGGTGCCGGATTTCATCTACAACATTGGCACCACCGTGCTCAATGGCGGCATTTCCATGGTGATCTTCTTCTTTGTGAACAAGATCATCTTCCCAGAGGGCGCACAGGCAAAATAAAGCCCGGCAGGATCACTGGTGCTTTTCCCGGTACTCGAACAGGGCGGCGGCACGGTACAGGAAAAAGTCCTTTGGGTGGTATAAAAATGTGATTGCCAGCAACGGCGAAGATCTGAACGGATAAAGAAGAATGCTGCCTTTCCCTGATGTGGAGAAAGACAGCATTTTTATTGCGTTTTTCGGAAAGAGGTGAGCAGCGGCCCCTACAAATGGGTAACGGCTGGCCATAAAATGGCGCTATTACATGGTGTGCTTTGTGAGAAAGCGCTGTAGTGTGATGATATAAAACGGATGGGTGCATGGTGTGCGCCTCTACGGAATTACAACAAAACACCCCCGCCCGTGCGGTAAATGAACTGCATAGGGCGGGGGTACCGTTATTTTACAAAGAAAACGCGCAGAGCGGAGATTTTAGGCAATACCGCACAATTCTAAGTGCCGCAGCCGCCGGAGCGGTGCTTAAGCCGTCAGGCGGGAATTGTGCGGTGTTGCCTTTACTGTTCCACGGCACCGGTGGGCAGCTGGGGAACAGCGGTCAGGATGCGCATGAACTCTTCGCCGGTGATGGTTTCTTTCTCGTACAGGTACTTGGCGATCTCGTCCAGCTTGCCGCGGTTTTCAATCAGCATCTGTTTGGCTTTTTCATGCTGCTGCTTGACGACTTCCACGACCTTATCGTCCACTGTGGCGGCTGTGCGCTCACTGCAGGCCAGGCTGGCATCGCCGCCCAGGTAGGCATTGTTCACGGTTTCCAGGGCAACCATGTCAAAGTCGTCGGTCATGCCGTAGCGGGTAATCATGGCGCGGGCCATCTTGGTGGCCTGCTCGATATCGTTGGATGCGCCGGTGGTGATGGAGTTGAACACCACTTCTTCGGCGGCACGGCCACCGGTCATGGTGGCAATTTTGGCCAGGATCTCTTCCTTGGTCATCAGGGTGTGGTCGCCGTCCTCTACCTGCATGGTGAAACCCAGCGCGCCGGAAGTGCGCGGCACAATGGTGATTTTCTGCACGGGGGCGGAATGGCTCTGCAGGGCGGCAACCATGGCATGGCCGACTTCGTGGTAGGCCACGATGCACTTTTCTTTGTCGCTCAGGATCTTATTCTTTTTCTGGGCACCGGCCAGGATGGTATCCACGGCTTCCTGCAGGTCGTACTGGGTAACGGCCATGCGGTGGTGGCGCACAGCGCCCAGGGCGGCTTCGTTGATGATATTGGCCAGCTCGGCACCGGAAGCACCGGGAGTCATGCGGGCAACCACGGCAAAGTCACAGTCGGGGCCGATTTTGACCTTTTGAGCGTGCAGGCGCAGGATGCTTTCGCGGCCTTTCAGGTCGGGCAGCTCCACGGGCACACGACGGTCAAAACGGCCGGGGCGGGTCAAAGCGGGGTCAAGGGATTCAGGACGGTTGGTGGCGGCCAGAATGATAACACCCTTGGCGGCGTCAAACCCGTCCATTTCGGTCAGCAGCTGGTTCAGGGTCTGCTCGCGTTCATCGTTGCCGCCCATACCGGAA
>OBLG01002589.1_pt1 | contig 10965 bp, 10 predicted proteins | sample 1517451 | NCBI WGS metagenome assembly OBLG01 (sample SAMN04571694, study PRJEB22368) | human gut metagenome | biome: human gut; material: stool | host: Homo sapiens | place: Luxembourg | collected 2012-06-29 | reverse complement strand
ACTCCGCCGACTGTGTTATAGAAGATGTCTGATAGCTGGAACGTTCCCAAACGAAGCAATAATTGTAGCATCTCAATACTTACAGAAAAGATAAATGCTATCTTACCGCTTTGCCACAGTATCTTCTTCCAGCCGTTTCCTATCTTCTCTCCGAATGTCCACATTGCTACCGAACTAAACGGCACCATCATGATCACGTTCTCGATGCACTCGGTTGTCAGCTTCTGTTCGCCATTCACAGTCTCCCAGATGCCCCAGCCACCCATGACATCGGATAAAGGATTCATCCACAGCTGACGGTTTAACAGGGTTCGGAACAGAATAAGTGAGGTCACAAAAGCTAAGAAAAACAACCTCCGGAAGAACACGCTCTCTTTAAATTTCTGATACCATGTCACTATGGCACTCTTCCATCCTTTACCTGCTGCGGAAGGTTCATACGTATACAGGTAGAAAAACATGGCTAGGAAAGAAGAACCGAGAATCCAAACGGCTCATAGAGAGCAGTCAGGATGTTTGTGAGGATCTTTCCGAGTAAATCAATCGTTTCTTTCATCGTTGTTTCTTCTTTTATCAATACAGATGTTCCTGATACTTGCCGTCCATGACATCCTTCAGATACTGACCATACTGGTTCTTCTTCATGACCTCATAGACTTCCATCAGCTCATCCTTGCTGATCCATCCGTTCAGATATGCGATTTCTTCCAGGCAAGCAATCTTACGATGCTGATGCTGCTCGACAGTCTTTACGAAGTTGGTGGCATTCACCAGGCTCTCATGTGTACCTGTATCCAGCCAAGTGAAGCCCTGACCTAGCAATTCCACATTCAGAGTACCATCTTCCAGATACATACGGTTCAAATCGGTAATTTCTAATTCACCACGGGCAGACAGTTTCAGATTCTTGGCAAACTCGACTACACGGTTATCATAGAAGTACAGACCAGTCACGCAGTAGTTGCTCTTCGGATGTTCTGGCTTTTCCTCGATAGAAATGGCCTTACCGTTCTTGTCGAACTCAACAATACCGAATCGCTCCGGATCGTCCACATAATAGCCAAACACCGTTGCGCCCTTGCCGTTTTCTGCCTTTTCCACCGCTGCGTTTAATCTCTTCTTCAATCCGTGGCCCGCAAAAATGTTGTCGCCCAACACCATAGCCACAGAATCGTTTCCGATGAAATCAGCACCAATGATAAAAGCCTGTGCCAGTCCATCTGGAGACGGCTGAACCGCATAGGTCAGATTCACACCAAACTGGTGTCCATCTCCCAGCAGATTCTCGAAACGAGGAGTATCCTGCGGTGTGGAAATAATCAAAATATCGCGGATGCCAGCGTTCATCAGAACGGACATCGGATAATAAATCATCGGTTTGTCGTAGATTGGCAAAAGCTGTTTACTTGTTACTTTTGTTAATGGGTACAGGCGTGTGCCTGAACCTCCTGCTAAAATAATACCTTTCATTCGTTTCTTCACTTCTTCTACTAAAAGTCTAATAGGTGAAAATCATTGTTGCTTGCCTATCATTTTCCAGCATCCCCCATATATTACACTTCCTAAACATCCCCCCAATGTGTTATAAAAGATATCTGATAACTGAAATGTGCCCAATCTCAAAAACAATTGAAGAAATTCTATGGATACAGAAAAACAAAAAGTTATCTTTATGCCTTTCCAAATCATCCTCTGCCTTTCTCCAAATGTCCATATCAACGTAGCACTAAATGGCATCATCATAATCACATTCTCAATACATTCTGTTGTAAGCTTCTTTTTTCCATTCACTGTTTCCCAAATGCTCCAACCTCCCATAACGTTAGATAACGGGTTCATCCATAGATCTCTATTTAGGAGAGTCTTAAATAAAATGAGCGAAGTAACAAAACACAAAAGAAACAATTTACGGAACAACGCTGATTCCTTAAAAGTATCGTGCCACACAATAATTGCAGCCTTCCATCCCTTTCCAACATTAATTGGTCGATACGCATATAAGTAAAAAAACATAGAAAAAAAAGACAAAAGAAGTGAAAAGCCACATGGTCTGTATAGGGCAGTCAGTACGTTAGTTATAATATTATTGAGTATCTTAATTACTTCTGTCATCTTATTCTCATCTCTTAAAATCCAATTTTTTGTCTGCAAAAAAGCAGAAACTCCAAGTTAAAATGTGCAAAAAGCAGCTAAAGTACTATATAACAGAAAGACATTTATATATTCAGTAGTTATGCATGTTTATCCTTCCAGCTTAACGTTTCAAACCACTAATACGAATCTTCACCTTAGTTGAAAACTCACGTACTTCTCTCGGAAATGAAACATAAGACACTACTGCGATTTCAAAAATATAGATTAAAAATCCAGGAACTGCACTAAAACAAAATCCACACACCAAAAAGGCACATGTTTGAATAAAAGGATACAATTTCTCTTTGGTATTGTATTCCATCCATTTAAAATCAGGCAGACATAGAAAATACCAACAAATTGCTGATAACAGTGTCCCTACTGCAAAACTTTCCTTAACCTTATAGATTCCATAGCAGACAATGTTAAATATAAATCCTACAACAATAATCATCATTAGTTTTATGAAATAAATATTTTGTTTTTTCTGTGCTTTATACAAATTAACATATACACTTTTTATGACAATATAAAAAATCTGAGCCGCAAAAAGCAAAAACATAACTTTAGCTGAATCAATATATTTCGTCAAATATATCTCTAAAATAAACCTTGCAGGAAAAGCACACGAAACAATTGCAGCTGCAAAAACCATTACATAATTTCTTGTTTTTCGTATCTGTGATTTATCAGTGGCCTTACAGAAATAATTATATAATGTTGTAGTCACTGGCGTAACTGCAACATTCATAAAGTTCTCCATACTAACAGCAAACGAATACTGTGCAAATGCCAACGTAGTCATCAAAGCCTTAACAAACCATCGATCCATACTCGTAAGCACAACAGATGACAAATTTCCGACTGTCAGCAAAATACCACCTTTAATATTATTTAATAACTCATTTAAAGAGAAAGAAGTTCCTCTATGCTCGCCTGCAACAAGTTTTTTGCAATTCAATTCCAAGGCAATCCACACGATAAAATACACAATGACGTTACTAAATAGAAAACATTGTGCATTATCTGTTTTAATTAAGTATACCCACATCATGTTTGCAAAAAAGATCAAAATCGTATTTGCATTCATGATTTTCCCGTAAAGAGAGAATTCCCCCGTTGCTTGGTATAGCTGTTTAAAATAGTTTGCCAGATTCAACGGTAGAATCGATAATGCAAAAAACACCAAAACTTCTTGCTTTAAAACAACTGCGACAAAAGCACAAATAATCGTAACAGCAATTTCAAAAAACCTCAGTGTAGAAAGATTTGTTCTTAAATCTTCTCCTCGGATATCTTGAACATTTTTCCCTCCGTATTTCAAGTACATTCCATCGACAAAGCCAAAGTGGAACAGACCGGCATAACTTACATAAAGCTGAAATGTCTTTATCGTTGCGTAGCTTTCCACGCTTAATTCCTTTGGAAGGACAAAATTTGTTATCAGGTTAAATCCTAAATTGATAAAATTTGCTATAAGGACGTACATCAGTCCTTTTTTCAGTGATGTTGACATTGTAGACTTTCTCTTCCTTTATTTTTTGAAGATTCAATGCTCTCAATCTTCAATTCCACTTTATATCGTATTAAACACGATTCGAAGTTTTACTTTTTCAAATGTTCTCTTGGTTGTTTTCTTTTTATTATACGGGAGCATCAAAATCTTCAATTTATATTTCAAATTATCTTTGTATTCTGCAAAAAATATAAAATCTTCTTTTGTTTTTTCTGGCATCATCTCGGAATACCCTTTTAGTATTTCCTTCGCCATATCACTTCTAAGGACATTTTTATTTTTAATGATCCCCCTCAGTGTATCTTTCAGAGAATGCCTTTGTGCTCCCAAAACATTTGCATCATGCTGTCTATACATGATATAGGCATTCTGATCTGAATAAAAAAAGCCATTCACAGCAAGACACACAAAGCTGATCCAGCTATCATGCATACTAATTACTGAAGGTTTGTATTGTTTCAGCTTTTCCATCAGTGCTTTATTAAACACAAATGTACATCCTGGTGTTCCATATGTCAGAATATCATACAATGGATTTTTAAATGTATTATCTGTAAACGATTTTCGGATAAATGTTAAGTCTTTGTCCACCACTTCAACTGCACTACTGTATAAAGCAGGCTTGTCTATATTTTCAATACATTTTACAGCAGAAATGATTTTTTCTTCTTTCCAGACATCATCCTGATCACACAGCGCATAATAATCGTAATTTATATCCGCTTTCCAAATCAAGTCCAGAAAACTTTTCGCGGGTTTTAAATTATTCCCTCCATAAACTTTAACCCTATCATACTTTTTCAATATTTCAACCGTTTTATCTGTAGAACCATCGTCACGCGCAAGAATATCAACATATATGTCCTTCTGCGCTAGTACGCTTTCCAATAGTTCTGGTAAATATTTTTCGCCATTATATGTAGATAATAATATTAAGCATCGACACATACTACACCTCTCAAATTATTCGCTTGCAATTGCTTGTGCTTTCGCATTATATGTTATATATAAAGCAATAATTACCCAAAGCAACTGCGATACATCAGCAACAGACAGCATTACCGCCACATAGGACACAAAACAGAGAAAAAAGCTGTTATTCATGTTTCTTGAATTTTTGAATGTTGCTTTTTTCCAAGAAGATTTAAGAAGCGAGTAGAATAAGCTAAAACATGCAATTCCACCTAACAAACCTTCCTCTACAAAATATCCAACATAACCGTTGTCAATGGTATCTCTTACCTGCCATACTCCATTTATACGATAACTTAATTTCCCCCTTGTATGGCAACTTGCTCCCAGTCCAAATACTGCATTATGTATCAGCATCCAAGAAATACCCGATAACTGTATCATTCTTGACGAAAGCCCCGTTGAAGAATTTCCGCCAAAATTTTCAATTGTTTCTCCACTATCTCCAAACGCAATTATTATTGATTTAATTATGTTTGTAAATTGTTGTGAAACAGTCGGCACCGCAAAAGAAACGAACACTGCCAAACAAGCAATTACACAACCTGCACAAAAAATTTTATTTCTTGTTTTTTTATCTGTAATAAGTATAAACACCAAAAGCAACGCAAGCAGTACAACAATTGTTCCTCTTGACTCTGTTAAGAATGCTGCGACAATATTTAGACCAAGAATACATCCATTCCACCTTCTTCTTTCATTTTGCCACATATACAATGCTAAGGGGATAATAAGCGCACAATACATTGCATAGTATACCGGATGCCCAAATGTAGCTTCTGCACGAATGATGCCCATTCTTACCGTAGACTCCATTAAAACATTCCGAGATACCGTATTCAAAGAATAAAACAAATTTGAGCCAATCAGAACATTGATAATGCTGATAACTGCTATTATTCCACTTGCATCTACGATTGTTTTCACGCACAGATACACATCTTCTTGATCCTGTATAATTTGACAAATCAAGACAATCAGTATCAGTTGCTCAACAATGACTGTAAACTCCGTATTGATTGCATCAGATAAGCTTGAAACATAATACCCGTTTGCCAAAATTCTTGCTGCAAAATAAATAATCAACGGCCAATATAGGCCAGTTGCTTTCAAGGGTTTCCTAATTAGTATTATTTTTTTGTTTCGGAAACATACACATAGAAGAAGTATCAGCAACAAAATTCTGCTGGCTTTCAGAAGAGGCATACCTCCACCTAGTTCAATTGAAAAATAGTCCGGCAATATCGGGTAAAATGCCATAAAAAATATAATGAATTTTTTATTTCCTCTCGATGCCGCCCAAATTGCCGCTAATATAAAAACAATCAAAAATATCATAGTTATATTACTCCATATCGCATTCTTTCCATCCTGTATTCTATACTTTTTATCGTTTTATTCTACCCATCACTTTTTTTATTGTTCTTTTTAGTCCTTTGGGTACCATCCCAGAAATCGTATACTTTACAATATCTTTCTTACAGGTTTTGTGGAAATACTGATTCACGGCCTCATAACCTTTTTCCTTGTACAGTTTCAAGATTTCCTCACGCTTAGGACTATATTTACTCGGAGAATACAACTGATCATTATGTTTTGCAACTTTTTCAAAATCCGAAGTCATCAGCGCAAACTGATCTTCACACTGTTCCAGAACATTATTGCCTTTATCCGTATTGACCAATAGGCAAGAGATTCCCTTTCCATTGGATAGTCCCTGCTTTACATCATAGGAAGGATATTCCTCATGGAACCCCCAGAAATCGCCTACAGTCAAATCACCTACACGCTCTTCTGATGCAAATGGGCAGGAATAACAATTCTCACGATATGTATAGGACTTAGAGAAAAAATGAATGTATGCAGTGCATCCGCCCATCAACACTTTTTCCTTAAATCCATGTCCTTCACCCACATAGACGCTCCGCGTGATCATTCCCTGTCCTTTGGTCTTATCTCTGAAATAGAACTCAGTAATTTTACCACCAAGTTTTTTTCCATGAAATTCTATAAAATCTTGAAACAATCTCTTACTAGGAACACCATGACAAATGATATCTATTGTAATCAGGTTGTTATATTCTTTTTTCAAGTATTTTTTTAACCCAGCAATCTGACAGGGTGTTCCAGAGAATAAAACTACTTTTCCCTGTATCAAATCCCGCTTTGCCTGCGAATAAGTATCTCCAATTTCGCTCTGAACATACTTTGAACCCTGTAATAAGATCAGCTTATCCAGTGAATCAACGCGAATATGTTTCGGTTCCAGTATTCCATTTTCCATAGGGAGTGCTGCCGTATACTATGCCCTCGTTCTTCAAAACAGCTTCTGCAATCACTGCAAAAGCACCACCAGATGCGGACTTCCGTAACAAAACACTATTTTTAGAGGCAGCTGCATAAACCTTTTTAGGTTCTTCCGTTTTGGGTTTGTTCTGGTACCCACAAACCGTCATACATGCTCCACACTGAACACATAAGTCCTGCTGAATTACAGGATAGATAAATCCATATTCATCCGCCTGCATTTTAATTGCCGATTTCGGGCAAATATTCATACAAGCTCCACATCCACAACATTCTTTTTTATCCTTGTATAGAATAATCTCGCTCATCTTTTTTCTCCCACCAGAAATTCATCCGCCTCCTGAACCTTTCTAGCGATGTATTCCTGTGTCTGCATATAGTTCATCGGCTTATTCAGCATGTTGATCAGTTCTTTTTCTCTTCCAATTTCAAGAAGTCTTGATGGAATTTTCATATCTTCCAACAGGGAATGTATTTTATTGATTCGATTTTTTTCAGTCGGATAACATACAACCGGCTTTTCATACTTGATAGAAAATACCGTCCCATGAAATGTTCCAGTAATTATTTTTTCCGCATTTCGGAACAAATCAACCCATTCGTAAGGACTCAGATTAATAAATCCTTCATCATAATATGTTTTATAATCACCCGCGCCGATGATCTTCAAGCTGTTATTCTGTGCATACTGTTTCAATTCCTCCACCATAGAAGGTGTCAGTTTACAATCATAAATCAATATATATTTGTATGGTTTCGGCTGAATATTATCTTTCTTAATATTAGCATCAAAGTTATAGAGGAATGTCGGATCAAGCATCTTTTCTGCGTTTCTTCCAGAAACTCTTTCAATAAACTTTACAGTTTCTGTATCACGTCCTGAAATGCGGTCGATATTCTTCAATCCAGAGGCAACCTCTGCCGGAACCTCTGTATCCTCCGTTACAGCCCCCACACTTGGTGCATAAGCAATTGTCTGTTGTTCTTCAAGACCTGTTCCGAATTTTAATGGATGATATCCAGAACCACACAAATTCCAGATCTCATCACTTCCCAACACGATTAGATCTAGTTTTAACGTCGCAATTTCTTCTGCACTTTTTACAGAGTGCGTACGAGGAATGGTATGTTCGTATTTCGTGAACGTCTGCAATTGCTGAATTTTTTTTATATAAGTAGCAGGTGTGTCAATTCCAAATCTGAAATGAAGAATGTGAATGATGTTCTTCCGCCAATGCCTTGGATTTACATAGTTTACAACTACGATTTCCGCTTTCGGGTACAGTCTCCGAAGTGTTTCATACATCGCCTTCATCTGAAGAAATGCACCATAATTTTTTACGTAATGATGTGTTAAAATTCCTATTCTCATTTTTTTGCCATTCCTATCGCATCTTTTAAATACTGCTTGCTGCTCTGCCGATTCTGTTCTATGACATCATACACTTTTTCATAGTTGATTTCCGACTTCATACTTTCTAAATCGAAGCAAAAATCCTCTTTGATAGGGCGGTTTGTAATCTGAAGTTCACTCAGCAAGGCTGTTACTTTTTTGATTCGGCTTTCATTTGTCAGATATACCTTAAACTGCCTGCGATTCAGAATAGAGAATACTGCACCGTGAAAAGTTCCAGTAAACACAAACTCCGCATTTCGGAACATTTCCACCCACTCAAATGGTGTCAGGTTTACAGTAACTTCTGAATATCGTTTGTCGCATTCACCAGCGCCATAAACCGCCAAACCATGCTCTTTTGCATAATAAAAAATTTGATTTAAAATATTTTCCGGTAGATTTTCGCAGTAGTAAAACAGAATATATGGCTTTCTTTTTGCTTTTAATTCTGCCCGTGGAAATTCGGCCAAAAAAGTAGGATCTAAAACTCGTTTCGGTGCGTTCCCTGTTACCTGTTCTACCAGCTGCTCTGTCAGGTCATCTCGCGCAGAAATCCGCTTAAACTTTCTGATACCATCAATAACATACTGCGGAATTGCTTCATCCGTTGCCGTCTTTCCTACACTCGGCGCATATGCAATCAAATTTTTACACGTTAATCCTACACCAAATTTAAGTTCAGCATTTCCCTTTGTATCTCTGTAGTTCCACACTTCATCACTGCCAACAACAATGCAGTCAAATGCTAATTCATTGATCTGTCGAGCATTAAAACATCTTTTGGAAAGTACCATTTCTTGATTTCTTGCTTTCGCAAAAGTGTTCGGAAGATGAATCTTAGCAAACCATTCTTTCAGCGTTTCTCTATTTTTATAAAATCGAAACCACCCCCCGGCATTGATGATATAATGTTTTATGTTTACATAATCTATAATCTGTACTTCATCTTCAGGAAATAGTTCTGAAATTGCTTCTCTTAGTGCCCACGCTTGTAAAAAAGCACCATAATTGTTGATATATTGATGTGTTAATATTCCGATTTTCATTTCACTTCTCCAGCAAGTTGTAAATATCTCTCCTGTAGGTTCTTCGCTTCAAAGGCAATATTATAGTGGTGTTCTGTAATCAACTTCGTGTTATCATTACGCTCATTCTGCTGCAACGCATCACTCAGTGTTTTTGCCCATACAGAAACAGATTCTGTAAGCGGGACAAATTTTGCGTGCTGTGACAATCCAATTTCTCTTGTAATGGCTGACGAAAAGACACACGGAAGGTCCGCTGCCTGAGCCTCTACGCCCACAACCGGAAGGCCTTCCCAGATTGACGGCAAAACAAAGCAGTCAAATGCTTGATACCACTCATTGGCGTTTCCAACATTTCCAACGAAGGTTACATGCTCACTGATACCAAGGTCTGCCGCCTTTCTTTTAATTTCATCCATCAGTTCACCATCGCCTAATAGAACAAGATGTGCCTGAGAATCAATTTTTAAGACCTCTGCAAAAATATCCACTAAGAATGTATGGTTTTTTTGCGCCATAAAGCGTCCAACATGCCCCACAACGTGTTTGTTTTCCAGATCGTTTTCCTTGCGAATCTTATTACGAATTTCTGGGTTATAGATAAAGCGCTCGACGTCTATTGCATTTGGAATCAGCACATAGTCATTTTCATCTACCACTTTTTGTCCAAAATAGCATTTTGCAGCCTCGACACCACAAGAAAAATGATGCGTCATATTTGTGGGAAGGCAAGCCTTACAAACAAGCTTGATTGGAAGCTTCCAGTCTTTCGTTATGCTTGCTCCATGTGCATGAAAAATGCGCACAGGAATTTTGCTCACTTTGGCAGCATGAAGTGCATACACGCCAAGCGCCCCATTGTGCGCCTCAACAATTTTATATTCCGGATGCTCATGGAATAATTTTCTCATAAACTTGAGATATTCAGGATACTTCGCTGGATTCAGTCCCGGTGTATGGTAAATCCTTCCACCCATAGATTTGATTTCATCATCATATGCTCCCGGCTTTTTCTTGTTACACAAGAAATCAAACTGGACTTTTGACTTATCCATATATCGATAATAGTTCATCAGCATTGTCTCAATACCAGCACGATCCATATTGCTGACAGAATGAAGAATTCTTATCATTGCCTTTTCTCCTTATAAATTTCTTTTCACAATACGGGTTACGTACTGTCTTCCTGCTGATAAATATTTTTCTCAGCAATTAAAATGTCAACCGCTATATTCTATGTTCTATTTCACTACCTCTGTTCAGATGAAGCACTTCCAATATGTTATTCATAAACCAGAGTGCTCCATACAAACGCAGGTAGTGATACTGAAAGTTCTTATGATAATTACATCTGCTGTTACTGAACCTAGGTAGCGAGAAAAAACCGCTCTCACAGCTCCACCCATCTCTTGAAAGGTGCAGTAATTACGCTATTTTTTGAGCATTTTCACTATGTGCATCTCACTACCTGCGTTCGGTTAGAGGAGATTATTTATTATCAATACTCTCATCTATTATTATCTCCTGTACAGTTTCATCGTTTCCTTTACAACTTCATCCCAGTTATATTTCTCGCAGATAAAGTCAGCTGCCTGATTCTTCATTTTCATAACCAT
>OBLG01002585.1_pt1 | contig 10972 bp, 9 predicted proteins | sample 1517451 | NCBI WGS metagenome assembly OBLG01 (sample SAMN04571694, study PRJEB22368) | human gut metagenome | biome: human gut; material: stool | host: Homo sapiens | place: Luxembourg | collected 2012-06-29 | reverse complement strand
TCCGTTGCACAATAGTGGCTTCCTCGATGACTGTTGGGAATGGTGATCCATCCTTGAGGATTGGTGGCGGCATCCTCTTGGCTGCAAAAAGCTATCCGGGTGGTCAAATGAGCTGGTGCAGTTTCATTATTGACCAAAAATTCATAAAGCGCTGTCAACTCCTCAGGTGGGAGATTGTGACGAGGATTCAGATCTATAGGATCAGCTATCCCATCCCGATCGGTATCCTTGCGATAGGGATTTGTATGGAGGTGACACTCCAGGATATCGGTCCATCCATCCCCGTCCGAATCTCGAGTAATTCGATCTAAATCAAATTGGACCACAACCCCATCTTTGATCATCCGTGAGCTGGGTTTCAAAGGGAAAGGAAGCGTCAGGGGACCTGTCTGCTGCATCAATGCCGCTTCGATTTGCAACGTATGGCCATCCACAAACAGTGGCAACTGAGAGTACCATTTGGGACAGATCGGTTGGTTTTCATACAATCCTGTAAAGTAATGTTGCCAATGTTTGCCACCATCTCTGGAGAGTGCGATCCACACCTCCGACTCAGCAGAGAGCGACAATTTATTGGCCTTATATAGAAAAGCCTCCAGTGGATATTGCGTCCCATGCTTAATGATGCGCTCACGACTGATGCCGGCCAGTGTATCACGTTTGACTTCCGACCAAGGATCGTCAACACCCGCAAGCCTCAGTTCATGAATTCTTCGTAACATGGTGTCTGTATATGGCGTCCTCCAAATGACAGAATCCATATAGGGAGCATAATATCTCATCGAATCGATCCGGCAGCCATCCGCTTGAAAGGCAAGAATCTTCTCGATCGATGGAAAGGGATAACGATCATCCCAATTGGATGGTGCAGTTTCGGGGCTTTCAGTGTCTGCTTTTGTCCCCGAATTTACCTGCTTCGCAGAGAGCTCAATAACGCAACAGAGCAGGCCGAACAACAATAAAAGCAATCTCATGGCTAACCGTTTTTTTATTCAACAATCGATTATCGGTATGGTCTCAGGTAAAAACTGATATCGGATCAATAGTTTGCACAAAATATAGCGCAACGGGTAATTTTCTTTCTATAGTTTCCTGTCAGCGAATGTTGGTAAGTATGCCTGCTTATTCGAGGGAATGTAAACACCCCTACAAAATAGATAAAACCGGTCAGATTTACAAATTCCTGACACTGAGTCAATCGCTGCTAAACGACATCCGGATAAATCCAGGGTTATACAAAGAAGATTTACTGACGTACAGGAGGATGGGATTAGATACAGGTATTTCAACATCCTCCCTGCGGGCATTCCCTTACAGTGAGAAATGTTATGGTTTAATTCAAATTGGTTTCCCCGATTATTTTGGCGAACTTTGCCCGCTCTTTAATAAATATCATGATACGTAGATCCCAATTTACAGCGGCCGAAGTGGCCATGCCGGTTCTGGTAGGCTTGAGCATCTCTCACTGCCTCAATGACCTGTTGCAGGCAATTCTGGCCGCATCATACCCACTCTTGAAAGACAACCTGGCACTAACCTTCGGGCAAATCGGCCTCATTACCTTAGTTTACCAGTTGGCGGCTTCAGTCTTTCAACCGGTGGCCGGTCTCTTTTTCGATAAACACCCCTTTGCATGGTCATTGCCTGCCGGTATGACATTTACTTTGGTAGGAATGGTGCTGTTGGCTTTTGCTCCTAATCTCCATTGGGTACTGTTCGCCGTCTTTATGATCGGAGTAGGATCCTCAATCCTCCACCCTGAGGCTTCTCGAATTACATCTCTGGCCTCTGGCGGGAAACGGGGCTTCGCTCAATCGGTGTTCCAGGTAGGCGGAAACCTGGGTGGGTCATTCGGACCGTTATTGGTAGCCCTGTTGGTTGCCTCCTATGGACGAGAAAATATCGCCTATTTCGCCTTGGTCGCCATCGCGACCATTCTGGTGATGATCCCGGTATGTCGTTGGTATAAAGCGTTCTTGAGACGGGCCAAATGGCACCCCGCTGAGGCGGGAATACACCATCCGATGCCGTTGTCGCAAGGGTGGACCCTCTTTGCCATCGTCATCCTGATGATCCTGATCTTCTCGAAATATATCTACATGACCAGTCTGACCAGTTATTACACCTTTTACCTGATCCATAAATTCGGCGTCAGCGTGCAGATGTCACAAGTGTTTCTTTTTGTGTTCCTCTTTGCCACAGCAGCTGGAACACTGATCGGAGGCCCGGTCGGGGATCGTATCGGTCGCAAATATGTGATTTGGATCTCTATTCTCGGTACAGCTCCGTTCAGTCTGTTGATGCCATACGCATCATTAGGCTGGACCGTCGTGTTGAGCTTCTGCGTCGGCTTTATGCTCTCTTCGGCCTTCCCCTCAATCTTACTCTATGCCCAAGAGCTGCTACCCAATAAATTGGGACTCATTTCGGGACTCTTCTTCGGCTTTGCTTTCGGCGTAGCCGGTATCGCATCGGCTGTATTGGGAAATCTGGCAGACCACTTCGGCATTGATGCAGTTTATCAAGTATGTGCCTATATGCCATTGCTTGGACTGGTCACCTGGTTTCTCCCTGATCTGAAAAAGAGATAGTTTTTGCAACGGTTATCGATTCTCGCAGCCTGAGAATTTTGCAGAAAGCGTTACAGAATCAGAGCAAATCTTGTAGCCTGCGGGGCTAAATATACACCCAAAAATAGCAGCGGGATCCGTACGATTGACGGCTCCCGCTGCTGTGCAATACCATTCAATGATTAGTCGGCTACTCTCCCTTGGGAAGATGCAGAGGCCGCATCTCTTATATATCCGGTCAGGACAAACAGCTCTCTAAATCAACTGAAGATTATGGACGATGACAGGCTTAACGCTTTACGCCTTGGCCTCATCCGGATCTTTACCCGGTTTGGGAACGATCTCGTTTACTCCACCGGGATAAGGGCCGAATTCATAATTCTCCAACGAGAGATCCAAATCCGAAGCCATGATCTCATCCCAAGTAACACTCTTACCGGTGTAGGCAGCCATACGGCCCATAATAGCCATCAGCACCGACTGCACATGAGTTTCAACGTCATTAATCGGTTCGCCGTTGCGAATGGCCGTCACTAAACGGATATGCTCCTGAACATAGGGATTTTTAACGGCCCAGGTCTGATCGGGATCGTCCGGTTTGGGAGCAGGATATTGCCAAGCCACCGAACCGTCCGGATTGTAGATCGTGTCGAAACAGTTGGTCGAACCTTTCGTCCCGTAAACCATGACATACAGTTCGTTGTCGCAACCGTCGATCTGGCGAGAGGCGCAATTGGTTCGCATGCCGTTGTCGTAGATGTATTGGATGCTGAAAAAGTCGTACACATCTCCCGTTACCCGACGTTGACGGCCACCGTAACCGATGGCCCGCAAGGGTTTACGGTCCCCCAAGAACCACGACATCATATCTATTTCATGGATGAACTGCTCGGTGAGCAGATCTCCGGAGATACAGCAGAAGTTGGGCCAGTTCCGCATAACATACTCCATGTCGCTCCAACCCGGCTGGCGATCTTTGTGCCACAAGGTACCTCCATTGCGAATCACTTGAGCCGAGACAATATCACCGATTGCCCCATCCGCTACACGACGGAAGGTTTCGACACAGTCCCGCTGTGAACGCCGAATAGTCCCGCTGATCACCGAAAGTCCTTTTTGTTCGGCCAATTTTGCGCTGCGCAGGATCGAACGTGCCCCCACCGGATCAATAGCACAGGGCTTTTCGAGGAACACATGTTTTCCCTTTTCAACGGCATAGGCGAATTCACGGGCACGGAAAACAGGCGGTGTACAGAGCAAAACCACATCCACATCGGAATCGATCACCTTTTTGTAGGCATCGAATCCCAAGAAACAGTTTTCATCCGGGACCTCGATATCGTATTCTTTCAGGGTTTTGCGGCATTGCGCCATCTTGTCTGGGAAAATATCGGCCAGCATGGTGACGGTGAGTCCATTTCCGGCATCGCGGAAATTGACCGCAGCTCCCGTTCCACGGCCCCCGCAACCGATCAAACCGGCCTTGAGCGGACGACCATCCGGTGCCTGAGGCAACATCTCCGGAATCAAGGCATCGGGGTAGAGTTTTGTATCCTTTGATGACGAGCTGCAACCGGTTACCAAAAGTGAGGGGGCAACCATAGCCCCCAATGCTCCAACGGCCGAACTCTTCAGAAAATCACGACGAGTCAGGGTTAACGTGCTATTTTTCTTATTCATAATAGGTTTAGGTTTGTAACAAAGATAAGCGATCACCTGAAGTTTTCAAAAGCACTTTTACTATTTTTGGGAGGTTAATCAACATTCGTTTTAAGGGAGAGGAAGAGGAAAAACATGAGACTGATTGGGTTCGAGCCGGTAGTGGATAGTCTCTGCCGGGTGTTGGTCCTGGGGACGATGCCGGGCGTCATGTCTTTACAGAAACAACAATATTACGGAAATCCCCGTAATGCCTTTTGGCCGATTGTTGCAGCACTGGCCGGCGTGTCTTTGCCGGAGGAGTACGATGCGCGAAAAGTAATGCTGCTCCAGACGGGTATTGCTTTATGGGACGTCTGCCAGAGTTGTGTGCGCGAGGGGAGTCTCGACAGCCATATTCTTGAGGAAAGACCAAATCAGATTATCGATCTGCTGGCAGCCACCCCTTCTATTCGTGCCGTTGCTTTCAATGGGCAACCAGCCTATCGGCTGTTCAAACGTCATATCGAAAAAGAGCTGACACAGTGGACACTCCAGTACCAACGTCCCGCCTACCCGCTGTTGCATCTACCCTCCACCAGTCCAGCCTACGCCTCCATGTCGTTTGCACAAAAATTGGAACGATGGATGCAGCTGAAGGAGTATTTGTAAAAATCGGAATTATCTGCCCCACACATTCCGCTCCGGAGCGACCGTACAGAGACACAGGTCACCACCCACGCTTCCGAACATCAATATCCCGTACACAAAAAAGGAATTGACAATTAGGTGACAAAAATTCTGTTCGCTATAAACAGGCGCAATGTGCCCTTCGCTTCGACGTTGTTAGCTGTTAAACGTCAAGATTCCAGAACTTCTTCACTGTTATCCGGTTGTAATACTGTTGACCTGCATCGCGAGAGATTTTCAGCAAATCAACCTAAATTAGAAAGCGGCTACCACCTCCAGCGTGAATTTGTCATGCAGCAGTTTGTTGGTGGGGAAATCGTCCGGCTGGTTGCCAATAAAATATTTTTCATAGTTGAGGCGCAATTCGGAGTGAATCAACTTTTTACCAAATCCGAAGTTGACACCCACCGTAATACGATTGGCATCTACCGTCTCGCGCATGGAATCCAGTGTGTTCAAGTAATCCATGTTGTTGCCGATATCCCAGCGCAACATCGGCGCGATATAATTCAAAACAAATCGATGAGGCATCTCAAAACGGTAATAACTGTGCACCAACGCCGCTGTCATCACCGTATTCAATTTGTCCTGTTCGATAGTCGTCTGCAAGTAACGGCGGGCATACTCTCCCTCGATAAAGAATCCTCCACGCACGTAATGCAATTCGGCTCCGACCATGTTCAGTTTTTGATTGAGGTAATCTTCTACCTGAGTCCCATTACGATCAATAACAAATTTATGCCGCGGAGCTGAGCCGTTATAATAACTGACTGCAGCACGAAATGCGTCCACTGTGCCCACCTCGATACGTCCGATCAGATTGACGGTTTTATTCCATGATGGGTTGTTGATTCCTGAACCGTTGAAAATGCCAAAGTAAAGCTTGAGCGGCATCGGCAGCCCCTTTTTGAATTGGTAAGTCGTCATCAAACCCAAATCACGAGATCCTAACGTATTGACATAATTGACGATGTTCTTTTCGGATAACTCGCTGCCGTAATAATTGGTCAGGTATTTGGCCAAGAAAGATCGGTTGACAAAAATATTGGTGTTGGGACCACGGTCCAACTCGGTACTGAAGTGGTATTGCTGCTGGCCCAATCGAATGTCAAGCCCCCCGGTACGGTATCCAACATAGGAGTCGAGAATGTTCAATTTTCCCTCGTTGTTGAAGTCGACCTGAATGCGGTAAAACATGTTTGGGCTGACATTACCCGACACCCCGAATCGTGTGTTGCGCACATTGAAACGGTACTCGCCATCATAAAGACTCACCTCCATTTTGGCTTTAACAGCACCGTCAACCTTCGGGACATATGTGACCTCCTTTTTAACATCGACCTCGTCATCTTCGTCATCTTTCTCCTCGTTGTCTTCCTTCTCGTCATCCTCATCGTCGCGATCTTGATCTCGTTCCGTCTGTTTTTTCGATTCAGTTTTTTTAGTGTGCGTTTCGTGGGGAACACGCTTTTTCTGAAGCGTTGAATCCTGTTCCGTCGTTTGAAGAGGTGGGGCAACACTGCGCCATATCATCACCGTTGAGTCTTCACGTTGAACGGAAGAGTGTTGGAGATATCGAGATGTAGAGTCCTTTTGTATGGGTTCCTCTTCTGATCGGGCAGCAGCAACTGTTGTTTTGGAGCTGGCAATCCCTGAGGTACGATGGGAACGATTGCCCCAAAGCGTGATCCCGTGCGGTGCTTCAGGATGTAACGTCGGATTTTCGTTTTGAGCCACAGCAGGTGCGGCAAAGAGAATGTATAACAATCCACTTGTCAGCAGAGTCGGCAGAATTCGTTTCATTCCGATTGTGATTTCCATGATTTCTTGTCAAAGGTAGAGCTTAATTTTCAAAATGTTGTTAAGGAAGTGTTAATCATTTCTTCGTTCAGATCCGAAGCAATCTTGCTGTTATTGAGACATTATTGATTAACATGATCTATTATTTGTTAGTAAAATATAAATTCATATATTTGTAATGAATATATAAGCATCATCAATTCTGACATCATGATTCCGAAAGCTACACTTGCTAAAATCGTGCTAAAACAGCGTAAAAGTTTGGAAGAACGTAACAGTGGGCAACTTCGGCAGATATTATCGTCAATGCCCTATTTGACCGATCGGGCGTTGCTAATTGGCGGAGTGCGGGGTAGCGGTCGCAGTACACTATTGCTGCAAATGCTCGAAAACGACTATCCACAAGCCTGGTATACCGACTTCTCAGATGCACGATTAGCCGGATTCGATGCAGGAGATTTTGTCAAGCTGTCGGCCTTGATTACGGAGTCAGGCAAAGGCATCTTACTGTTCGACAAGCTGGATCAAGCCCAAGGATGGGTGCCGTTTGTAGCAGAAAAGTTGGCTGAAGGGATCAAGGTTGTTGCAACCGTATCACTCGACACGCTGTTGGCTGTGCAACGTGGACAACAAGCCATTGTTGCAGGGGAGTGGTTGACCGATGATCCATTACAGGTCTCACAATATATTTTACGGCGTGTCGGGCTATTTAGTTATCCTGAATTTCTTGAAGCCACCCATAAGCGTGGGGGAGAGGAGGCCGTGCAAGAGTATTTGACACGCGGAGCCTTCCCAGAATGTTGCAAACCGGGCCGTACCGCCTCCCTCCTATCCCTGTATGACTTGATTGTCAACCGGGATGTATTGATTGCCAAAGGGGTACGAGATCGGGTTACACTGACGCGGATTGCGCTCTACTTATTGACGGCGACCGGCACTGGAATAACTGCCAATGCCATTCGCAATCAACTGAAGGTGAAAGCGGTCAGTACGGTTACGGAGCACATGGAGCATCTGGAACGCGCCGGGTTGGTTTCATTCGTACCGATTTTGGGGACCACTCCGGGTCGTCAGGCCGTGAACCCACGGCGAGTTTATGCAGTTGATACAGCAATGGCTGCGGCCTTGTCTCTAGAAGAGTTATCCCGTGAAGCGCTGTTTGCCACGTTAATCTATAACCATTTGGCACGTAAATACGATTCGATCTGCTACACATCGGAGCAGGGTGGATGTGATTTTGTAACCACTGGTGAGGGCGTTTTACCTTTGTGCGTACAATCCTGCTGGGATGCGGAAGATCCCGATTTGTTGCAAAATAAGATCGAAGGATTGACTGCAGCGATGGCCCAGACCGGCATACAGCGTGGAGTGATCGTCACGTTAGGACACACGGAAAGAATCTCATTGGCAGAAGGTGAGATTGAGATTGTCGAAGCCGATGCATTTCTCAGCGAATAAGATGCATGCAAAAAGCCACCTATATGCCTCTCTATGCAGGAAGGGCTCATGTTTAAAATTTTATCCCCGCAATCTTGTTTGAATTAGCAAAAGCTGAGCACTAAATCTACACACCGACGTGGAATAAATCTTGAAGATTACCCACAAAGACTATTTCGAGTGACAATAAGGGAACTGCTTGACACTATTGAACCGCTGTCTTTACAGAATCAGGTTGAACAGGTACCCAGAAAGAATAATAAATAACGTCACGGCGCCGAAAAAGATGCCGATTAAGAGCCAGGTCATTACCTTTTTGAGCATGGTTGCTTCGGGAAGTGACAATCCGACGACACCCATCATAAAAGCGATGGCCGTTCCAAGTGGAATCCCTTTTGCAACAAAAACCTGAATCACCGGAACGATTCCTGCCGCATTCGCATACATCGGCACAGCGCATATAACAGCCAAAGGAACAGCGAACCAATTCTCCTGCGACATATACCGTTCAAAGAAACCTTCCGGGACATAGCCGTGCATAGCCGCACCAACACCTATACCGATTAGCACATAGATAATGACACCTTTGACAATTTTCCATGCATCATGTAAAATGGTCGGTAATCTTTTCAGGAAAGGTGTTTGTGCACCATCCCACTCCGCGGACTGTTCTACGGAATTGGACTGTAATTGTTGTACCCATGGCGATAAATAGCGTTCTAACCTGAATCGCCCGAGAATCCATCCGCCGATTGTACCGAGAAGGATCCCACTCGCAACATAGATCACCGTTGCTCGTGCGCCGAAAGAGCCCAAAAACATTGCTACAGCAACCTCATTCACCAGTGGAGAGGTAATCAAAAACGCGAATGTAACACCCAATGGAATGCCCCCTTTCACAAACCCGATAAAGAGAGGAATCGACGAACAGGAGCAGAATGGAGTAATAGCCCCGAACAACGAAGCGAAAAGGTATTGAAATCCGTATAATTTGCGTGTTGTAAGGTAATGTCGCAATCGATCTATCGGGAAATAGGCATTGACAACGCCCATCACCGCACTGATACAGAACAGCAGGATAATGATCTTAATACTATCGTAGAAAAAGAAATTGACGGCGCTGCCCAAATGCGTAGCAGCATCCAATCCAAGCAGATCGTAAACAAGCCAATCGGCAAATTTTTGAATCATAACTGTGATGCAATATTGTCGTTATAATACTCAAACAGCGTTCGGTGTATCTCATCCCGAATCTTACGAAATTCATTCAATACATACTCCGGTGTACCCGTAGCATCAGAAGGATCATCAAACCCAATGTGTATTCGATCTCCAACACATCCTGTAAAGGTTGGACAACTCTCATTGGCTCCGCCACAGACCGTTATCACATAGTCCCACCTCTCCCCGAGATATTCGGTTATAGGGTGGGGAGTATGACTGCTGATATCTATGCCGATTTCCGACATTACAGCAATGGCACGTGGATTCACTCGTTCTGCCGGAGCAGTTCCGGCAGAGAAGACCTGCAGTCTTGGATCGAATGACTGCACAAAGCCATGTGCCATCTGACTGCGGCAACTATTGCCCGTACATAAGATCAGGATTTTCATCTCAACCGAAATAAATGATACCGTAGAAAATTCCAATCGCTATAAAAAGGAGAGCTACAATACGAGTCAGCCAACGTTGAATGCTCTGTATTCGATTATAGAATTTTCCCACTCCAGCAACACTATAGGCCAACAGCCAAGCGACAATGACTACGGGCAATCCGGTGGCAAACGCAAACACTGCAGGCAAAAGATAGCCTCCCGTTTCAACCGCCGACATCGGAATCAGCATCTCGAAATAGAATATGCCGCTGGTAGGACAAAAGGCCAGCGCGAACAGCATCCCTAAAAGGAGTGCACCCCATCCACCGTGTCGGGTGATTCGCTCTCCGTTTCCTGAAAATCCGAATTTCGGCAGGTTAATCCGAAAACCGAAAAGCATGAAAAGTCCAACCAATACCAGCAACGGAGCAAGCAGCTATTCACCCCATTTCCCCAGCGCTTTTTCAATAGGGAACAGGCTTGTTCCTTGACGCAAAACTGCGATCAGAATTATGCCAAGTAGCGAATAGGCTACAATACGCCCCAACGTATAAAGCAACCCGTTACGAAAAACCTGTCGTTTATTGGCAATATCCTTAGACAAATAACCGATAGCCGCAATGTTGGTTGCCAATGGGCAAGGACTGATGGCAGTCAACAAACCCAACAAAAAAGCCGTAACTACTGGTACTGACGAGTTGTCAAGCAGATTTTGCAGATATTCCATCGTTTATTCGGCAAGCATTTTTTCGATGTGAGCCTTCAGTTCCGCCTTAAATTTCTCAGGATTCGTACGAGCATTGGCAAACGCAAAACGCGTCAGATCGGTTACGCTCTCCTTGCCATCCTTGTAGCGATTAACAAGAAGCGCAGACCAAGTAATTTCATACTGATCAGCCAACTCCTCATTTTCGGCGATATCCACCACACGAAGCACCAATGAGCTGTCAGCCAATTGGGTCGCAAATTCCGATTCTACCACCTCACGCGTTAATTGCTCAATGGCAATACAGGTCGGACAACGCTTTTTCGCATGAAAAGATAAAACCTCAACACCGTTTTGCCGTACTTGCGGTTTTTCACTCTTGTTTGACGACGATTGCCCGCAGGCCATAAATACAGCTGAAAGCAACAGAATTAACCCTCTTTTCATACTCTATTTCATGAGCAATTCTTTCACCTCCGTGAGCGACAACTTACGGCCTTTGGACACAACCTTTTCGTCCACAACCAACGCGGGCA
>OBLG01002584.1_pt1 | contig 10977 bp, 24 predicted proteins | sample 1517451 | NCBI WGS metagenome assembly OBLG01 (sample SAMN04571694, study PRJEB22368) | human gut metagenome | biome: human gut; material: stool | host: Homo sapiens | place: Luxembourg | collected 2012-06-29 | reverse complement strand
CATGGATGGCGGGAAAAACCGCATCCTTGCGCTGAAGGATCACCAGGCGGTGCAGATGATGGGCATTATGGACGATGAGGGCAATATCGACCTTGACCGGCTCTACAACGCCGCGAGGACGCGCGTGGACGGCAAGAAGCTGCCAATCACGGTGCCGATCATTGGCGAGCTGCGCTTTGACGTGGGCGATCTCGATAAGCTTTACAGATACATACAGGAGGCGTGATATGGGAAAAGAATATTACATTGAGCAGCTGAAAGAGCAGCTGCATGAGATCATGAAGCGCCAGGTTACGCTTGGCCGCGCGGAAGAAATCACGGTGTACGCGGATGCCATCTGTGCGCTGCGCCGCATGGACGGGCACGACGAGGCCGAGGGCTTTACCGAGGACGATGCCAAAGCGTGGACGGCCCGCATGGAGAACGAGGACGGCACGACCGGCCCGCACTGGACGATGGGCCAGACGGATGCGGTAGCCAACGTCGCAGGCGTCCATGAGAAGTCCTACGTCTGGTGGGCGGCAATGAACATGATGTACTCGGATTATTATTCCGTGGCGGCGAAATACGGCCTCGACCGGCCAGAATTCTATGCCGAACTTGCAAAAGCGTTTCTCTTGGACAAGGACGCCGGAGGGGCGGAGGCGAAGATGGCCGGGTATTATCATGGGGTTGTGCTGAGAAAGTGATTTCAAATATTATAGCAAGATGGAGTATGGTGGGCCATACTCCATCTTGCTACGATCAAGAGTATCAGAAAATGAATTTATAAGAGATCGCGAGGAGCATCTGGGATTTGTCGAATGTGCAGCGGTCGATGATGGACATGGCGGATTCGTACTTTTGCGCGACGGTGGCTGTTGGACTACGGAGCGTTTCAAGGACTGCGGCGATGGCATTTCGAAGCAGAGCGGCGGCATCGACGACGGGGACGGCTGCGGATTCGGCAATTTGCGCGTCGAGGTCGTCAAGCTGCGCTTGCATTTGCTGCCGGGCGGCTTTATAGGTTTCCAGCGTCTCGACGCCGTCTAAGTAAGATTCACGCAGACGATCAATACGGGAGACGATACGGGCACGCTGCTGCTGCAAGCGCTGGTCGGAATGAGCGGGTTTTGCGGCTTGAACAACGCACGCGACAGACTCCGCGAACGTCAAATCGTGCTGAAGCTGGGCAAGGAAGGATTCTTCCAGTGCCTCGACGGCGATATGCTGGGTGGTCGTGCAGCGTCCGTGCGCATAGTTGTTACATTTCATAAAATGCGGACTTACCCAAATGAGCGTCGCGCCGCAGGCAGAGCAGCGGACAACACCGCACAGCCAGTGCTTGCGCTCAGAGGATGGCTTGCCATAACGCTTATAGGATTTTTTTAGTTCGGCACAGCGAGCCTGCGCCGCGTCCCACGTTTCGGTATCGATGATTGGTTCGTGCAGCGCGTCGGCGATGATGCTGTCATCGTTCTTGAAATTTCGGTGTGTCCTGCCGGTCGGCGTCCAGCGGAGCTTGCCGAGGTAGACGGGGTTATTCAGGATATAGTCAATGGTACGGTTTTCAAAGGGATTCCCACGGTGCGTGCGGATGCCACGGGAACTCAGATCTTTCGCGATGCGAAACATGGCATCACCGGAGATGAAGCGCCGGAAGATCTCCCGGATGATCTCGGCTTCTTCCGGGACGATGACCAGTTGCCGGTTTTCTACGCGGTAGCCGAAGGATGGTGTAGCTTGCAGGGTGCCATTCTTTGCATTGACGGTCATGGAGCGCTTGACTTCCTCCGCAAGGCGGACGGAGTAGAATTCGTCCATCCACTCAATGATCCGCTCGATCAGGCTGCCGAAGGGGCCAGCGATCAGCGGCTCGGAGACGGACACCACATCGACCTTGCACTTGCTGCGCAGGATGGATTTATAGAAAATGGATTCCTCTTGATTGCGGGCAAAGCGGGAGAACTTCCAGACGATGATGACATCAAACGGATGGGACGGGTCTTTGGCGGTGGCGATCATCTGCTGGAAGCCGGGGCGCTTTTCAGCAGCCCGGCCGGAAATGCCGTCGTCGTGGAAGATGTATTCTGAGAGCAGGAGCAGGCCGTTCTTCGCGGCGTATTCCCGGATCTTCTCCATCTGGGAATCCGGCGACAGCTCCATTTGGTCATCGGTTGAGACACGGACATAGGCGGCTGCGATATGTGGTTCAGGCATAGGCGGAGACCTCCCGTAAAATGGACATGGTATCGCGAATCCAGCCGACATTGGGAACGAGAAGATCGACGACCAACGAGATCACGACAAGGGCGAGGATGGGGACGAGGATGAGGGTGACGATGCGGTGCGTGCGAAGGGAGCGTTTATAAAGCTCGATCTCACGCTTGAAGTGGTCGCGCTCCAAGCGGACGGCCTGCAAAGCGTCAGAAGAAGGCGCGGGATGCTCGATCCCGAGGTAGTCGTCGACGGAGACGCCGAGCATTTTACAGATCGGGCCAAACGTGGAGAGCGGCGCATTCGGCGTTTCGCCGCGGAGATATTGCCCGACGGCGTTCTGGGACAGGCCGGATCGTTCGGCCAGTTGCTGGTTGGTGATACGCGGATTTGCGGAATCTTTCTTGTCACGGCATAGTTCCCATAGTTCTTGTTTCAAATTCTTTCCCTCTTTCATTGATTTCCCAACGGACATGGACACGGAAGCCCATGGCCGATGGTAGACAGATCTGGTGCGTTCGTGGTAGGCTAAACCTGCAAGCAGCTCCCACACGCTTGCAGCGACCAAAAGTCCCGCCGCCGGGAACATGGCGGCGGGGCATCCCTTGATACTTCCAGTATAGGACGAATCTGGAAACGATTCAAGTTAGGATGTTGCACAAAAAAACGACCATGTTTTTTGGAAAGAGAAAGGCGAAAGAATGGAAAAGATGTCGAAAACCGTAGACGAGGAAATGCAGAAGCTATGGGAACAGGCCACGCCGGAGCAGAAGTACATCATTGTTGGGTTTATGCGAAACATCGTGAAGACAGAATAAACGCCCGGAGCGAATCACCGCTTCGGGCGTTTTTGCTAGTCGGATTTACGAGAAGAACGAATTTCTTTTAGAGCATCAACGCCAGCGAGAAATTCATCTTTGCTGATAAGGCTGGTTTCATATTCTGCGAGAGCATCTGAACCGAGACGCTCTGTTATACCATAATGCTCTGTTGCGTTTTTCCACCCAATATGATGACCTTCGGAAAAACCTTCATCAAAAGCGCGATATACTGCTTGTTCAGTATCGGATTCCGCCGCAGAATATCCTTCGTCATAGGCAATGTCCCAAGTTTCTTCGGAACTGTCATCATAACCGGAGTTATAACCTTCGTCATAATCACTGGCATGTTCATCGCAAGCTTTGTTATATCCTTCTAAATAGCTTTCACTCAAATCATCGGAAGTATATTGGTGCTTAGATGTCATAATCATATTCGCAACGAGGGCGGCGACGATTATGAGCGGGATGAAGATAGACCAGAATGAACCGACACCAAACATATATCGCCAGCGATCTGTATGCACTTCCAATAATTCCTTAAAAAATCTGCTCATACTGATACCTCCTTTATTTCAGAATACAAAAGAATCACAGAATCGTCAAGAGCTATGAGCATTTTTGTAAAAATCACCGGGAGCGGGTCAACCGCTTCCGGTGATTTTTTTTGCGTATTCGAGAATGTTGTCCCAGAACTCCGGGGGCATATCGAGGGCGGCGGCGATGCCGCGTTTGCGGGTGGATTCGTCGGCTTCGGCCAGCACGTCGTTGAACAGCATGGCCATACGCTCATTCTCGCTGCGCTGGACGTACATCGGCTCCGTGCCGTCGCGCAGCCACGCTTCGGACACACCGAATACGCGGCAGATGTCAGAGATGGTGCGGTCGCTCGGTTCGCGTGCGCCCATTTCAATCATTGCGATATAGTTTCGGGACAAACCAATTTTTTCTGCGAACTGCATTTGCGTCAATTCTAATTCAACACGGAGCTGCTTAATTCGTTCGTTCATATTGCATCACCTCCAGAACGCAACTGTACAATACCACGAAAAGCGAACTCTGTCAACAGAGTTAGAAAATATTTTTTGAAAACGTGTTGACATAGAGACCCAAATGTGCTATGTTGTGCTTACAAAGCCAACTAAGCAATGAAACAATGCCAACAAAACGAGTGAGGTGAGAGGGAAATGCAGTTTACAGAAGTAACAGCTGGGCGGAAGTACATGGAAAGAATCAGGAAAGAACGAGAACCATACGCCTATGAATTGGCTCAGCGGCTGATGGAGACAGCCGCCGAGCTGGATGTCTCTGAGGCAGAGTTCGACAGTGCCGTCGAGCATGTCAAATGGTGGATCTCAGAGACAAAGGCGCTAAAGCCCGTCATGCTGGCGGATGTCAAATGCAACCATGACGCCTTCGTCAAGGCTGTTGAGGAAGGCCGATGAGCGGGATCGGGCGTCTCGCTTATCGCGGTGCTGCGAAAGCCAGTCAGTAAACAGGGATTGTGCGTAGGCAAGGGCAATCTGCTGATACTGTGGTTCGAGGGAATAGAAATCGGCCATGCTTGTCACCTCCTTTCAGTTGATGAGACAAGCATAGCACGGGCGGCGCGGGATGACAAGAGTGAGGTGAGAGAAATGATCGGGAAGCGGCTGATGGTGCATGACATGTTCCGGAAAGCAAGGGCCGCCGTTCCGGTGGAGCGGGACGACGGCCAGATGGTTACACTGCATTTTAGTCAAGAGACGGCAGGGACGCATCAAGGGCAGAAAGAAACTCTGGGGACTTGGATGCCAAGGCGGCACGTAGCTTACGCCAGCAATGACGAGCAATCTTATTCTCGTCGATGATGTCGTTCCGGGTCTCCGGGGAAAGAGACGCATCACTGTCAAGTTGGCGGTTATTCATGTAAATGCACTCATGGGTCAGTGAGTACATTAATTTCAGCTCGTCGAAGCTGAATGATTCGTTCATAGCGGTCACCTCCTTTCAAAAGGAGCGTATCACGTACAGAAACAAATTGCAAGAGTGAGGTGAAGTCAATGAAAAAACGCAGAGATCTTTTCGATAAGCTCAGCGGCGTGAGCGATGAGGAACTCGAGGACAAAGATTACAAGCGGTACAAGCGCAGCTATTATTGCTACATTCTTGTCAGCTCTGTGGTGGCGCTCCTGCTTGGCCTCCTTTACGGACGCCTCATGGAGACGTTGGATCTGATCCAGAGATTCCTTTCGTAGAGAAAGAAGCAACTCCGCGCCGGACTGCTCCAACTGGACGTAGGAGCCAGATGAGAAGTTGCCGGAAATGAGACGCTGGCCGCGCATGGTTTGCAGAAGGACTTTCGTCTGGACAGCATCGAGGCTGGAAAGCGAGATGGTCTGATTCATCAGGTCAACAAATTGCATACGCCCGCCGACGCCGGAGAGCAGGGCCAGCGGGATATAACGGGAATCTGTTACATGCTCTAACATGCGATCGCCTCCATTTGACTGTATTTTACCATGCGGGCGGGAGGTGTCAAGAAGGAATAAAACGAGTGAGGTGAGGGTTATGTCGGAAGAACAGAAGAAGAAAGTCGAGGGCGTACTGCACGAGATGAAGCACATGAACGCGCAGCAGATCGAGGTCATGATCGCCTATATGCAGGGCGTGGCTGCGGCGGCAAAGCTGATGTGCGAGCGGAAGGAGCAGTAATCGCTCCGGCGGAATAGAATACACGGAAAGGGAGGGACGCAGGATGCGGAAAAAACAGGTGATCCGAACGGAAAGCTATGTGACGAAAAACGGGCAGTTGGTTCGCTTTGACGATTTGACGCTCGAGGAAAAGCGGATCGCGGCGACGGAGCTGAAGCTGCGGTATCTGCGGGCGATGTTCCCAGGCGTGGAGTTCTATGTGAAGAAAGAGAGGGACGCTGATGCACTACACGCTGCGGGTGAATGAGCAACAATTTGGCGACCTGATTGCCGCGATCATCTGTGCGGAGGCTGCGGAGGCCGAGGCCATTGAGCTGTTCCACGACAAGAAAGAGATGCGGGAGCGGGCGGCGGAGAGCATGACGCGGCTGGGCAAGCTGCGGTATTACTTACAAAAGGAAAAGGAGCGGGATGAAGTATGATCTCGAAAAAAGAACATGACAACGCGAGGGTGCGGGTCTTGCGGAGGCTGGCGCTGATCGCGAGCGGCGGCTGCTTTATGGCGATGGGCTTTTACGTTGGGTTCGGGATTTACTGGGGCGGCGTTCTGCTTGCGTTCGCGACGGTGGCGTGCCTCGGCTATGCGCTGGGCGGCAGCGAGGAAGACGGCGATGCGATATAACGAAGCGCCGACGGCGTGCAGACCGAAGAAGCCGGAGATCGTCCGGCAGCCGGAATACACCGGGAAGAAATACTTTCGCGTGCAATACGCAGGGCAGACCGTGGATGTACGATGCGCGGATGAGACGGCGGCGCTGTTTCTCGCGGCGAAGCACTGGGGATTCAAGTGGACGCGGCCGGAATACCACCAGACGGCAAAAGTGACGATGCTGCGGATGAATCCGGAGCTGGTGATCGGATAAGGAAAGGACAGGAGACCATGAGCGGATTGCGATTTGACAGCATGGCGGACATGCCCGCCGGGATGCGGGATCTGTACGCGAAGAAGGTGCTGGGGCAGATGCCGCAGGCAAGGCCGGAACCAGAACAGAAAAGGGCTAAGTACCAGAACCAGAAGGCGGAGCGCGGGGGGATTCACTTTGACAGCCAGAAGGAAGCGCGGCGCTATGACGAGCTGCTGCTGATGCTGCGCGCCGGGGAGATTCGCGATCTACGGCTGCAACCGCAATTCACAATTCAGGAATCATACGTTACGGAGACCGGGGAGCGGGTACGCGCGATCCGGTACACGGCGGACTTTTCATACATCCGGGAAGTGTCCGGCGAGAAGATCGTGGAGGACGTGAAGAGCGGGCCGACACGGACGAAGGAATATCTACGGAACAGGAAGTTTATGCGGTCGATGTATGGAATCGACGTGCGGGAGGTGTAGACAATGGGAATGAAACCGCTGGAACAGCTGGATCACTGCCTGTTGGGGAAAGACGCAAGATTTGCAGAGTGCAGGATGGAGTGTGCGCACTGCGGTTGGAACGACGAGGAGGCGGAGCGGCGGAGACACATTCCGCTGAAATGGTGCGAGGACGGGCTGCGGCGGAAGATTTTGCCGCCGAGACCGCGCACTGATGAACTGGGCAACTGAGCCGGATCTACATTTTTTTGTGGGCGTATGCGCAGGCCGCGCCGCCATTCGCGGTCTGCGAAGGATCAACCGGCTTTTTGCTGCGCGTCCGGAGCATGGACAAGTCAGACGGCCCAATGCTCCGGGCAGCGTATGAACCCGTGTGAGACGTGCGGGAAAGGAACGTCATCCAATGCGCCGAAGATCCACGGCGCACGGCATCTGGCCTCCTAGGAGAAGCTGCGCGACGCAGATAGGCGCGGCTCGCCCGGGATTTTTGGGAACACTGGGCGCAGACGGGGGAGGGCCGTCTCTGCTGCCACGGCGCGAAGGGAACCGCGCCGTGGCATGACCATATACCAAACGCCCGGGAGGGCGAAAAAATAAAGGAGACGAGGCTATGGGAAGAATCATGGATATGTTCGACGCGGCATTTTTAGATTTCAGTGACCTGTGCGGAGACTTGGATCTGGCGGCAGAGGCAAAGTGCAATCAATATCCACCACGGATGGTCGTCACAAGGCCGGAGAATTTGTTTGATGAAGCAGACAAAGCGGAAGAAACAAAGATCGTGATTACGGGCGGACTGGAACCGGAAATTACGGTAAAGGGCATTTTTTCACTGCGGGAAAAAGAGATGGATGCTATCATCCGAAAGGCCGTGAACGTATTGAACATCTATCTGCACGCCTATGTGCAGGATCACATGGAGTATGAAGCGGCCAGAGAAGGAGGCCGGGAAGCATGAAGTGCAGGCAGTGCGGGAAAGAAATTCAACGCAAGGGCGCGATCTTCAATTCCTTTTGCAGCGAACAGTGTTCGGAGGAATGGTACAAGGATGACAATATTGCCGTCACGGTGATCTGCGTGAAAGTCCCGAGGATCTACAAGGAACTGCGGCCAAGGCTGGGCGAGATGATCCACGCGGTGAAGCGGAAGAGCTATAACAGCACGGGCTACATCTTCGAGCGGGCCGGGAAAAAGGTGCTGCTGCGGGCGGATGAGGTTGTGGAGGTGGCGGGGTGAAGCCGCCGTGCGAGAGGGACTGCCCGATGCGGACAGCGGAATGTCACACCAAATGTCTGATGTATCTGACATATCAGGCGGCAAAACAAGAGGAATATCGGGCGAGAGAAGTCGAACGGAGCCGCGACGCCTACACTGCGGACGCAAAGAAGCGGTGTAAGAGCGTGGAGCGGCTGAGAAAGGCAGGATTGCTAAAATGAGGGAAAATAAGAACGGCGAGTTTCGTAGCAGCGTCTATACGCAGCGTCCGCCGTATGCGGATTTTGACGCTCCGGCGAAATTTCTGGCAATACAGAGTATTATTGCAAAGCGCCTAAAGGAACATTCGAATGCGATGTGCTCCTACTCAGGCGGAAGTGACAGCGACATCATGATGCACATGATCGAGACGGTGCGGAAGATATTTAACCTGCCGCCGGTCAAGTATTACTTCTTTGAAACCGGACTGGAAATGGACGCCACACGCCGCCATGTGAAGGATGTGGCAGAGCTATACGGTGTGGAGATTCAGACCATTCGCCCGAAAAAGAACATCGTGCAGGCTACGCGAGAATACGGTCAGCCGTTCATCTCGAAGATCATGTCTGCCGGGTTGGAGACGGTACAGAAAAAGAACATTCCTCTTTCTATCGCCGATGAATACGACCAGGCGGAGGACAAGGCGGCGAAGCGCAAGGAATTGAAAGGACGGTATCCGGGGTGCGAACAGGCAATCAATTTCCTGTGCTGCTGCAACTCGGCGGGTGAACCGCGACCGAATATTCAGCTTGTTATCAACAGTTCTAAGTATATGCTGGACTTCATAAAGGAACATCCGATTCCGTTCAAGGTCAGCAACCGCTGCTGTGACATTTGCAAAAAGACACCGGCGCACGCCATTGAAAAGCAGTTTGATATGGTGATAACCGGAGAACGCCGCGACGAGGGAGGTATGCGCTCCGTGCCACGCAGTGACAGTTCGACAATGTGCTTCACTGAGACGGCGGCGGGAAAGTTCCGCCTTAGACCATTGTATTACGTCTCCGATGCGGACAAGCAGTGGTACAAGGACTTCTTCGGAATCCGGTATTCGGATGCCTACGAAGTATACGGTCTCAAGCGTACAGGATGCTGCGGATGCGCGATCTCTGCAAGAGCTGCGTCCGATTTGGAGCTGATCCGTCCGTATGAACCGAACGTTGTCAAGGCAGCATGGGCAATCTTCGGGGATAGTTACCGATACAGAGCGCGGTACAACGAGTACAAGGCTATGCGGCGGCAGGCAGAAAAAGAAGCGAAACAAACTGTACCACAGATCGAAAACTTGCCGGGGCAGGAAGTATTAGAAGAATTTCGGGAGGATTTATTATGATGGACATGGAGAAAGTAATCGATCGACTTAGCACATGCGAACACTGCTTATTCCCGTTTGAGAAAGACTGTCATCAGTTTTTGTGTGGTGTGAGTGAAGAGCTCGCGCGCTTTCGCGCCTGTGATCGTGAGCAGCGAGCTAAAATCTCTGAGCTGCAAAAAACGGTGAAATTGCTCGAAGAATCAAATGCGCATCTGCGGGCACAGCTATCGGCCCTGTCAGAGGAGGGCAAAAATGGATTGGACGCCTGAAAAAATGATCGATGCCATGCGGAGATGTGCAAATCCAACTTCGCGCTGCATGGTGAAGGATTGCCCGGCTGCTGCGTTGGCCGAGCATCGCTGTCAGGACCTGATGATCGCTTGGGGAGCTGAGCAGATCGAGCGCGACCAGACGGAGCTCGCAGAGCTGCGTGAGAAGATTCCGCAATGGATCAGCTGCAAGGATCGGATGCCACCAGATCGTGTGGACAAATACCTTGTCACATTTCGCGGCGCTGCCGGTGCGCTCGTAGACGTCGCCAAATATTTTCCGGGTGACGGATGGTTTTGTGAAGACTGGCCCGTCCCATCGCACGAGATCACCCACTGGATGCCGCTGCCGGAGCCGCCGAAGGAGAACTGAAAATGGAACGCATGACGAGCTGGAAAAACGACTGTGTGCGGATCAATGGGCATAAGCTGGCAGACGTAACATTACCTGACATCGTTCAGATGGCCGACCGCCTTGCACGCTATGAGGACGCGGACAGTCCGATGATGCGCATCCGGCCGGGCGATACGGTCTGGCTGTCTCAGATGTTCTACACGCGCCCCAAAAAGCCGCTCCCGGTCACGGTGGACGCCATACGGATTGACAGGGAGGGCGTGATGTTTATCACGGGGCGACGGAGATTTTCGGTGGAAGCGATTGGAAAGACCGTGTTTCTTTCCAAAGAGGAAGCGGAAAATGCTTTGCAGGGGATGGAGGAATGACGATGAAACGTCTGACCTTTGAGGGAAACTTCTGCGAGATTGCGCAGTGCAAGGAAGTGAAGTGCCCATACGATACAGCTTGCAGCCAGAAACAGGTATGGGAACGGCTGAAAGCCTATGAGGACAGCAAGCTATCCCCGGAAGATGCTGCAAATCTGCACACAATTTTGAGACTGGGCGACGGCATGACGCTGATGCGCCTGCGGGAGCTGGCCGTGGCAGACAAGGACGGGCGGTGCGTCGTGCTGCCGTGCAAAGTGGGGGAACGCTGGACAGATGAGGACGGTCGAGCGGTGCGAATAACTGCAGTAACCGTCAGCATAGAGCCATTTGGGATGAATATCAACATCTACTTTGATTATGAGGACGCAACGCCGGACGATGCGGGAAGCGACT
>OBLG01002583.1_pt1 | contig 10977 bp, 9 predicted proteins | sample 1517451 | NCBI WGS metagenome assembly OBLG01 (sample SAMN04571694, study PRJEB22368) | human gut metagenome | biome: human gut; material: stool | host: Homo sapiens | place: Luxembourg | collected 2012-06-29 | reverse complement strand
TCAAGAGCGTCATGGACGCCTGCCACATCGAGAACTACGAGATCGTGGGCGAGCCCGTTTCCGGCGCTGAGTTCGAGCTGATGCGCTACAACCACGTCTACCTGCCCAAGGAGGGCTGGGTCATTCTGGGCGACCACGTCACGCTGGAAAGCGGTTCTGGCTGCGTGCACACCGCAGGCGGCCACGGCGTGGACGACTTCAACGTCTGCCAGAAGTATCCGCAGGTGCCCATCACCGTGCCCGTGGACGACGGCGGTTACCTGACCGAACTGGCCGGTAAGTACGCTGGTCAGCGCGTGTGGGCAGCCAACAAGACCATTCTGGCCGATCTGACTGCCTCCGGCGCTGTGATGGGTCAGGTGCACATCAAGCACCAGTACCCCCACTGCTGGCGCTGCCATCATCCCATCATCTTCCGTGCTACCGAGCAGTGGTTCTGCTCCATTGCCAAGTTCCGCGAGGACGTGTACAAGGCCATTGATACCGTCACTTGGATGCCGGATTGGGGTCACGACCGCATGACCGGCATGGTGCGCGACCGCAACGACTGGTGCATCAGCCGCCAGCGCACTTGGGGCGTGCCCATCCCCGCCTTCTACTGCAAGAAGTGTGGCACCTACCACATCACCGACGCTACCATCAAGGCTGTCAGCGCTCTGTTCCGCAAGGAAGGCTCTGACGCATGGTATAAGTACGATGCCGAGCAGATCATCCCCGCAGGCGAAGTGTGCGAAAAGTGCGGCGCTTCCGAGTGGGAGAAGGACACCGATATCATGGACGTCTGGTTCGACTCCGGCTCCACCCACGCCGCCGTGCTGGACGAGCGTCCCGAGCTGCGTTTCCCCGCTGATATGTATATGGAAGGCGGCGACCAGTTCCGCGGCTGGTTCCAGTCCAGTCTGCTGACCAGCGTTGCAAGCAAGGGCTGCGCACCCTATAAGTCCGTGCTGTGCCACGGCTGGGTAGTGGACGAGCAGGGCAAGCAGATGCACAAGAGCGCCGGTAACGGCGTGGAGCCCAGCGAGATCATCAAGGACTACGGCGCAGATATCATCCGTCTGTGGGTGGCCTCCTCTGACTACACCGTGGACGTGCGCGCCGGTAAGAATATCTTCAAGCAGCTCAGCGAGGCTTACCGCAAGATCCGCAACACCGCCCGCTTCATTCTGGGCAATCTGGACGGCTTTGACCCCAACACCGACTGTGTGGCAGACGACCAGCTGCAGGATATCGACCGCTGGGCACTGGCTGCGCTGGATGACCTGATCGTCAACACCAACGCAGGCTACGCTGTGTACGACTTCAACAAGGTCTACCACGCCGTGTATAACTTCTGCGTGGTGGCTATGTCCAACTTCTATCTGGACGTCACCAAGGATCGTCTGTACTGCACCAACGGCGCAGCCCGCAAGGCCGCCCAGACCACCATGTACAAGATCCTTGTCGCTCTGGATAAGATCATTGCCCCCATCCTGTGCTTCACCAGTCAGGAGATCTGGGACTTCATGCCCAAGACCGAGGGCATGAACAAGTATGTGGTGTTCGAGCAGATGCCCAAGGCTGGCCAGTACGCCGCCGACGATGCCTTCAAGGCAAAGTGGGCACAGCTCATCGCCGTGCGCGACGAGGTCAAGAAGGTGCTGGAGCAGGCCCGTGCTGAAAAGCTCATCGGTGCTTCTCTGGAAGCTTCCGTCACCCTGTACTGCAACGATGCCGTCTATGACCTGCTGAACAGCATCCCCATGGACGAGCTGGCCGACCTGATGATCGTCTCCCATGTGGAGCTGGTCAAGGGTGAGGGCGGCGCTGCCAGCGCTGTCGAGGGCTTGGGCGTTGCAGCGGCACACGCCACCGGCGACAAGTGCGAGCGCTGCTGGAAGTACTCTGCTTCCATCGGCAGCCACCCCGCACACCCCACCCTGTGCGCACGCTGCGCCAGCGTTGTGGAAGCATAAGCGTCCCGCATAAATACAAATCTGTTTTGTAAAAGGGCGGCGCTCCCTTGACCGGGGAGCGCCGTTTTTTATAGCAGAAACGAGGTAGCTAATGGCATTTGTACTCTTCAATCTGGCGGCTGTGGCGGCACTGGTCGGCATCGACCAGCTGATCAAACTGTGGGCGGTGCAGGTTTTGCAGCCGGTAGGCGCTATGCCGCTCATCCCCCATGTGGTGGAGCTGCGGTTCGTGCTCAATCAGGGCATGGCCTTCAGCCTGCTCAGCGGCAAGCAGCTGTTCCTGATCATCGCCACAAGCGCGGCGTTGCTGGCGGTCGCCTACGGCCTGTTTTTCCGCAGCCGCAGCAGGCAGCGCTGGTGCTGGTGCTGGGCGGCGGCATCGGCAACCTGATCGACCGTGTGCTCAACGGCGAGGTAGTGGACTACATCAACCTGCTGTTCATGCGGTTTGCCGTGTTCAATTTTGCGGATATCTGCGTTTGCGTGGGCGTGGCACTGTGGGTGCTGGTGATCTTTCTGGATGAGCTCCACGCCGATGATGCCGCCAAGGAGCAGTAAACCATGGAACAGCGTGAATTTATCGTAGAGCAGGAGACTGCCGGGCAGCGCATCGACCGCTTTCTCAGCGGCGAGGACACCGGCCTGTCCCGCTCGGCGCTGCAGGCGCTGGTGGCCGAGGGGCATGTGCAGTGCAACGGCAAAACCGTTGCCAAAAGCCTGAAGCTCAAGGCAGGGGACACCGTGCTGCTGGAGATCCCGGACGCAAAGCCCATCGAGGCCGTACCGCAGGATATCCCGCTGGACATCGTCTACGAGGACTCCCATCTGCTGGTGGTCAACAAACCCAAGGGCATGGTGGTGCACCCCGCGCCCGGCAACCCGGACGGCACGCTGGTCAACGCCCTGCTGTGGCACTGCAAGGGCAGCCTTTCCGGCATTGGCGGCGAGATCCGCCCCGGCATCGTCCACCGCATTGATAAGGACACCAGCGGCCTGCTGGTGGTGGCAAAGGACGACGCTACCCACATCGGCCTTTCCCAGCAGATGGCGGTGCACAGCGTGGAGCGCGCCTACCAGACGGTGGTCTACGGCGGCTTTGCGCAGGACGAGGGCTTTGTGGAAGCAAACCTCGGCCGCAGCAAGACCGACCGCAAAAAAATGGCGGTCTACCCGGCCACCGAGCCCCACACCAAGTACGCCTATACCGGCTATAAGGTGCTGGAGCGGTTGGGCGAGTTCACCCTGCTGGAATGCCGCCTAAAGACCGGCCGCACCCATCAGATCCGCGTGCACATGGCCTCCATCCACCATCCGGTGGCAGGGGATCCGGTGTACGGCCCTCACAACTGCATCACCAGCCTGCACGGTCAGTGCCTGCACGCCAAAACGCTGGGCTTTATCCACCCCATTACCGGGGAGCAGCTGCGGTTCGATTCTGAGCTGCCGGACTACTTTACCCATTTTCTCGCAACTCTCAGGAGGAAAAACACATGAACGATTCTCTGGCATCCACTCTGGTGCTCTGTGATTTGGATAACCTGCTGCTGGGCGAGGATGGCAATCTGACCCAGGTGGTGCGGGACGTTTTGCAGCTGTTCAGCAGCCGCGGCGGCAGACTGACCGTTTTTTCGCAGCGCTCTCCGCGTGCCGTGCGCTCCATTTTGGGCAGCGTGCGTCTGGCAGCGCCTGCGCTGGTGTGCGGCGGCACCATGGCTTACCACTATGCCGATGGCAACCGGGTGCCCCTGTGCAGCTTTGCTCAGCAGCAGGAGCTTTTTACTTGCCTGCCGGACACCCCCGGCGTGGGTGTCGCTGTGCAGATGCAGGATGGCACTACCCGGGTGCTGCGCATGAGCAACGCACTGGAGCGCCATCTGCGGCAGGAGTGGACCCCCTATCTGCTGGCAAACGCCGCTGATATCCACCCCGAGCAGGTGCTGCGGGTGCTGTTGTATCAGGACAGCAAGTCTGTGCCCCTGATCTCGCTGGCGGAAAAGGCCATTGGGGATCGTGTTGCCCTGCTGGGCGAACGTATCGCCCCGGACACCCTTGTCCTTACCCCCAAGCGCATCTCCGGTCGGGAAATGCTGGACACCGTCTGCACCATGGCGCAGGTGGGTGCAGAGCAGGTTTTGGTGCTGGCTGGCAGTCAGCCCATGCTGGAGCTGGTGCAGGCTGTGGAGCACAGCGCTGTTGCCGCCGATGCCCCGGCAGAGCTGCGCCTTGCCGCCGAGCAGATCACCCTGACGGATGCCGCCGGTGGCGCTGCTGTGGAGGTTTTGTACCGCATGGTGCGTGCTGCTGAAAAATCCGTGTAAAATTTGTGCAAAGCCCTCTGTGAATTTTCCGCAGAGGGCTTTCTTTTTGGCAAAAAATCAGGTAGAATGGGAGAAGAAACTATGCCGGACAAAAAGCGCCGCGAAAGGCTGTTTCTGCTGCTGTGCCTTGCCGTCGCAGGGGTCTGCACAGGGCTGGCGTTTCGCTTCGCAGTGCCGTTGCGGTCGCAAAAGCCGCAGACACTGCCGGACACAAAGGAACTGGCAGCGTACACACAGGTGGAGCTGAACACAGCCGATGCGGATGCTTTGTGCACCCTGCCCGGTGTCGGCCCACGCAATGCTCAGGCTATACTGGACTACCGGGCGCAGTATGGCCCGTTTGCACAGGTGGAGGATGCCGCGCAGGTGCCGGGCATTACCCAAGCAATGGTGGATTCATGGGCAGGGCAGGCGTATGTCCGCTAGGGTGTAGCCTGCTTGCTGCCTTGGTCAAAGAGGAAATACGGAGATATATTGTTATGAGTGACGAATCGATCTTTATCAACCGCGAACTGAGCTGGCTGGATTTCAATCGCCGCGTTCTGGCGCTGGGCAAGGACAAGAACGTCCCGCTTGGCGAACGGATCAAGTTTCTGGCAATTTACGGCTCCAATCTGGACGAGTTTTTCATGGTGCGCGTGGGCTCCTTGCAGGAGCGCGCAAACCTTGAGCAGAGCAAGACCAAAAAGGAAAAGCGGGAAAACAAGACCAACATGACCGCCGCCGAGCAGCTGGCCGCCATTATGCCCAAAACGGCGCAGCTGCAAGAGGAATGCGATAAATTCTACGCAAAGGCGCTGGAAAATCTGGCGGAGAACGGCTACCATAAGGTGGATTTCGACCACCTGACCAAGGAGGAAGAGCATCTCTGGAAAAAATACTTCCAGTCGGAGCTGTTCCCCATCCTCAGCCCGCAGATCGTGGATAACCGCCATCCGTTCCCGTTTTTACGCAACAAGGAGATCTATCTTGGTGTGCTTCTCAAGGAAAAGCACACGCAGGAGCAGAGCCTTGGCATCGTGCCCATCTCCAGCCAGATGGAGCGGATGCACTTTATCAAAAAGGACGGCGCTGTGCAGTTTGCACTCACCGAAGAGCTGGTGCTGCACTATGCGTCCAGCATCTTCGGCAAGGATTCTATTCAGGAAAAATGTCTGTTCCGGGTCACCCGCAACGCGGATATCGACGTGAAAGAAGGTATGATGGATCACGATATTGATTATCGTGAGATCATGACCGAGCTGCTCCGGCGCCGCCGCAAGCTGGCGGCTGTCCGTTTGCAGATCACCCCCGCCCCCGCACCGGAGGTGGAACGGCTGCTGTGCAGCCGTCTGGAGCTGACCCGCAAGCGGGTGTTCCTGCAAAAGAGCCCGCTGGACCTGAGCTTCTTCTTTAAGCTTTCCGGCCGCATGGAGGCCGAGGGACACCCGGCGCTTTTCTACACCCCCGCACGCCCCATGCTGCCGCCGCCGGACTATGATCTGGCTGCCGAGGTACAGAAGCATGATGTGCTGCTCAGCTACCCGTACCAGTCCATCCGCCCCTTTATCGCCATGCTCAAAAAGGCCGCACAGGACCCGGACGTCATCTCTATCAAGATGACCCTCTACCGCATGGCGCGGGAGTCCCAGATCGTGCAGGCGCTGATGGAAGCAGCCGAAAACGGCAAGGAAGTGGTGGCGCTGGTAGAGCTGCGCGCCCGCTTTGACGAGCAGAACAACATCGACTGGTCCAAGCAGCTGGAAAGCGCCGGCTGCACCGTCATCTACGGCTTCGAGGATTACAAGGTGCACTCCAAGCTGACCCTCATCACCCGCAAGGGCGCAGAGGGCTACTCCTACATCACCCAGATCGGTACCGGCAACTACAACGAAAAAACCAGCGAACTGTATACCGATTATTCCTTCATCACCGCAGACGAGCGCATCGGCGAGGAAGCCTCCAAGGTGTTCCGCAATCTGGCCGTGCAGCAGCTCACTGAGGAAAGCGACAAGATGCTGGTGGCCCCGCTGCGCTTCAAGAGCGTGCTGCTGGACGAGATGGATCACGTCATCGCTGCCGCCCGCATGGGACGTCCGGCTTCCATGATCCTGAAAAACAACTCCATCAGCGACCGGGACATCATCCTGAAATTGCAGGAAGCCAGCTGTGCCGGGGTGCGCATTGATATGATCGTGCGCGGCATCTGCTGCGTGCGCGCAGAGGTGCCCGGCAAAACCGAGAACCTGCACATCCGCAGTCTGGTGGGACGGTATCTTGAGCATGGCCGTATTTACAGCTTCTTCGATGGCACCCATACCCGCATTTATATTGCCTCCGGTGACTTCCTCACCCGCAATACCGAGTGCCGCGTAGAGGTGGGCGTGCGGGTGGAGGATCCCGTTCTGGTGCAAAAACTCACGGATATCCTTCAGCTGCAGCTGCGGGATAATGTCAACGCGCGGGTCATGGATGCCAGCGGCAGCTATCAGAAGGTAAAGCCCGCCGAGGGTGAATCGTTGGTCAACAGTCAGATGGGCATGTACGAGTTGCTGCGCAACGACTGGCAGCGCACCGAGCCGTGGAAGTGCACCACCCCTGCCCCGGAAACGGAAAAACCGGCGGCAGTCTGTCAGGAAGTTGCCGTGGAGCAGCTCAAACAGGAGCTGCCCCATGTGTTCCAGCCTGCACCGGAAAAGGCCGAGAAGGCCGCCCCGGCGGCACAGCAGCCCGACCACTACGAGGCGCTGGAGCAGATGCTGAACAATAAGCCCCGCGCTGCGCAGCCCGCCCCCAAAGCTCCGGCTGCACCCTGCCCGGCTGCAAAGCCTGCCGTCACCGCACCTAAGAAAAAGAGCCTGCTGGAACGCATTGGGAGCTTTTTCCGGCGCTGATCTGTAAAATCATGTAAACCAAAAACAGAGCTGCTGCGCAGAAATTTGTGCGGCGGCTCTTTTTTGTTTGTGTTCTCCTGCCTGCCGCTTATGCATACACTTTTCAGGATAGGGGGGACAGCGTATGCGGTCAAAACGGAGCGGACAGGCAGCAAAAATACGCAGACGGCGGTGGGGCGTTGTGACGCTGGTGCTGGCAGGGCTGGCACTCTGCCTGCTGGCTGCACTACCGGTACAGGCCGCGCGGAATACCAAAAAGTATTGCTTTCCGCTGGATACTGCGGTGTGGCGCGTCTCGGATGTCTATGGCAAGCGGATCGACCCCTTTACTGGCAAGCCTGCGTTCCATCAGGGGCTCGACCTTGCCTGTGCGGCGGGCACGGCAGTGCGGGCGGTGCAGGGCGGGGTAGTGACTGCGGCAGCGTACAGCTCAAGCTACGGCAACCATCTGCGCATCCTGCACCCGGATGGCTGCGAGACTCGCTACGCACACCTGCAATACCTCTACGTCCGCCCGGGAGAGGTGGTACAGACCGGGCAGATGCTGGGTACAGTGGGGCAGACAGGGCGCGCCACCGGTGCGCACCTGCATTTGGAGCTGTGGCAGCAGGGCACTGCCTGCGACCCTGCCTCCCTGCTGGAGACTGCCCCATGAACCGGGTACGGGCGGGGAAGCTTGTATTCCGGGACCCTGTGCTGCTGTGCGGTGTGGTGTACCTGCTGCTTTACTTTGATGCCAGCGGTTTTCTGCGTCTGGGGCTACTGGCGGCTATTCTGCACGAGCTGGGGCACATTTTTGTCTACTGCATCCAGCAAAGGCATCTGCCGGTCATCGAGGTGACTATGACCGGCTTTTGTATGCGCACAGCAGGGGAGAGGCTCTCCCCGCGTCAGCGGCTTGTGCTGGCCGCCGCCGGGCCTGCGGTCAATTTTTTACTTGCCGGGGTGTGGGTGCTGCGCCTTTCACAGACCACCACCATCCGCGGCAGCGCATTCTGGGCGGCGAATCTGCTGACGGGGCTGTTCAACCTTTTGCCAATCCCGCCGCTGGATGGCGCACAGATGGCAGCGTGTGCAGGGGCACTCTTGCGGCAAAAATACGGAAAGTGCACACAAACCGCCGGAAACGATTGCAAAACCGGCACATTTGGGGTAAAATAAAAAGAACGCAAAAAACGGATTGTTTATGGAGGACCCGATGTTTGATCCCAAACTGAAAGAAGCGCTGGGACGGGTGCAGAAGCCCGGCCGCTATACCGGCGGCGAGCCCGGCAGTATCTATAAAGAAAAGGACAAGGTGGATGTGCGCTTTGCTTTCTGCTTCCCGGATACCTACGAGGTGGGAATGTCCTTTCTGGGCGAAAAGATCCTGTACGAGCTGCTCAACAGCCATGAGAACTGGTGGTGCGAGCGCGCCTTTATGCCTTGGCTGGATATGAAGGCCGAGATGGAGCGCCTGCAGCTGCCGCTGTACACCATGGAGAGCAAAGACCCTCTTACGGCCTTTGATGCTGTGGGTTTTACCTTGCAGTACGAGCTTTCCTATACCAATATCCTTGCCATGCTGGACTTGGCAGGTATCCCGTTCTACGCCAAAGACCGTGATGACCGCTGGCCGCTGATCGTAGCGGGCGGCCCCTGCGCCTGCAATGCGGAGCCCATTGCGGATTTCTTTGACGTCATCCAGCTGGGCGAGGGCGAGAACCAGCTGCCCGCCATCTGCGCTGAGATCGAAAAGGCAAAGAAAGAGGGCATCTCCAAAAAACAGCTGCTGCTCAACATTGCAAAGATCCCGGGCGTGTACATCCCGGCTTTCTACGATGTCACCTACCACGAGGATGGTCGGGTCAAGGCCATCACCCCCAACGAGCCGGGCATCCCCGCACGCATCACGAAGGCCATCATCAAGGATCTGAACCAGTTTGCCCCGCCCACCAACTTTGTGGTGCCCATGGTAGGTGCTATTCAGGATCGCGCCAGCATCGAGGTGCTGCGCGGCTGTGTGCGCGGCTGCCGGTTTTGTCAGGCGGGCTTCTTGTACCGCCCCATGCGCCAGCGCGATGCCAGTTTGCTGAACAAGGCAGCACAGGATCTGTGTGCAAACACCGGCTACGAGGAACTGAGCCTTTCCAGCCTTTCCACCTCTGACCACGGTCAGCTGGAAGAACTGCTGGACGATCTGAACGAGTGGGCGCCCAAGGAGCACGTCAGCCTGTCGCTGCCTTCCCTGCGCGTGGACAACTTCTCTCAGAGCCTCATTGAAAAAACCACCAAGGTGCGCAAGAGCGGCCTGACCTTTGCTGCCGAGGCCGGTACCCAGCGCCTGCGCAATGTCATCAACAAAAACGTCACTTGGGACGAGATCGAAAAGACCTGTACCATCGCCTTTAACGCAGGCTATACCTCGGTCAAGCTCTACTTCATGATGGGTCTGCCCACCGAGACCATGGAGGATATCGAGGGTATTGCCGAGACTGCTCAGAAGGTGGTAGACCTCTACTACAAGAATACGAACCACGCCAAGGGACGCGGCGTGCAGGTGACCATCAGCTGCGCCTGCTTTGTGCCAAAGCCCCATACCCCCTTCCAGTTCGTGCCCATGGATACCGCCGAGACCCTGCAGGCCAAGCAGAAGCACCTGCTGGAAAGCGTGCACAGCCGCAAGATCAAGGTGAACTACCACGACAGCACCACCAGCTTTTTGGAGGGCGTGTTCGCCAAGGGCGACCGCCGCCTTGCCCCGGTCATTGTGGAGGCTTATAAGCGCGGCTGCTACTTCGACGGCTGGGAAGAGTGCTTCAAGTACGATACCTGGATGCAGACCTTTGCGGATCTGGGCATCGACCCCGCCTTCTACTGCCAGCGCCCCATCGCACTGGACGAGGTGACCCCGTGGTCCCACATGGACTACGGCATCACCCACGAGTATCTGGTGCGGGAGTATAACAAGGCTCTGGCCGCCCAGACCACCCCGCCCTGCAACCGTGCCTGCAACGCCTGCGGTGCCAACCATCTGTTAGGAGGTCCCTGCTTTGATTACAGTCAGAATCTCGTTTGAAAAGAAAAATGAAGCCTCCTATATCTCCCTGCTGGATCTGCAGCGGGTGATGCAGCGGGTGCTCAAGCGCAGCGGTCTGCCGGTGTGGCATACGCTTGGCTTTAACCCCCATATCTACATGACCTTTGCCTGCCCGCTCTCGCTGGGACAGGAGAGCGAGTGCGAGTGCGTGGACGTTAAGACCGAGGCCGAAGCCCCGGATTTTGCCCAGTGGCAGACTGCGCTCAACGCCATTATGCCCGCCGGTATCTACGTTACCCGTGTGGCTCCGGTGGAGATGAAGGCGGATAGCATCGCCTTTGCCTGCTACCGCATCAGCTACCCGGCGGCTGCCGCTGCGGTGCTGGAGCAGTATAACGCGCTGGAGACAGCCCCCGTGGAAAAGCACAGCAAGCGCGGCAAAAAGATCGTAGACCTTAAAGAGCATATCCCGCAGCTTAGCTATACTGTACTGGGGGACACCGTGCAGCTGGAACTTTGCCTGCCCGCTGCGCAGGAGCTGAATTTGAACCCCTCGCTGCTTACCGGTTTCCTGGAAGAAAAATTCGGCCTGCCCGCCGCAAGTGCCAACATTCTGCGCACCAAATTTTTAACGGCAGACCGGCAGCTGTTTGTCTAAAGCTGCGCAAAAGTCCGTCTATCAGGCAAAACAGAAAATTTTTGCAGGATTTTTCGCTAAATTGCTTGCATTCAAGCCGGTTTTGTGCTATCCTATTAGGGCGTTAGTGTCCGCTGAGACCACAGCGGGGTTAATGACAAGTATTTATCATTAA
>OBLG01002582.1_pt1 | contig 10978 bp, 9 predicted proteins | sample 1517451 | NCBI WGS metagenome assembly OBLG01 (sample SAMN04571694, study PRJEB22368) | human gut metagenome | biome: human gut; material: stool | host: Homo sapiens | place: Luxembourg | collected 2012-06-29 | reverse complement strand
TTATATCGGGAAACCAGCACGGTAATATATTGCGTGTGGAAGCCGGTTTTTTCACGAATTTCTTTGTTCTGCTTCCCTTCTGCTCGCATCTCAAGTGCTGCCAGTCTTTTTTCAACATTCTTGTCTCGATTCTTTTTCCTCGCAGCCTTGATTTCTTGCGTTTCCTCAAGCGTGAAAGTGTATCTTTTCATTTCTCATCACCATCTTCATTATACAACAACGGCCGATAAATTATCAATCTTTTTAAAAAGATATTAGTATCAATGACAGCATACAGCCTGACACAGTGTCAGAGTCAAGTGCTTTTTATTTCTTTTTTTCGCCCTGTCCGACCAACCGCAGCACAGCCATCACGGCGCCGTACAGAATACCCGCGATCGCCCAGATGAACCAGCTGTATTTTGCCTGCGCGTTGCCATACGGCCCGAAGGTGTAGAACATGAAAATAGCAGTCACGATCAGCCAATAGCAGACACTGACTGTCCCGATCAGGCGGCTTTTGGACTTTCTCTGGCGGGTGTAGTCGCCCTCTTCCAGCAGCTTTTCCATCGCGGCAGTCTGCGTCCCGGCATAGATGAACGCGAGGCAGGCCAGCGCGACAAAGCCCAGCAGCAGGCACACCGCGCCGATGTACATGAGATCCGAGCCGGAAAGGCACATCGCCAGAAACAGCGGCAGGACGGACATGATGCACAGGATCGTGCCGATCATGTTCAGACGGTTCGCCGTGGGCTGGAAGTCCTGCTGCCGCTGCCTGACCATGCCGCTCACGCCGTATTCCGTTTCAAACGGCTCGGTTTCCAGAAACGAGAATGCCTTTGCCTTTGCGCCGCACGTCAGGAAAATTCCGACCGCGGCGGCGACCAGAACGATCAGTACGCTGAGGCCAATACCAGCCGCTGCATTTTCCGCGATGTGGGCGGTATATTCGCTCAGTCCGCCGAGCAGGATCAGCGCAATGGGTGAGATCACGCACAAAAACGTGGCCAGCGCCAGCCTCGGCGCGGCAGCGCGGCGCAGTTCCAGATAACGCGAGGCCTCCTCCATGCTCACGAGGCGGCGCTGCGGCTGCTCGGGAAGGCTGGGCGCAGGCTCCTGCTCCTCCAGTTCATCCTTTAATAAGTAATCTGTGCTGACGCCGAAGATGCGGCTCAGCTGGACGATCTTATCAAGGTCGGGGACGGACTGCGCGCCCTCCCATTTGGATACGGACTGCCGCGAAACATTCAGCTGCTGCGCAAGCTCCTCCTGCGACCAGCCCTCCTTTTTCCGCAGGGCGATCAATTTGTCTGCAAAGATCATGGTTTTCTTCCTCCTGTGATTTGGGATCGATGCCGCTATTCTACGAGATCATGCGGTTGCATGCCAGCAAGTTTGCCGGAAAATCTGTCAACTGCCGGTTGCAGCTGCGGAATTTCAGGATTTCTTTATACTTCGTTTACAAACTGTTCACCACAAACCGGCCAAAATCCGGTATCCTTGGAGCATAAGGAAGCTGCTTCACGGAAATCTTCGTGGAGAGCCAACAGCAGCCTTTTAAATAGACATTCATCCATTTCTCCTCTCTTTTCTCTTTTTCTCTCAAGGAAAGCCGCCGGCAGCCATGCCGGCGGCTTTTCGTCGGTCTGTACAGGCGCCTCTGGGCAAATCCGTACTGCCTGGCCAGCCGAAAAATGCGCCCGGCGGCTCCGTCAGGCGCATTTTTTGATTATATGGTTTCCAGCTTGATCGTTCCGTCCTCGCAGGTCGCTTTGATAGAGCGGAAGGGGTCGACATAGCTTTTGATGATACGCTCGGCGATGGGGTCTTCGAGGTCGGTCTGGATGGCGCGGCGGAGGTTGCGCGCGCCGTAGGCCACGGAGTAGGACTTTTTGACGAGATAATCCTTGACGCTCTCGTCCCACGTGAATGCAATGCCGCGGCCCTCCAGCGACTGCTGCAGCTCCGCGAGCATGATGTCCGCGATGCCGCGGAAATTGTCCTCGCTCAGCTGGTTGAAGCAGACGATCTCGTCGACACGGTTGATGAATTCAGGGCGCAGGAACTCGCCCAGCGCCTTCATGGCCTTCTCCTTCGACTGCTCGGTCAGACTGCGGCCAAAGCCGACGCTGCCGCCCTTCTGGTTGGAGCCTGCGTTGGAGGTCATGATGATGATCGTGTTCTCAAAGTTGACGACCCGGCCCTGCGCGTCAGTGATGCGGCCATCATCGAGAATTTGCAGCAGGATATTCAGCACGTCCGGATGGGCCTTTTCCAGCTCGTCAAACAGGATGACGGAATACGGGCGGCGGCGGATCTTTTCGGTCAGCTGACCGGCCTCGTCATAGCCGACATAGCCGGGGGGCGAGCCGATGATCTTCGAAACGCTGTGCTTTTCCATGTATTCGGACATATCGAGCCGGATGAGCGATTCGACCGATTCAAACATCTCGCTGGCAAGGCGCTTGACCAGCTCCGTCTTGCCGACACCGGTCGAGCCGACGAAGATAAACGAAACCGGGTGCTTTTTGACCTGAATGCCGACGCGGGAGCGGCGGATGGCGGACACGACGGAGGCAATGGCCTCGTCCTGCCCGACGATGTGCTTTTTGAGCTCCGCGTCGAGGTTCAGAAGCTGCTCGTATTCCTGCGCGCGGATCTTGCTGGCGGGGATCTTCGTCCAGAGCTCGATGATGCGGGCCAGATTGTCGATGGTCAGCGTGGGCTTCGGCAGCTTTTCCAGCTCTGCGATTTCGGAATCGAGCTGGAGATTGCGGCTGCGGAGCTCTGCCATGCGGGCGTAATCGTCCTGCGTCTTTTCGGCGTTCTCCGTGAGCACAGAAAGCTCAAGGTCATAATCGGCATGCTCCTTTTTGAGCGCTTCGAGCCTGCCGATATTTTTATTTTTGAGGTTCACGTCCGAGCACGCCTCGTCGATGAGGTCAATGGCCTTATCCGGCAGGAAGCGGTCGGTGATATAGCGCTCGGAGAGCAGGACGGCCTGCCGTGCGATCTCCGGGGAGATCACGACGCCGTGGAACGTCTCGTAATAGTGGCTGATGCCGCGGATGATGGCGATGGACTGCTCGATGGTCGGCTCGGCCACGGTGACGGGCTGGAAGCGGCGCTCGAGCGCGGCGTCCTTTTCGATGTGCTTGCGGTACTCGTTGAAGGTCGTTGCGCCGATGACCTGAATTTCGCCGCGGGAGAGCGCGGGCTTGAGGATATTGGCGGCGTTCATGGAACCCTCCGCATCGCCCGCGCCGACGAGATTATGCACCTCGTCAATGACCAGAATGATGTTGCCGAGTTTTTTGACCTCTTCAATGAGGCCCTTCATGCGGCTTTCAAACTGGCCCCGGAACTGCGTGCCCGCGACGAGGGCCGTGAGGTCCATGAGATAGACCTCCTTGTTCTGGAGCTTATACGGAACGTCCTTGTCGGCGATCTTCTGCGCAAGGCCCTCGGCGATGGCAGTCTTGCCGACGCCCGGCTCGCCGATGAGGCAGGGGTTATTCTTCTGGCGGCGGTTGAGGATCTGAATGACGCGCTCCGTCTCCTCCTCGCGGCCGATGATGCGGTCAAGCTTGCCGTCACGCGCTTTCTGCGTCAGATTCTGGCAGTAGGTGTCGAGGAATTTGTGCTTTTTGTTCTTGGGGTTCGGCTTGTCGCCGGAGCGCTGGCGGCTCTCGGTTTTTTCCGGCTCCGGGACGGCAGGCGTGTTGTCCTGCCCCTGACCGGCGGCACCAAAGAGCTTGTTGAGGAAGGGGAACGTGGCGGTCTGGCTGTCAGCCTCGTCGTCCTCGCTGCCGTCCTCCGCGTCATGGCCCTGACTGAGCAGGCTCTCAAGGCCGTTCATGGCCTCGGTCATTTCGCCGTTGAGATTTTCGAGGTCGTCCTCTGAAAGCCCCATGCGTTCGATCATATCGTCGACAGGCTTGATGCCCATCTCCTTTGCGCATTTGAGGCAGAGGCCCTCGTTGACGGTCTTTCCGCCGTCGATTTTCGTTATAAAAACGACTGCAAGATTCTTTTTGCATCTTGAGCACAGGGTCGGTTTCATAAAAGGCTTCTCCTTATCGTGTTTCCTTCTGCAAAGTATATCACAGGCAGGCCGTCGTATCTTTGCAGAATTGTAAACGTTTTTTGGAAAATTATTTACGGGACATACAGCGTCCCGTGGCCGTTGGCCAGGAGAATGGCAGAGCCGTCCTCGCGCATGACGGCGCTGGACGCGCCGGTCGTGTTGTCGGAAACGGCGTATTCCGTGAGATTCTGATCGTAAATGGAAAGCGCACCGCTCGTCAGGAGGGCGAGATACTTGCCCGAAGCGGAAATGTCCAGAATCTGCTCGCTGATTGGAAGCGTGCCGAGCACTGTCCCGTCATACCCGACGGTCAGGGCGGTATAGCCGTTTCCGGCCTTATAGAGATTCATGACGAGCGTGACGAAGCCGTTTCCGTCCAGCGTGTAGTCCTTGAGATAGGCGTCCTCAAAGGCGTAGCTGCCGAGGCACTGGCCGTCCAGCTCATAGAAATACAGCGCGTCTTCACACAGGACGCAGAGCGTGTTTCCGGGCAGGAAATGCAGATCGTAGATCAGGGCATTTCCGATGGGGATGGTGCGGAGAATTTCCTCCGAATCCGTCCGGAAGAGGACGACAGAGGACTGGAACATCCCGTCCTCCTGCCCGAGGGCGGCAGCGGCGGCGTATTTTGCGCCGGAGGAGACGGTGCAGCGCATGAAATACTGGCTCGACGAGAGCCAGCGGTAGATCAGTGCCTGCTGGCTGTTGTAGACATAGAGCACGGCGCGATAGCCTGACTCACTGGATAAATAGCAGATGCTGCCGTCAGACGCAATATCCGCGTCCAGAATCGGCTTCTGGGATGAAACGTGCAGGACGGAGCCGCGTTTCTGGCTGGCGGCCTCCAGCGTATTGCCGCCGGTGTCGTAGGCCAGCGCGAGGTCACCGCCGGTCTTTAAAACTGGCGCGGACATGGACGCCTGAATGGAGGCTGTCTCCACGCCGTCCTTATCGTAAAGACTCAGGCCCGTCGCGGAGGCGACGGACAGTCCGCCGGACAGCCCGGCATAGCGGTTGGAGTTGCTTTCGTCGTAGACGAATCGGCCCGTTTTGCTGTCCTCGGAGACGTTCAGATAGCGCACGTAGCGCTGCAGCGCGTCCAGATTCAGCCGGTCGCGGAACACATAGGCCGCCACGCCGCCCGTGACAAACACGAGCAGGACCGCAAACACGGCGATCCGCTTTCCAAGGCCCGGATGCTTCTGCGGATGCAGCTGCGAGATATTATCCGACATGGAAAACCGCCTTTCCGTCATCATACCAGAGCTGCGTCATGTAAAGCCCGCCGGGCGGGACGGTCGGCCCCGCCGCCGTGCGGTCGCCGTTCAGGAGGATCTGCGCGACGGCCTCCGGCGGGAACTTTCCTTCGGCGGCATAGACGCAGGTGCCCGCCATGGCGCGGGCCATATTATAAAGAAAGCCGTTGGCGCTGACGCGCAGCGAAATGAGATCGCCGTCGCGCTCGACCTTGTAATCATAAACCGTGCGCACGGTGGATTTGACATCCGTGCCGACCGAGCGGACGGCGGCGAAGTCGTGCGTGCCGATGAAGCAGTCCGCCGCGCGCTGCATGACCGTCTCGTCCAGATGCTTGGGGTAGAACCATGCACGGTTGACATAAAACGGATCGCGGATGCCGGAATTATAGATCAGATACGTATATTCCTTTTTGACGCAGGAGCCGATGGCGTTGAAGTCCTCGTGCACCTCCATCGCGTTTGTCACGACGATATCCTCCGGCAGGTGCGTGTTGAGCGCATACGGGATGCGGTCACACGGAATGCGGGCGGAAGTGCGGAAATTGGCGACATAGACGCGTGCGTGAACGCCTGCGTCCGTGCGGCCGCAGCCGGTCATATGCACCGGATGGCCGACGACGGCCGCCGCCGCCTCTTCCAGCGTCTGGCCGACGGTCGTGACCGTCTTCTGCACCTGCCAGCCGTGATAGGCTGTGCCGAGATATTTGAGCGTCAGGGCGATGTTGCGCATAGGATACTTCCTTATCATCTGAGTGTGAGCGGTGGAAATAGGAGGGCGCTTGTAGGGGCCGATGCCCACATCGGCCCGGCGGATTGCATCGTTTTTACGGTAATCTTCGGCGAATTCGTAACTTCTCATCGGGCCGATGTGGGCATCGGCCCCTACAACTCATTGGGTAGATACAGTACGGATTCGCATCGGGCCTTTACTTTTTGTGTCTGCCTGCTGCAACCTTTCAGGGGAGCCTTTTGTTACAGGCCAAGCTGCCGCAGGACGATCATGACGGCGAGGAGGGCTGCGCCGGAGAGGTAGGCGAGGTAATCGCGCTTCTGATAGTGCAGCTCGGAGAGCTTTGTGCGGCCCTCGCCGCCGTGGTAGCAGCGGCATTCCATGGCGGTCGCAAGCTCGTCGGCCCGGCGGAACGCGCTGATGAACAGCGGCACAAGAATGGGCACGAGCGCCTTGGCGCGGCTGAGGAGGTTGCCGGATTCAAAATCCGCACCTCTGGCCTTCTGCGCCGACATGATCTTGTCCGTTTCCTCAATAAGCGTGGGGATAAAGCGCAGAGCGATGGACATCATCATGGAAAGCTCATGCACCGGCGCGTGCAGCCTTTTAAGCGGCGACAGCAGGCTTTCCAGCCCATCCGTCAGCGCGATCGGCGAGGTTGTATAGGTTAACATAAATGTTCCAGCCACGAGCAGGGAAATGCGAAGCACCATGAAAACGGCGTTCTGAATGCCGGATTTTGTGATTTTGAAGATCCAGAACTGCGCGATTGGTTCTCCCTGTCCGTAAAACAGGTTCAAAAGCGCGGTCAGGATGATGATGAACAGAAGCGGCTTGAGGTTTTTGAGTACGACCTTCAAGCGGATCTTGCTCATGGCAATGACGATGGCGAGGAACGCGGCAATGACCACATAGGAAACGAACCATTTCGCGAGGAACAGCGCGACGATATAGACGATCACGAGCACGAGCTTTGTGCGGGGGTCAAGCTTGTGGATGGGGGTCTGGCCGGGGAAAAACTGGCCGAGGGTCACGTCCTTCAGCATATCTGCGCGCCCCCCTTCAGAAGCGGTTCGAGAAGATCTGCCGCCTGCTCGACCGTATAGGCCGAGGCCGGGACGTTCACGCCGAGCTGCTGCAGCCGCAGCAGCACCTGCGTCATGCACGGCACATTCAGACCCATGGAGACAAGCTCCGCCGCGTGGGAAAAGACCTCGGACGGCGCGTCGGTCATGACGGCGGTTCCCTTTTCCATGACAATCAGGCGGTCAACGTTGGAGGCGATCTCCTCCATCGAGTGGCTGACCATCACAACAGCCGCTTGCTGCGCGGCCTGATAATCGCGGATATTTTTCAGAATGCTCTCGCGGCCCGCGGGGTCAAGTCCCGCCGTCGGCTCGTCGAGAATGAGCACGTCCGGCTCCATGGCGATTACGCCCGCGATGGCCGCGCGGCGCTTCTGTCCGCCGGACAGATCGAACGGGGATTTGGCAAGCTCCGCCTCGGAAATGCCGACAAAGCCCGCCGCACGGCGGACACGCGCGTCGATCTCGTCTTTGGAAAGGCCCATGTTTTTCGGGCCGAAGGCGATATCGGCGTAGACAGTCTCCTCAAACAGCTGATATTCCGGGTACTGGAACACCAGACCGACGCGGAAGCGGATCTGGCGGGTGAACTTGGGGTCCTCCCAGATGTCGCGGCCGTCAAACAGCACATGGCCGGACGTCGGCTTCAGAAGGCCGTTCATATGCTGCACCAGCGTGGATTTGCCGGAGCCGGTATGGCCGATGAGGCCAACGAACTCGCCCCGGCTGATCGTCAGATCGACGTTCGAAAGCGCCGCGTGTTCAAACGGCGTATCCGGGCTGTAGATATGGGAAAGCTTCTGTATCTCTAAAATAGGCGTCAAGGCTTCTTCCTCCGGGTGTTCTGGTTCAGCTGCGCGCGATGCGCTGCCGGAGCAGCTGCGCGCAGGCCTCCGGCGTCAGCGCGTCGGTCGGAATGTCGACGCCGCGGCGCTTCAGCTCCAGCAGCAGCTGTTCGGTCTGCGGCACGTCGAGGCCGACGCTGCGCAGCAGCGGCTCCTGCGCGAAGACCGCCTGCGGCGTTCCGTCGGCGACGATCCTGCCCTCGGACATGGCGATCACGCGGTCCGCGCGTGCGGCCTCGTCCATGTGATGGGTGATCAGAATGACCGTCATGCCGGTTTCCCGGTTCAGCCGTTCGATGGTATCGAGCACCTCGCGCCGGCCCTGCGGGTCGAGCATGGCAGTCGGCTCGTCGAGCACGACGCACTGCGGCTGCATGGCGAGCACGCCCGCGATGGCCACGCGCTGCTTCTGCCCGCCAGACAGGAGCTGCGGGGCGTAGGTGCGGTAGTCGTACATCCCGACGGCCCTGAGCGCGTCGTCGACGCGCTGCCGGATCTCCTGCGACGCGACGCCGAGGTTTTCCGGCGCAAAGGCGACGTCCTCCTCTACGACATTGGAGACGATCTGGTTGTCCGGGTTCTGGAAGACCATGCCGACGTGCTGCCGGATGGCGAGAAGCATCTCCTCGTCCTTTGTATCCATGCCGTATACCATTACGCTGCCGCCTGCGGGCAGGAGAATGGCGTTAAAATGCTTGGCAAGCGTCGACTTGCCGCAGCCGTTATGTCCGAGCACGGCGACAAAGCTTCCCTGCTCAATGGACAGGCTCAGGCCGTCGAAGACGATATGCGTCTCGCTGCCGTCCTGACCCTCATACGTATAATGCAGGTCGTTTACCTGAATCGCTGTGGTCATGGCTTCTCCTTTGTCCAGCGGCACGTCGCGCCGCACGGCAGAGCCAGGCCCGTATCGCGCACCGGCAAGCCCAGTTCGTCAGACTGGGTATAGCCGCCGTATTTCTTCGAGACGATCGTCTCCGTCAGATAGCGCATGACGGACGGGGCCAGACCCGTCGTATAGGAATTGATGATAAAAAACAGCGGATCGTCGGAAAGCACGCGGCTGACCAGCTCCACAAACGGATACAGGTTCTCCTCCAGCTTCCAGACCTCGCCGGACGGGCCGCGCCCGTAGCTTGGTGGGTCCATGATAATCGCGTCGTAGGTCTTGCCGCGGCGGATCTCGCGCTCGACAAACTTGGCGCAGTCGTCCACGATCCAGCGGATGGGCCTGTCCTCAAGCCCGGAGACCTTTGCGTTTTCCTTTGCCCAGAGCACCATGCCTTTGGCCGCATCGACGTGACAGACGCTTGCGCCCGCAGCGGCGCAGGCGATGGTCGCGCCGCCCGTATAGGCGAACAGGTTCAGAACGCGGACGGGACGGCCCGCATTGCGGATTCTCTCCATCATGAAGTCCCAGTTGGCAGCCTGTTCCGGGAAAACGCCGGTATGCTTGAAATTCATGGGCTTGACCTGAAAGGTCAGCTCTTTATAGCGCACCTGCCATTGGGCGGGCAGACGCAGATTCTGCCATTTTCCGCCGCCGGTGTTCGAGCGCGCGTAGCGCGCGTCATACTTCCGCCAGAGCGGATCGTCCTTCGGCGTGTTCCAGATCACCTGCGGATCCGGGCGCACGAGGAGGTATTTCCCCCACCGTTCGAGCTTTTCCCCGGCGGAGGTATCGAGGACCTCATAGTCCTTCCAGCTGTCAGCAAGCCACATATTGCTCTCCTGTCTGCGTTTGATTATGGGGTGCCGCCGTCTGCGGCGCTGCTCCAGATGTCGGACGCGTCCGGATCGGACTCGTCGTCCTCCTCGTCCTCCTCCGGCTCAGGTTCGGGCAGATCGTCCTCGCTGTGGATATAGCACTCGACGTTGATTGAATCCACGTCCGGCGAAACGGCGGCATAATACCCTGCCGGAAGATTGCCCGTCAGGATCGCGTAGGCCTGATCGAGCACCACAACACCGTTTTTGGGGAAGGCGCGGGACACGTCGAGCAGCGCGGCCTTGTGCGTGGCGTTGCCGGGAACCTGCACGCAGAATTCGTTTGCCACATGGCCGGAAGCGTTGCAGATATCGACCAGCTTATGAGCGGTGCACTGCGCCGTCGGCACGTCATGGGCGCTGAGCGTGACGCGGACCGTGCGGTCGCCGCGCGGGTCGAGCGCGCAGGCGTCGGACGGCAGAAGACCGCTGTCGCGGCAGACCGTGACCTCCACGAGATTGGCGGGCTGCTTGAACGATTTATCCTTCAGGTTCTGGTGCACAAGGCGCATGACCTTCTGCCACATGACGATGGAGGGATTGGTGTCGGAATCCGTCAGCACGATCTCCTCCGGGTCATTGTAGCCGCACCAGACGACGCCGGTATAATACGGCGTATAGCCCGCGAACCAGCGGTCGAAATCGCGCGAGGTCGTGCCGGTCTTGCCGGCAACGGTCATGTTTTCCAGCTGCGCCGCCGTGCCGGTGCCCTTTTCGACGGTCGATTTGAGCATATCTGTAATATACCACGCGGTCATGTCCTTCATGGCGACGTGGGATTCCTGCGTGTTGTCCAGAATGACCTGTCCGTTCGAATCCTTCACAACGGTGTAAGTCCGGGCCTCGCGCCAGACGCCCTCGTTGGCGAACGCGGCGTAGGCCGCCGTCATGGCGCGGACCGTCACGCCCCGCGTGAGGCTGCCGAGGGCGAGCGCCCAGAGGTTCACGTCGGACAGCTCTTCGCCGTTCGTGGTTTTATACGAGGAAACGAGCGTGGACAGTCCCATCTTGTCCTTGGCGAAGGAATAGCTGTATTCCGGCGTCATCTGCGCCACAAGCTTGACCGGGACGGTATTGATCGACTGCTCGACAGCCTCCTCCACGGACACGAGGCCGCGGTAGGTCGAGTCGAGATTCTTGGGCCAGGTCGCCGTATCGGTAAAGGAATACGGCGTATCGTCCATGACGGTCGCGGGCGTGATGAGGCCAAGCTCAATGGCGGGCGC
>OBLG01002576.1_pt1 | contig 11020 bp, 9 predicted proteins | sample 1517451 | NCBI WGS metagenome assembly OBLG01 (sample SAMN04571694, study PRJEB22368) | human gut metagenome | biome: human gut; material: stool | host: Homo sapiens | place: Luxembourg | collected 2012-06-29 | reverse complement strand
AAGTCAGACCTCAAGGAACTACATAAGGTTGCTAAAAAGAGCGTAAAGAAAAATAAAAAGAGCCGCATAAAGAACGAAGCAAAAGAAGCAAAGCTTGCGGCAAAGCAGGTCAAAAGAGAGACCAAGGCTGCCATAAAGGAGCAGAAGAGGCAGAATAAGCTCGCAAAGAAGCAGGCCAAGTACGAGCTTAAGGAGAAAAAGCGACAGCAGAAGAGTGAGCGTGTTGAGCTTAAGCATGAGCTGAAGAAGACTCAGCTCATGGATAAGGTGAGAAGATTTACACCGAAGGAGCAGGAGAGTGAAAGCACCTCTTCGGCAGAGAGCATAGATAACAACATTACAGAAAACAATATCATAGAGAATAACATCATTGATATAGAGCGCAAGGTCAATTAATCATGGATGAGCATTAGGCAGACAGCTGATACTTCTCCATCCAGTAATTAATCTGGATGAAATATGCAATAAGCTGCGGACCTGCCATGAGCTGGCCAAACCACGGACTGCCGTATTCTGCCGGTGCCTTTAAAAATTCGCGCGTTTTGTCAGCGTCAATGAGAGTGTGCACAGGGGCGTTAGGGGAGTCTAATATCTCCTCCATTCCCTTTATAAGGAGAGCTTCATATCCGGGATGATAAGTCTTTGGATATGGGCTCTTTTTTCTGTGCAAAAGCTCAGGTGGCAGGACATCTGAAAAAGCATCGCGAAGCAGAGTTTTTTCCACACCGTTTTGATATTTCATATGCCAAGGCACATTAAAGACATACTCAATGATACGATGGTCGGCAAAAGGTACACGGGCCTCAAGCTCGGAGTACATGCTGGTGCGATCCATGCGGTCAAGAAGCGTCTGCATGAACCATTTGATATTGAGATAACCTATTATGCGGCGTCTTTCGTCCTCACCGGCCTCGCCGTAAAGGAGAGGTGCTTTTGACCTCGACTCCTCATATCGAAAAGCCTGATAACCGGATAAATCAAGCTCCAAACACACATCATCGCGCAAAAGAGCAAGGCGTGGAGCGACATCCGATGACCATGGGAAGCCATATCTTTCCAGCAGCTCTTTGCGGTAAAACCACGGATATCCGCCAAAGATTTCATCAGCACACTCACCGGTAAGAGCTACCTTGTTTTTTCGGCTGACGAGGCTGCAGAAATATAAAAGTGACGAGTCCACATCGGTCATGCCGGGCATATCCTTTGCATCGACTGCGGCAAAGAGAGCCCTGAAGAGAGAGTTCTCATCACACTCGAGATAGGAGTGGGCTGTCTCATACTCCTCAAGCATACGATTGACATATGGCAGATCCCTCTCCGGCTGGAAGGCGTTTGCCTTAAAATACCTGTCATTGTCCTTAAAGTCGAAGGAAAAAGTGTTGAGCGTTTTACCGCGTGTGTTCATATAGTTTGCGGCGATGGCGGTCACGATGCTTGAATCGATGCCGCCTGACAGAAAAGTACATACCGGCACATCGGAAACCATCTGCCTTTTTATAGCATCCTCGTTCCCGGCTTGTAAGCTCCCAGTAGGTTTCATCATGCAGCCCATCCCGGGAGTAAATCATGAAGTGTCCCGGCAAAACCTCAAACAAATCCTTAAACAGGGAAAGCCCGCTCGTGTGCGCAGGCCCGATAGCAAGAAGCTCCTGCAAGCCCTGTTTGTCAAGCTCAGGCTTTACTGCTGGGTGCGCAAAGCAGGCCTTTGGCTCGGAGCCAAACACCAGAGAATCCCCTCGGATGGCATAAAAAAGCGGTTTGACACCAACGCGGTCACGGTACAAAAGTAACCGGCTTTTAGCCGTATCCCATATGGCAAATGCAAAAATACCGTTTAAGCGATTGACAAAATCAGCGCCCCAATGGATGTAGGCGTACAGAATAACCTCGGTGTCTGAGGTTGTGGAGCATACAAAGCCGTTTTCGGACAGCTCGGGAATCAGCTCATCAGTGTTGTAAATTTCTCCGTTATAGCAGATAGTGTACTCATAGCCGTTGTGGGTGCGCGTCATGGGCTGGTCGCCGCACAGGATATCACGGATGGCCAGACGGCTGTGCGACAGACCAATATGCTTTTTGAGGTAGCGTCCTCTGGCATCGTTGCCGCGGTGGGCGAGCACAGCACGCATCTTCTCAAGACGAAAGTTCCAGTAATCGGTGTTCTCTTCAAAGTCTTCTTTAAAGTTACAGAATCCGGCAATACCACACATAAAAATTCATATCTCCGTAAAAACAGATTTAATTTATATTATGCATACGCCTTGAAGCTGTTAATCCGGTCAGAAAATAAAATGATATGGTGGACAAAAGTCATTGTATTAATCAATTACCAAGCTGATTATAAAATTTTTATTGACAAGAAAGGCAGAATAGCGTTACTCTTATTACATAAAGTTAGACAACACTAACATGCATAAATGACAGGTAACTACAGTAAGTACAATCTGACCGGCAATTGTTTTTAAAGGTATAACCTTATATAAGGTAAATGTAATTTGAAATGTTGAAAGAGAGGATATCATATGTCAGAAGAAGAGAGAAAGTTCTTAGAAATAGTGGATTTGAAAAAGGGCTTCGGAAGCGGCGAGACGCGCCAGGAGGTGCTGCGAGGCATGAATTTTTCTGTGGCAAAGGGTGAGTTCTGTGTGCTGCTCGGACCGTCGGGCTCCGGAAAGTCTACACTGCTCAATATCATCGGAGGCATCGACAGCGCCGATTCCGGATATATCAGCATAAATGGTGACAAGCTGAAGGATATGAGCGAGAAAAAGCTCACACAGTACCGCAGAAAGCACCTGGGATATGTATTTCAGATGTACAATCTGATTGCAAACCTGAATGTAAAGGAAAATATCGAGGTGGGCGCTTATCTGTCTGACAACGCACTGGATATCGATGAGCTGCTTCACACGCTGGGGCTTTACGAGCACCGTTATAAGCTTCCAAATCAGCTATCCGGCGGACAGCAGCAGCGTGTGTCAATAGGGCGTGCAATCGTGAAAAATCCGGATATACTGCTCTGCGACGAGCCAACAGGAGCGCTTGATTACAACACCTCAAAGGAGATTTTGAAGCTCATAGAGGATGTCAACAAAAAGTACGGAAACACCATAATCATGGTCACACACAATGAGGCCATTAAAAACATGGCAGACCACGTGATAAAGCTTAGGGACGGAGCCGTGCGCCACAACGATATCAATACTAATAAGGTTTCGGCCGAAGAGCTTGAGTGGTAAGGAGGATTTGACCTATGAGCAGGAAAAAGATAAAAAATCCTCTGATAAAGCGTATACCAAAGGAAATTATCGGTGACTGGAAGAAATATCTTGTTGTATTTCTTTTCCTCGTGCTGACAATAGGCTTTGTATCCGGAATGTATGTGGCAAACGACAGTATGCTCACCTCTGCGGATGAGGGGGTAAGTAAATACAAGCAGGAGGATGGACATTTTGAGCTTAAGGATAAGGCTGACAGCGAGCTTGTTACGGCTATCGAGTCAGGCGAGGTAAAAACAGCTCCAGACGAAAAAGACAGCGATAGCAGCAAAACTCCTGTCAAGCTTTACGAGAATTTCTATCGCAATGAGACTGAGGACTACGACGCAGACGGCAAAAAGGACGGAACCATTCGTGTATATACAAAGACCGAGGATATCAACCTCGCATGTCTCATCGAGGGCTCTTTTCCACAAAATGAGAACGAAATCGCTGTGGACAGAATGCATGCAGACAACGTGGGGATGAAGGTCGGTGACACGATAAATGTCAGCGGAAAAGAATTCAAGGTATCGGGCCTTATCGCGTATGTCAATTACTCCACACTGCATGAAAAGAAGACCGATATGATGTTTGATGCGATAAAGTTTGATGTGGCAATGGTGACAAAGGAGGGCTTTGACCGCCTGGACAAGAGCATTCACTATACATATGCATGGAAATACGAGGATGAGCCGGCTGACGATATAGAGCAGAAGGAAAAATCAGATGACTTTCTGGAGGCGATGGTGTCACAGGTTATGGCAGCAGGCAATGAGGTGGAGGACTACACACCGCGCTACTCAAATCCGGCAATCAATTTTGCCACGGACGATATGGGCTCAGACAAGGCCATGGGAGGAGTGCTTTTAGACATTCTTATCGTGATAATCGCATTCATTTTTGCAGTGACCATAAGCAATACGATAGCAAATGAATCATCAGCGATAGGCACGCTTCGCGCGTCGGGCTACACAAAGGGAGAGCTTATTAGGCATTACCTTTCAATGCCTGTCATTGTGACATTTCTGGCAGCAGTAGTAGGAAATATACTGGGCTATACGGTATTCAAGGATGTGGTTGTGGGCATGTATTACAACAGCTACAGCCTGCCGACATACCACACAATCTGGAATCCGGGCGCATTCATAAAAACAACGCTTGCTCCGGTGATTATCATGCTGATTGTAAATCTTATCGTAATAATTCGCATGATGCAGCACACACCGCTTCAGTTTCTGCGTCATGACCTTAAGAAAACAAAGCGCAAAAAAGCAATGCGGCTTCCGCGCTGGAGCTTCATGAGACGTTTCAGACTGCGAATCATGTTCCAGAATGTGGCAAACTATCTTATACTTTTTGTGGGAATATTTTTCATCATGGTAATGCTCGCGATGGCAGTCGGCATGCCGGATACACTTGATTATTACAAGAAAAATACCGACAGTATGATGTTTGCAAAATACCAGTACGTACTCAAATCCTATGTCGATGCAGACGGAAACGTGCTTGAAACCGACAACAGTGACGCAGAGAAATTTGACATGACATCGCTCTTAAGGAGAACAGATGAGTTTGACGAGGAGGTGTCTGTCTACGGAGTGGAAACAGACAGTGCATACGTAAAGCTTAAGGACATGGATTCGCTTAAGGATAACGAGGTGTACATATCGGATTCATTTGCAGACAAATATAGTATAAAACCGGGTGATACAATAAAGCTTGATGCACAGTACGAGAAAAAAACATACAAATTCAAGGTGAAGGGAACCTACGATAAATCCCAGAGCATCGCGGTGTTTATGCCGATAGAGCATTTCGCGGATACCTTTGATTTTGCAGATGGCAGATTCAGCGGATTTTTGTCAGACACAAAAATAAAGGATATCGATGAGAGCAATATCGCGACAATAATCACGATACGCGACATCACCAAAATGGCAGACCAGCTCGACCACTCCATGGGCTCATACATGCAGTACTTCCAGGTGCTTTGCATACTGCTCTCAGCCGTCATGATATATCTGCTCACGAAGCTCATCATCGAGAAAAATGAGACAGCCATATCGATGACCAAGATTTTAGGCTACGATAACAGAGAGATTGCAAGCCTTTATCTGGTCTCAACATCAATTGTGGTTGTCATCTCGGATATCATCAGTGTAGTACTTGGTGCAAAGGTAATGGACATTGTATGGCGCATAATGCTTCAGACCTTCAGCGGATGGTTTTCATTCCATATGACACCTGTCGGCTATGTAAAGATGTTTGCGTTCGTGCTCATCGGTTACCTGATAGTGACAGTATTTGATTTCAGTAGAATAAAGAGAATCCCGATGGACATGGCACTAAAGAATGTGGAATAGGTGAAAAGTAGATAAAAATAATTGGAGGTTTTTGTCAGGTTTCAACGTAAATCAGTCATAAAAGCAGTAAAATGCTTTTGTGGCTGATTTTGGTATTTTGGGGGGATTATTGATTATATCAGCAAAAACACGTATTATATACATATACAAAAAAATTTTACGGTTCACGCCTGAGAGTGGCCGGTAACACAAAAAATCTTAACATATGATAAACAGAAGAATGAGGTATAAAAAATGACAGACAATTTTGAATTTAGAAGTATACACCCAGACGAGGTAGAACAGGCAATAGCAATTGAGCAGATATGCTTCCCACCGAATGAGGCATGTTCTCCAAAGGCAATGACAGAGAGAATTGCAAAGGTACCACAGCTATTTCTCGTGGCAATTGACAAATCAACCGGTAAGCTGGCAGGCTTTTTAAATGGTGTGGCAACAGACGAGGAAAAGTTCAGGGATGAGTTCTTCACAGACATCGATTTATGTGATGAAAACGGTAAAAATGTGATGCTTCTTGGCCTTGACGTGCTGCCGGAGTACCGTGGACAGGGCCTTGCCAGAGAGCTAGTGTACCGCTACAGTCAGCGTGAAAAGGCAAACGGACGAAAAAAGCTGTTTCTGACATGCTTAGAGCAGAAGGTGGAGATGTATAAGAAGTTTGGATTGCAGGATCTGGGAATTGCTGACTCTACCTGGGGTGGAGAAGAGTGGCATGAGATGGTACTAGAGGGATGAATGTGATAACATGGAAAATAAAGTATCTGATAACGTTATAGAAAAAAATTATAGGGAGTGCCTTAAATTCAATGAAATCAACGAAAGCAAAGTCGATAATTTTGACCTGGCAACAGCAAAGGCTGCCCTTGAAAATCTGTATGAGCTATACAAAAATGGCATATTAACAGGTCGTTTCACACAGGATAAGGACTATGTAGTAAGGTGTGCTGACCTGGTAACATTGGCTGAGGAGAACAAAGACAGCTTGTTTTATGATGCATGGCGCGTATGGTTTAGATACTTTGTATCGATGGGCTATGCAGGATGGAATGAGCTTTGGGAGGCAGTATGCCGTTGCTCCAGACGCTTAAGGAGCTAGAGAAAAATGGTATTCCACCAAGTTTGAGATGAAGATGCGCCACCCTGTAAGAGAGGATCTGCTTCGATATCTGCAGAGCAATTTACAACAAAGCATACAAAATAATACACAGGAGCTTAAGGCAATATGAAAACAATACGTGTAGTGGCTGCCGGCGGATGTGACACTGATTGAGAAGATTGGAGAGGCGTTGTATGAAACCAAGGACAGCAAATAGCATGAACATACAAATTTTCGGAACAAAAAAATGCAATGACACAAAGAAAGCTCAGCGATTTTTCAAGGAGCGTGGGATAAAGTTTCAGTTTATCGATATGAAGGAAAAAGGCATGAGCAAGGGCGAATTTAATTCTGTCGCCCAGGTGAATGGCGGTCTTGACAATATGATTAACTGGGATGGCAAAGATAAGGATTTGCTGGCACTTATAAAGTACATAGCAGATGAGGACAAGCTGGATAAAGTGCTTGAAAATCCGCAGGTGATTAAGACACCGGTGGTTAGAAACGGCAGGCAGTCAACAATCGGGTACCGGCCGGATGTATGGAAGACATGGAAATAAAACTAAAGAAAATGAAAGGCAGGAAATTATATATGTATTATGTACCGGATGGCACAGAGCAGTGCGGTTATTATGAGTGTAAAGAGTGTGGAAGCAGGTTTCTGGATTTAAAAATTGCACCAACATTGGTATGTCCATACTGTGGAGAAGAGGCAGATATGGAGATAGGACCTGATGAGGAGATGCCAAAAGTTGTAGAATCTGCGAAGCTTATTCAGATGGTTAGAGGCGTTGAAGAGGTAGAGAAGATGGATAAGCTGTTATCGCTTGCGGTGACAGGTGGCGATTTTAACTGGATATAAGAATGCAGATATTTGTAGACGCAGATGTAAAGTAGCTGTCGCAGATGTGACATTGATTGAGAAGATTGGAGAGGCATTGTATGAAACCAAGGACAGCAAGTGCTACATCATACGGTGTTCGACCACCAAGGCTTTCTCTTGGGGGTTGAATTTATGTGGTCTACGATAGTTCTTAAATCCCATTGTGTGAGATATTCAAAGCTAGTCTTTTTAGGAAGAATCATTCGAAGCATGGTATGTGTCTGTTCGATGCCGCCTTTTTGACTGCTTCTCATCGGATCACAGTAATAGATGCTTGACTGCATAATGCCATTAATGCCGTTTTCGAGAGACTCCGGATCTCCGAATTCGGATCCGCGATCCGTAAGAATCGTGTTGAATAAGGTTAAAAAATCATATATGCCAAGCTGGCGTTCCAACTTGTTAAAAACAAGTTTTACGGTACCTTTGGTGCATCTGTGCATAATGAATGCAAGAAACAGTTTTTCACGGGTTAAGAAGAATGTCAGGATTCCTTTATCAAGGTAAGAATATAGAGTTCTCACGGACATATCGAGTTCTGGATGATTCGTTATAATCTGATATGGAGACTGGCCCTGAAAAATCAGGGGCGTGATGACCATATCTTCCTGATGCAGTTCGTGTCTGGTTATGTTTATACCGGCCCTGGACTGTGAAAGACATTCTTTGTATTTGCAATCTTCGAGAGTAAGATGTTTTTGATTACCGGGAATATATTTGCTCATGCTAGTTCTCCTTCTACTGCTGTCAGAAGGACAACTGCTTTACATTATTCAGACCGTGTGATATACTATATAAAATTCGACAATTGTCACGGATATCTGATGACAGGTGTTTGTCAGGAGTTTTGTATACAGAGAATACAGACTGCGCGTTGGCGGGATATTGCCGATGCGCAGTCTTTTTTAGTGATGCAGTTAAGGAGAGAAACAGGTATATGGGGATAGCTCGGGAAAAAAAGAAGAAAACATTGAAGGCAAAAATGCTTGGCATATTGACGATGTGTGCGATGACAAGCCTTCTGGCTGCGGTAATTGTATCCTATATGGAACTGAGAATGATACAGAATGACAGTATAGAGGATAACATGAAAATGTATCTGGATCAGATTACGAAGAATACGGATGAAGCCTATTATGATATGATCAGTATTGTAAACTATATGGGACCGGGCGGTCTGATCGGAAACGTAACGGACAGTTATCTTGATGCTGTGGATAATTTTGACAGGTTTGTTGAACAGAGATCCCTTAGACAAGAACTTTTGGGATTAGGATATGTCAACACAAAACTGGTAGGCGCTACCTATTATGACAAGGAAGAGAAAAAGGAACTTATCAGCGGTATGAATGTCAGAACACTGGACGGAAGACAGAACGCATTGCCTAAGGTTGTGAAGTGTGCGGGAAATGTTATGCAGGCAGCCCATGCGTCTTTTCTTGGGAGTAGTGAGAAAACAGTTTTTTCCGTCATGAGGGAAGGAGTTTTGGGCAATGGGAAAAAACTGGAAATTTACACAGAAATAGAGACTGATATGAAGACCCCGGAAGAAATAAATAAGGAAGGATATCCCTACACTTATATTCAGACGGATGAGAGAGGGGTTGCACAATACAGCGTAAATCCTGTCATTATACAGGGACAGAAACTGTTTTCTGCATCACTCTCAAAGGGGGAGTATGAAGTCCAGACGAGAAAGGGCTATAAGATCATGGCATACAGGAGTCAGATGGGATACATTAATGCAGTGGCACTGCCTGACAATATATATCACAAGGAGAGTAACCGGTGGAAAATGATGATGACACTCATCATAGTTGTAACGTTTCTGATCTTTTCCATGTCTGTCTTCTATCTTTATCGTATGATCTGCCGACCACTGAGTCAATTCCGCAGACAGATGGTGCAGATTGGGGATGGCACTCTTCAGGCAGTACATGAAGAGTCGGACATTGCAGAGTTTGACAGCCTGATGAGGGAAGTAGAACAGATGAAGAGACAGATTGAGAATCTTATCAGCAATATGGTAGAAAAGGAAAAAAGCATACAGAAGATAGAGTTTGAGAAACTTCTCTATCAAATTAATCCTCATTTCCTTCTCAATACACTGAATTCGATTCAGTGGATGGCACAAATGAGTCACCAAAGAGAGATCAGTGAGTTTGTACAGAGGCTAAAGAAGCTTCTTTCCTATAATCTGGGCAAAGAAGGTTGCCAGACAACGTTGCGGAGGGAGTTGGAGATTGTAAAGGAATATATTGCACTTCAGCAGATGCGGTATGATTTTATTATTGAGATGAATATAGAAGATGGCAGTTATCTTGACCAGCCAACGGTCCGTATGCTTTTTCAGCCACTTGTGGAGAACGCGATCCGCTATGGTCTTGGGGATGATGAGAAGATCAGCATCCAGGTGTTTGAAGATGTGGCAAGGCATTTTGCTGTTGTAACTATCTCTGACAGCGGAAAGGGACTGAATCAGGAGGAGATTGATGAGATCAACCAGCCGTTTGATTATGACTGGGAATACTGGAAGAATGAGAACAGAGGTATCGGACTGCGCTACGTCAAGGCTATGCTGGAATCATTTTATGATGGACAGACGAGTTTGTTTGTAAACAGCAAAAAAGGGTTCGGAACCAAAATTACGATCCTTCTTCCTGTCCGGGAACCGGAAGAAAAAAAAGAGAAAGACAAAGAGGTTACATTGGAAGAAAATAAGGTGGGACAGACAGATGAACGTATTGATTGTAGATGACGACAAACTTGCCAGAAAAGGTCTGGTTGCTATTATGGACTGGAAAAAGTATGGATTCGAGGTAGTGGGAGATGTACAGAATGGGAGAAAAGCCCTTGAATTTCTCCGAAATCATCCGGTGGATATTGTATTTACCGATATAGATATGCCGGAAATTGATGGACTGGAACTTATGCAGATGTGCGGAGAGGAATTTCCGGAAATTAAATTTGTAATTCTTTCTGTATATGAGAGTTTCAGTTATGCACAGACGGCAATCCGTATGGGTGCGTTAGACTATATCTCAAAGATCAGTTTTTCCCCGGAAGAGTGTGGAACGATACTGGAACGGGTCAGAGCAAAGTACATGCAGACATGCAGAGATGGACATGCAGAAGAGGAAAAACAGGAAAAAGTTGAAGAACTGAACAGAAGATGGATGCACACCAGATGGATTTTCAGTGAGAAAGAATTTGAAGATCTCTGTCAGAAAACAAAAGAAATCAGTCTGCGGAGTGCGGAGAGGATTTTTGTTAAGAGTTTTCATAATATTCAGCTCCTGTCAGATGGAGAAGGGGAATTTCCATCGATGGATACGGTTGAAGAGATGCTGGACTGGGTGCACCGCTGGAGGGAACATATTTATGAAGAGAGTCTTAGCTCATCACAGAAAAATGATAT
>OBLG01002572.1_pt1 | contig 11026 bp, 9 predicted proteins | sample 1517451 | NCBI WGS metagenome assembly OBLG01 (sample SAMN04571694, study PRJEB22368) | human gut metagenome | biome: human gut; material: stool | host: Homo sapiens | place: Luxembourg | collected 2012-06-29 | reverse complement strand
ACGTTCCGGTATCTGACCGATCTCTTCACGCTCGCGAGCGAGTATTCGGACATTTTCTACACGCTTTACTGCCGCAGCGGAGATTCCGAATTTCAGGACAAGATATTCAACAAGCTCAAGTACCAGTACCTTTATGAGTTCCTGTCCATTTTCGGCGGGAGCGAGTCCGAAAAGCTGGACTACTGCGCCTCGTTCATCGTGGCCGGCATGTGCACGCTCGCCAAGGTGTGGATCGAAAACGGAATGCGCGAAACGCCGGAGGAAATGGCGCGTCTCGGCGGCGCGTTCGTGATGCACGGCGTCGAAATGCTCCAGTGATATGAACATCGTCCATGTTCTGGAAGCAGGCATGCTCGTCTGCTTCGGCATCTCATGGCCGTTCAATATTGCCAAGTCTCTCCGCTCCCGCACCGCGAAGGGCAAGAGTGTTGCGTTCGAGCTTCTCATCATCGCGGGGTATCTCTGCGGCCTGATCGGGAAATTCATCCTCGGCAATTTAAGCTATGTGGTGTTTTTCTACATTGCCGACATTCTCATGGTCGCAGCCGACCTCGTCCTGACGCTCCGCAACCGCCGTCTCGACCGCGAGCGCGACAAAGTATAACATGAAAAAGCGACATCGCCGCCTGTTTTGCAGGCGGCGATGTTTGTGTATTTTACTGCTGGTTTTTAGGATGACGTTCGAGCGCTTCCTTCACTGCCTTCACGGCGTTGATGCACGCTTCGCGGTCCTTGAGACAGCCGTAGATGATGCGGATGTGTGTGGAGTCGGTGAAGAGTGCGCCGGTGCTGACGAGTACGTTTGCCTCCTGCACCAGATAGCGCATGACCTCTTCATCTGTCCCATAATAGGAAACATCGATCCAGAAGAAGAATCCGGCCTGCGGCTTGACATAGCGGATATGCGGGATCGTATCGAGGATCGAGCCGAGAATATCTGCGCGGATCATCCACTCCTGCCGCATGTCCTCCATGAAGCGAGTATCTTTGAGCGCGGCGGTGATGCCGGCCTGCGCCATGGTGTTCGTTGCACCGATGAAGAGAACGGCTGTCTGATGGAACACTTCGGTGATGCTCTCGGGCGCGACGATGTATGCGACGCGGAAGCCGCACAGACCCATGCCTTTGGAGATCGAGCCAATGGTGATAGTGCGCTCCCACATGCCGGGAAGCGCCATCATGCTGACATACTCGTGGCCGTCGAATACGCTGTCCTCAAAGCACTGGTCAACGACGCAGAGAAGGTCGTGCCGGATGCAGAAGTCCGCGAGCTTTTCCATCGTGCTGCGCGTGTACACCGTTCCCGTGGGGTTGTTGGGGTTGGTGAGCACGACCATTTTGGTTTTAGGCGTTACGCGCTTTTCAAATTCATCTATATCCAGATCGTAGCCGTCTTCCTGCCGCGTCGGCACCATAACGGAACGACCTCCGATCATCGGCGGCACGGCAAAGTTGTGCGCGTAGGACGGGACGGGCATCATGACCTCGTTGTCCTCGCCGGGGACGAGGAACGGACGCATGACGAATGCGAACGCAGAGTCTGAGCCGTTGGATATGGTGAGCTCGGTACGCGGGTTGATCTTTACGCCGTTTTTCTTTTCTACACGTTCGGCAATCGCGTCGCACAGAGCAAAATCGCCGGTGGGGAACGTATAGTGTGCGGCCATGGAGTTAAGACTCTCGATCACGGCGGCCTTGACGTGCGGCGGCACGGTGTCGCTCGGGCGGTAGGGGTCGGCCCAGTTCATGGCGATTGGCTCGCGGGTGAGAGTTTTCTGGAAATCGAAGCCGCTCCCGTCGCCGTGCAGCACGGCGTATTCCTTTGCCATCAGTTTGCGAGGATCAAACATTAGTAGTTCTCCTTCCTTATCCGGCCATTGCGCCGAAGATCACATACAGCACGGTCGTTATCAGCGCAAGGATGACGCGCGGCAGCAGCTGCGCTTTGCCGAGGTCGATGGTGTCCACACCGGCACCCATGGCCGATTCAATGACGATATCTGAGAGCGGGGAGGTGACGTCGCCGAACGTGGAGCCGCCGACGAGCGCCGCTACGACCAGCGGAATGTTGCCGCCGACAGTGGCGACGAGCACGAGCGCGATCGGCCCGAGCAGAAAGCATGCGCTGATGAGTGAGCCGGTGGCATAGGAGGCCACGGCGCAGATAAGGAACACCGCTGCCGGGAGAATGGCCGGCGTGAGGACGTTCTGCGAAACGCTCACAATGTAGTCGGCAAATCCGATGTCTGCCACGGCCTTGCCGAAGCCGAACGCCAGCGCGAGCAGCACAGCGACAGAGACCATGGATTTTGCGCCGTCGATGATGAGACCCGGCACTTCGCTGAACTTGAAATAGCCGCGGATTACGGGGTAGCCAATGGCGACAATGGTGCCGACGAGAATCGGGGTCATAAGGCTGAACATGCCGGTCTCGATGCGAATGACGATGATCGCGATGAAGAACACGACGAACGGAAGAACAAAGCTGAGAAAATCGGGCTTGACGGCGCTTTCCGTATCATCAAGCTCCTTCGTTTCCATCGGGCTGGAGCCCGGACGGATGAGCTCGCCGTTTTCTTTTGCGGCCTTTTCACGCTTCTTCATGAAGCCAAAATCGGGAAGAAGCTCCGCCGCCGTGAGAAGACCGACGAGGACGGAGAGTATGCAGAAGAAGTTGTACGGAATCGATTCCACAAACACCTGCTGACCGTCCAGTTCGGGAAGAACAGAGGAAATCAGACCGCCAAATACCAGAATGTAGATCGTGATGGGGACGAGGGCGACGACCGGCTCAGCGGTGGAGGAGAGTATGTAGCCGAGCTTCTCGCGAGAGACCTTCTGCTTGTCCGTAATCGGCCGCATAATGGCGCCAACGCCGATCGTACCGAAGCCCTGATTGATAACGATGCCGGACAGAAGCCAGGTGATGAGCTTCGCCTTGCGCGGTGTGTCAAAGTGCTTGTCTCCGAAGGAGGAGAACGCGGCAAATCCACCGCCGCGCTTGACGGCCACCATGAATGCACCGAACACGATCATGTAAATGAACATGTCAACGTTGCTGGAAATGCCGTTATAGATGTACTTATCGAATACGAGCATCAGGAAGTGGAGGCCGCCGGTATATATGGAGCAGGATACGATGCCGAGGAAAAGCGCGAGCATGATATTCTTAGACCATAGGGCAATGACCAGCGTCAGCACCGGCGGGATCAGCGAAAGAATACTGGGTTCCATAGTTCGATATTTCCTTTCCCTTTATATTTGTTCTCTTTCTCATTTCTGTGGGGCTGTCAGAGCTCCGCGATAGCTTCGATTTCGCAGAGAACACCCTTCGGCAGCGCCTTGGCGGCAACGCAGGAGCGGGCCGGGCAGCTGACAAAGTACTTGGCATAGATCTCGTTGAACTTGGCAAAATCAGCCATATCCGCGAGGAAGCAGGTGGTCTTGACGACTTTGGTCATGTCGCTTCCGGCAGCGGCGAGAATGGCGGCAACGTTCTTGCAGCTCTGCTCGGCCTGAGTGTCGATGGTGTCACCGGCAGGAGCGCCGGTCGCGGGATCGACGGGGATCTGGCCGGAGGCAAATACAAGGCCGTTCGTGACGATCGCCTGAGAATACGGGCCGATCGCGGCGGGGGCGGTTTCGGTGGAAATTACTTTCATGACAACATTCCTCCTTAAGAATAATGTTTTCGGAAATTGGCAGCGGAACTGCCGTGCTTACGATGCTATTATAAGCGCGTTAAAAATGTTTAGTCAATATAAAAACGTTCATTCAACGCGCTTTCGGACGAGTGAACAATTTTTCATTGACGATATTGTTGACTATCGATATTGACGCGGCGCGGGGCATGAATTAAAATAATAAGTTGTGTATAAAATAGGGAATCTGGTGTGACTATGGAACAGAAAAACAGTAAAAAAACCATGTCCTTCACGCGTATGGACCGCATGGTGCTGGAATCTTATAAGACGCTGTGCGAGGGCCTTGCCAACTATCTGGGGGACGGGTACGAGATCGTTTTGCACAGTCTGGAAAACTACGATAATTCCGTTATCAAGATCATCAACGGCTACTATACCGGCCGCAAGGAAGGCGCGCCGATCACCGATCTTGCGCTGCATATGCTGGAGGATATCCGCCACAACAACGGCAAGGACTATATCGCCTATTATTCAAAAAACAAGAAGGGCGAGCCCATGCATTCCACGACGATCGCCATCCGCAGCGAGAACGCGAAGATCGTCGGGCTGCTGTGCATCAACTTTTATCTGAATACGCCGCTTGCCTCCGTTATAAACACGCTGATGAAGACGGATGATGGCACAAGCGTCGGCCGACAGCCCGTCACAGCTCGTCGGCGATACGATCGCGGAGACAAAGCGCGTCGTAATGGCAGACGCCGATATCGCCGTGCACGACAAGAACAAGGAGATCATCGCGCGGCTCTACAGCAAGGGGTTTTTCAAACTGAAAAACAGCGTTGTAGAATGTGCCGAGGCGCTGGGCATCAGCAAGAATACCGTCTATCTCCATATCCGCAGCTGCAAAAATTCCTGAAGGGCTGCATGATATATAAAGACATAAAGAGACCGCCGCGCACGGAGCGGCGGTCTCTTTTATCGTGGGAGCACTCTATCTGCCGTGCTGTACCGTGCGGCGGATGGAGTGCTCTCACTGTCAATGAAAATAATCAGGTTTTATATAGAGAACTGTAAAGAAAAAATATGTATTTATTGCAAAATGCAAAATATCGTGGTATTCTTTTGTTGAACCTAAGCATCCCGGCGGGATAGCAAAAGGCCCCGCCGACCGGCGGGGCCTTTTGCTATCACACACTGTGAATCCGCAACTTAATGCGGTAAGGGCGCAGAACGCTTATTTGAACTTGTAGTGTAATCCCAAGTGGTAGTAGGGATCATCTATATTTTTAGCATAATTTTTGAATTTGTCAATAGAGGAGAGCCAAAAATGGAAGAGAAAAAAACGATCCGATCGCATTCTCCGTATTATATCGGCCTTGACATAGGCACAAATTCCGTCGGCTGGGCGGTGACCGATCCAGAATACAACGTTCTGCGCTTCAAAGGAAACTCCATGTGGGGCGCGAGATTGTTTGAGGAGGCAAAACCGGCGGCGGATCGGCGCGCGGCGCGCATTGCCCGCCGGCGTCTGGAGCGGAGAAAACAGAGACTTTTGTATCTGGAAGAATTCTTCTCTGCGGAGATCGGGAAGTCTGACCCGCTCTTTTTCCGACGGCTGCATGAAAGCGCGCTCTTTCCGGACGATAAGACAACCGGAACCGGGAAATACACGCTTTTCAATGACCCGGATTTTACGGATCGGGATTATCTGCGCCGGTACCCCACGGTGTACCACCTGCGCAGCGAACTGGTGCATTCCTCCGAGCCGCACGACCCGCGGCTCGTATTTCTGGCGCTGCACCATATCATCAAGCACCGCGGGCATTTCCTTTATGAAACATCGGAGAACGGCGACGAATGCCCGACGGTAGACGCTGCGATGCGGGAGCTGACAGAGTATCTCTCGGCGGAAATGAATGTGGAGCTGGGATTGGAGCCGGAGTACTTCACGATCCTTGTCGACCGCAATATGCGCATATCCCAGAAGAAGGCGGCTCTGCGCGCCGCTCTGGGGAGGTCGGTGCAGACGGAGGAGAGCGGCGCGGATATTCAGGCCCTGTCCGATCTTCTTGCGGGGGCCAAAGTCAAGCTGGCTGCGCTCTATGACGATGAGTCGCTCAAAAATGCCGAACCGGCGAGCGTCGCGCTGAGCGACGATCTGGACGCCGTGTTTGACGCTCTCTCGTCGGCGCTGGGCGAGCGGGTGGAGCTGCTTCTTGCGGCAAAAAAGGTGTTTGATGCGGCGCGGCTGTCGGAAATGCGCGGCGGCGAAGCGTATCTCTGCGATGCAAAGGTCCGTCAGTATGAGAAAAACCATGCCGACCTTCGTGAGCTGAAAGACTATGTGAGAGAAGCGGCGCCGGACAAATACCGGAGCATATTCTATAAAAACGCGAAGTTCCCGAATAACTATGCCGCCTACAGCCGCTACCGTTCGGAGAGCGGGGATAAGACCTGCAAGCAGGAAGACTTTTGCGCGTTTCTCAAGTCTGTGCTGCCGAAACCGGCGGCGGAGCATCCGTTTGCGCCGCAGTATGCGCAGATCGAAGAGAAGACGTTTCTTCCGCGGCTGACCGGCAGCGAAAACGGCATCATCCCGTATCAGCTCCACCGGCTGGAGCTGCGGAAAATTCTGGATAACGCATCGGCGTATCTGCCGTTCCTGCTCGAAGAGGACGAGGACGGCATCTCCGTGCGCGAGAAGATCGAAGCGGTGTTTTCCTTCCGTGTGCCGTATTATGTCGGGCCGCTGAAAGGCCATTGGGCGGCGCGGACCGGAGAAAAGGTCCATCCGTGGAATTTTGAAAAGACCGTGGATCTCGACGCGAGCGCGGCGGCCTTTCTGAAAGACCTGATCGGAAAATGCACCTACACCGGCGCGCCGGTGCTGCCGAAGGACTCTCTGCTGTACAGCGAATTCATGCTTCTCAACGAGCTGAACCCGCTGCGTCTCAACGGAAACGAGCTCCCGGTCAGCGTAAAGCAGCAGTTGATCGAAGACCTGTTCAAAAAAGAAAACCGCCGCGTGACGAAAAAACGCATTCTGGACTATCTGGTCATGCACGGCTATGCCGCAAAAACCGATGAGATCAGCGGCATTGATGACCCGGTGAAGACCAGACTGCGTTCGTACCACGATTTTGCGCCGCTCATCCCCGTGCTCGGCGAGGAAGCGGTGGAGAAGATCATCGAAGGAACGCTGGTATACAGCGACGACAAGCGTATGCTGCGCCGCTGGCTGAAAAAGAATTTCCCTGCGCTGAACGAGGACGATGTGCGGAAGATCTGCCGTCTGAAATATGCCGACTGGGGACGCCTTTCCAAAGAGTTTCTGACGGAACTCTATTCTGGCGCGGATGAGCAGGGCGAGGCGCAGAACATTCTGTATTTTCTGCGAAACACCAATCTCAATCTCATGCAGCTTCTCAATGATCCGGAGCATGCCAATCTTCCGGCCGCGGCGGAAGAGCGGCGGCACGCTCGTTTCGGAAGAGACAGTCTCCGCTCACAGCTGGACGAAATGTACATTTCTCCCGCCGTGCGCCGCAGCATATGGCAGACGCTGAAGATCGCCGAAGAGATCGCCCATATCCGCGGCGGCGCGCCGGCGAAGATCTTTGTCGAGGTGGCGCGCGGCGAGGATAAGGAGAAGAAGGGAACGCGAACCAAATCCAGAAAAGAACAGCTTCTGGAGCTCTATAAGGCCTGCGAGCGGGACAGCGGCGAGCTATACGAAAAGCTTGCGGCGACGGAGGAGAGCGCACTGCGGAGAGACAAGCTCTTCCTGTACTATACGCAGTTCGGAAAATGCATGTATTCCGGCGAGCCCATCGATCTGGAAACGGCTCTGCGCGATGATACAACGTATGATATCGACCATATTTTCCCGCGCTCCCGCATCAAGGACGACAGCATTGAGAACCGCGTGCTCGTAAAGAGCGTTCTCAACCGCGAAAAAACGAACACCTATCCGATTTCGCAGGAAATCCGCAGCCGGATGCTGCCGTTCTGGTCGATGCTGCACGATAAGAAAATGATCGGCGATAAAAAGTACGACCGCCTGAAACGGAATACAGAACTGACGGAGGACGAACTGGCGTCCTTTGTACAGCGCCAACTGACGGAAACGCAGCAGTCCACCAAGGCGCTTGCCCAGCTTTTAAAGGAACGGTACCCGGAGTCGGAGATCGTATACTCCAAGGCGGGCAACATTTCGGAGTTCCGGCAGAAGTTTGAAATGCTCAAATGCCGCGAGGTGAACGACCTGCACCACGCCAAGGACGCCTATCTGAACATCGTTGTCGGCAACGTATATAAGACAGAGTTTACCGACCGGTTTTTCCTGAATATCCGAAAAGAGAATTACAGTCTCAAAAAAGTCTTTGACGGGGATACGCCGGGCGCGTGGAAAGCGGACGGAACGAGCATCGCCACGGTGAAAAAGTACATGGCGAAGAATAACCCCATCATCACCCGCATGCCGCGAGAGGAGAAGGGACAGCTCTTCAACCTGAACATCATGCCTGCCGGACTGGGCCAGCTTCCGATCAAAGCCGGAAAACCCATTGAGAAATACGGCGGGTACAACAAGCTGGCCGGCTCGTATTACTGCGTTGTGGAGCATACGGAAAAGAAGAAACGCGTTCGTTCCATCGAAACGGTACTGCTTTACGCACGGGGACTGTATGAGAGCGACCCGGTAAAATACTGCCGTGAGATACTTGGCCTTGTTGACCCAGTCGTTGTTGCACCGAAGATCCGTATAGATGCGTTTTTGGAATTGGATGGTTTCCGGCTTTATCCGTCCGGAAGAACCGGTGACAGAATCATTTACAAACACGCCTACCAACTTGCCATTGACGCCGAAAGAGAACGCTACATCCGTAATCTGACAAAATACATAGAGCGCTGTGCCAAAATCGAATATCCTGCAACAGCCTTTGACGGGATCAGCGCGGAAGAGAATGTGGCGCTGTACAACTGGTTTGTCGAAAGACTGGAAAGCAGCGCATATGGAAAACTTATGCAGGCTCTTCTTGCCAATCTGAAAGCAAGCGATGAGACGTTTAAAAACATGGATATTCTTTCACAGGCAAAGACGCTGATGGAAATTTTAAAAGCATTTAAGTGCGATGCGCAAATCTCAAATTTAAAGGACCTCTGCGGCAAAGGGAATGTTGGAAAAATTCTGAAAAATGCTTCACTGCAAGGCTTCCAATCGGCCTATCTTATCCACCAGTCGCCGACCGGCCTGTATGAGTATCGTACCGACCTTCTGCACTGAAAAACCATGAGCTGGCGGGTCGTAACGGTGTCCAGCCTGTCCAAGCTGGATTACAAAATGGACTATCTCGTCGTGCGCAATACCGACGGCGTAAAGCGCATTCACCTGAGCGAAATATCCGTTCTGATGATCGAATCCACGGCGGTCTCGCTGACGGCCTATCTGCTGTGCGAGCTGAATAAGCGGAAGATCGACATCATTTTCTGCGATGAGCGCCGCCTGCCTTACGGAATGCTTCTGCCGCTTTACGGCAGCCATAATGCCAGCTTGAAGCTCCGCGAACAGATCCAGTGGAAAGACCCGGTCAAGGCGGCGTTGTGGGCGGAAATTGTCCGGGAGAAGATCGTCGGCCAGATCGCCGTGCTGGAATCGGAAGACTGCACGGAGGCGGCGTCGCTTCTGTGCGGTTATCTGGAGGAAGTGCAGCCGGGAGACACGACGAACCGCGAGGGCCACGCCGCGAAGGTCTATTTCAATGCGCTTTTCGGAAAGGCGTTTTCCAGAGAGCAGGAAAACGCGTGGAACGCCGCGCTTGATTACGGCTACAGCATCGTGCTTTCCACCGTAGCGCGCGAGATCACGGCCTGCGGCTACTCCACGCAGCTCGGCGTGTTCCACGATAATATGTTCAACAAGCTGAATCTGGCGTGCGATCTTGTGGAGCCGTTCCGACCGCTGGTCGATCATGCCGTGCGGCAGATGGCACCCGAAAAGCTGGAGCATGACGAGAAAATGCAGCTGGTGCAGATATTGAACCGCCAGATCCTGATCGACGGCAGCCGCCAGTATATGCTCAACGCGATCCGTATATTTGTAAAAAGCGCTCTGGATGCAATGCGGGAGGAAAACATCTCTTCCGTTCGGTGGCCGGTGTATGAGCTACAGATTTATGCGAATGATGATTTTCTTTGACCTTCCTACCGATACGATCAAGGATCGGCGGGAGTATGCCCGCTTTCGCAAATATCTCATAAAAAGCGGCTTCGTCATGATGCAGGAGTCGGTATACTGCAAGCTGATATTGAACCAGAGCGCAGTGCGCCCGGCGGCGGACGGCATACGCAAAAACCGTCCGCCCAAGGGCCTTGTGCAGATGCTTTGCGTCACGGAAAAGCAGTATGCCGGTATGGAATACATTGTGGGCGTCGGCGAGAGCGACGTGCTCACAACGGACGAAAGGTTTGTGGAACTATGATGCTGGCGCACCCGCTCCTGCGAAGCCCGATCGAGTTCAAGGAAAACCGCGTGCCAGTTCTTATTGTGGAAAACGGACAGCTGTTTCGCCGGCTCATCGGCGATCTTCTGGCACAGGAAAACGGCGAGCCGGGAGAGTTTGCGCTTTCCGAAAACGCCGGTTTGACAGAGATCGGGAAAAACGTGCAGATGACGCTGAATCCCCTTTTTCCAGAACTGGACGGACGGCGTATTCTGACTAAAATTCAGCAGATGGCGGTGACAGCGGCGGAGGATCAGCCGGCGAAAACGGCGGAATGCCTTGCCGCATTGAATGACTACGGCGCGGCGCTCACCGCGGCCGTTCCGTTCAATGTCACGTTTTCCGAAATGGAGAGCGCCGATGATGTGGTAAAAGCGCTCGCCTTCCGCGTGGATACCGAAGAGATGTCCATCCCGGAACAGCTGCTGGAAATGATGCGGCTGCACCGAGAGTGCTTTCGGAAACGGCTTTTTGTGTTTGTGAATCTCAAGTCATTCTTTTCGGAGAATGAAATAACGCTTTTTTATCAATCGGTGTTTTATGAAAAACTGTCCGTTCTCCTGCTGGAGAGCGGACAGAAAGAGCCTGTCAGACCCTGTGAGGAGGTGCGGATCATCGACAAAGACCTTTGCGAATTTTGATTCATGTGCTATAATCGTTTTGCTGCCGCCGGATACTCTGCTGTAGTGTCGGAGTGCTGCTCCAAACCGTAGGAAAACGGCGAGTTTTCCCATTTTTCCGAACGAAATACCTGCCGTTTTGAAATTTGAGGTTTGAGAGTAGTGTAATCCCAAGTGGTAGTAAAACCGCTGGCGCAGCAGGGCTTTACAGGTCAGTGTTTGAGAGTAGTGTAATCCCAAGTGGTAGTAAAACACGCTGCGC
>OBLG01002564.1_pt1 | contig 11037 bp, 9 predicted proteins | sample 1517451 | NCBI WGS metagenome assembly OBLG01 (sample SAMN04571694, study PRJEB22368) | human gut metagenome | biome: human gut; material: stool | host: Homo sapiens | place: Luxembourg | collected 2012-06-29 | reverse complement strand
AGGTCGCCGCAGCGGGTGCCCATCATCAGGCCGGCCAGCGGGGTCATGCCCATGGAAGTATCCACGACCTTGCCCTGATCCACAGCAGCGATGGAAGAACCATTGCCCAGGTGGCAGGTGATCAGCTTCAGGCGCTCAATGGGCTCCTCCAGGTACTCGGCTGCCTTGTGGGCAACGTACTTGTGGCTGGTGCCGTGGAAGCCGTAGCGGCGCACGCCGTACTTCTCATAGTACTCATAGGGGATGGCGTACATGTAAGCCTTCGGGGGCATGGTGCTGTGGAAAGCGGTGTCGAACACGGCCACCATGGGGATGTTGCCGAACACCTTGCGGGCGGCCTCGATGCCCAGGATGCCTGCGGGGTTGTGCAGGGGAGCCAGCGGGCTCAGCTCACGCAGAGTCTCGATGACCTCATCGGTGATCAGGCAGCTGCTCTTGAACTTCTCGCCGCCATGCACCACGCGGTGGCCGATGGCGTCGATCTCGCTCACGTCATTGATGCACTTGCCCTCGCCGGTGGTCATCTTCTTCACGACCTCAGCAAATGCCTCGGTGTGGGTGGGGAAGATGGCCGGGGTGGTGGCCTTGTGGCCGTTGGCCTCGTGAGTGATCATGCTGCTTTCCATGCCAATGCGCTCGCACAGGCCCTTGCACAGCACCTTCTCGCCGTCCATATCGATCAGCTGATACTTCAGGGAAGAAGAACCGCAGTTAATAACCAGAACTTTCATCTGTGTTGCCTCCTGTATGTTTTTGCTCTGCCCGCCGTTTTTTGGAAATCTGCGGACAGAATTTTACAGATTCCTGTGTTTATTATATAATAGGAACAACGCCTTTTCAAGGCACAATCCGGGCAAAGCGGTAAAACTTGTGTACAAGGCTTTTGTACACCCTGCCTACAAATGCAGAAAAACCCGTAGGTTTTCTGTATATACGATATAAATTTAACAATCTTCCGGGGCGGAGAGAGGCCCTTTTTGCCCGGAAAGGAGCATTGTCATGAGATTTGCAGGCATCATTGCCGAGTACGACCCCTTCCACAACGGGCACGCCTGGCAGCTGGCGCAGGCGCGGGCGCTGGGGGCGCAGCGGGTGGCGGTGGCCATGAGCTGCGGGCTGACCCAGCGGGGAGCGCTGCCGCTGCTGCCGGAAAGCGTGCGGGTGCGCGCCGCGCTGGAGTGCGGGGCCGACCTCGTGTTTGCCTTGCCGGCCCCCTGGGCCTGCGCGGGGGCGGAGGCCTTTGCACGGGCCGGGGTGCATCTGCTGGCGGCCACCGGGTGCGACGCCCTGGTGTTCGGGGCCGAGACCCCGGACGCTGCCCTGCTGCTGGAAACCGCCCGGGTGCTGAACAGTGCGGCCTACTGCGCGGCACTGAAGCAGCAGCTGGCCGCCGGGGCGCGCAGCTTTGCGGCAGCCCGGCAGGCGGCAGTGCAGGCCGTGGGGGCCGACCCTGCCATGGCGGCGCTGCTGAGCCAGCCAAACAACAACCTGGCCGTGGAGTACTGCCGCGCCATCCTGGAGCAGCGGGCAGGCATGACCCCGGTGCCGCTGCCCCGCAGGGGGGCCAACCACGGGCAGACGCTGGAGGAGAGCGGCCACGCGCAATTTGCCAGTGCCAGTGCTCTGCGGGCTCTCTGGGCCGAGGGCGGAGCCGAGGCCGTGGCCCCGTTTGTGCCGGAAAAGGCGTTTGAACTGTATAAAACGGCGGAAAATGACGGCGCGTATACGGATTTTGACGCGGCAGGCCGGTGTGAGCTGACACTGCTGCGGGCAGCCTGCGCAAAGCCGGAGCCTTTTGCAGCGGTGCGCGGAGTGTCCGAAGGGCTGGAACACCGGTTGGAACACGCAGTACGGCAAAGTACCAGTCTGCCGCAGCTGCTGGATGCCCTGACCACGGTGCGCTACCCCCGGGCCCGGATGCGCCGCCTTGCCATGGATGCTGCATTGGGCTATACGGCCGACACGGTGCCGGCCCTGCCGCCGGCGCTGCACCTGCTGGGAGCACGGAAGGACGCCCTGCCGCTGCTGGGGCAGGTGTCCCTTCCGGTGTCTCACTCGTTGGCAAAGCTGGCCCAGACCGGCCCCGACGGTGCCCGGATGGCGGCGGCACAGGCAGCGGCCAGCGACTTTGGGGCCCTGTGTCGGGCAAACCCGGCCCCGATGGGCGGAATATATCGTCAAAAAAATATCTTTTTGACGAATTGACAAAAAATCTGGCAAAAAAATCAGCAATTCCGCTCTTGTAACCGTGCCGTATTGGGTGTATCATTAAAGCAATGCAATGTTGGATACAACATGTGAGAAGAAGAAGGAAGATCGGGCCCGCCGATCCAAGGAGGAACGCATGGCACTTCATGTTCTGGACGAAGCAAACCGCTGCCTCGGCTGCAAAAAGCCGCTGTGTCAGCAGGGCTGCCCCATCCACACCAACATCCCCGAGGTGATCCGTCTGCTCAAGGCAAACCAGATGGACGCCGCAGGCCAGATGCTGTTTGAAAACAACCCGCTCACCACCGTGTGCAGTCTGGTGTGCAACCACGAGAACCAGTGCGAGGGCCACTGCGTGCGCAACCGGATGCCCAGCCACGACCCGGTGCACTTTTCCATCATCGAGGACTACATCTCCACCACCTACGCCAACAAGATGACCGCCGGCCCGGCCCCCAAGAACGGCATGAAGGCGGCTGTGGTGGGTTCCGGCCCGGCGGGCCTGACCATTGCGGTGCTGCTGGCACGCTGGGGCTACGATGTGACCATCTTTGACGCCCGCGACAAGATCGGCGGCGTGATGCGCTACGGCATCCCCAACTACCGCCTGCCGGACAGTGTGCTGGATGATTTCCAGTACCGCCATCTGGAGCTCAAGGGCATCAAGGTGCGGCCCAACACCACCATCGGCAAGACCATCACCATCGACGACCTGTTCCGCGACGGCTACAAGAGCGTGTTCATCGGTGCCGGTCTGTGGAAGGCCAACGCCATGCACATCAAGGGCGAGAGCCTGGGCAACGTGGCCTTTGGCATCGACTATCTGGCCAACTCCAAGGCCTTCCGTCTGGGCGATGACATTGCGGTCATCGGCGTGGGCAACTCGGCCATGGACTGCGCCCGCACCGCCATCCGCAATGGTGCCCGTCATGTGACCTGCTACGCCCGCCGCGACGAGAGCTGCATCAGCGCCTCCGAATATGAGGTGAGCTATGCCAAGCTGGAAGGCGTGGGCTTCCGCTTCTGCAAGGCTCCTGTGGAGATCCGGGAAAACGGCCTCATCTGCCGCGACACCGTCAAGGGCGAGGACGGCAAGTTTACCCAGGTGGAGGGCAGCGAGATCTTCTACCCCCACACCGGCGTTATCGTGTCGGTGAGCCAGGGCTCCGAGAGCAACCTTGTCAAGACCACCACCGGCATCGAGACCAACCAGAAGGGCCTGCTCACCGTCAGTGAGGACGGCAGCACCACCCGCGAGGGCGTGTTTGCCGGCGGCGACGCCGTGATGGGTGCCCGCACTGTGGTCGAGGCTGTGGCCGTGGCCAAGAAGGTGGCCGAGTCCATGGACGCCTACATGAAGAGCCTGCCGGTCGATGACGCCGCCGACCCCTATGCAGACATCCCGGTGTTCCGGACCCCCACCTCCGACGTGCTGGCCAAGCAGGAATTGTAAATTATCTGTATCTTTGCCGCCCCGTCGGTTGACGGGGCGGCAGTTGCTTTATATACTTTTTATATACGTTGCACAAAAATGTACAGAACGGAAAGGCGGTGGACGCGATTTTAAAAGCATCTCTCCCCAAACTGCGGGAAAAACTGCTGGAAGCCCTGCAGGCCGTGCTGCCCATTGTGGCCATTGTGCTGGTGCTGTGCTTTACCATTGCGCCGGTGTCGCCCAGCATCCTGCTGTGCTTTCTGCTGGGTGCGGTGCTCATCGTGGTGGGCATCATGTTCTTTACACTGGGCGCAGAAATGAGCATGACCCCCATGGGCGAGCGTGTGGGTGCTGTGCTCACCCGGAGCCGCAAACTGCCGGTGATCCTGGGCGTCGGTTTTCTGCTGGGGTTCCTCATCACCATTTCGGAGCCGGACCTGCAGGTGCTGGCCAATCAGGTGCCCTCCATCCCCAACCAGACCCTGATCTTCTCGGTGGCGGCGGGCGTGGGCCTGTTCCTCACCGTCGCGTTCCTGCGCATGCTGCTGGGCGTGGCGCTGCCGCCGCTGCTGGTGGCGTTCTACGGCCTTGTGTTCGTGCTGGCTGCCTTTGTGCCCCGGGAGTTTCTGGCCGTGGCCTTTGACTCCGGCGGTGTGACCACCGGCCCCATGACGGTACCTTTTATCATGGCGCTGGGCGTGGGCGTGTCGGCGATCCGCGGCGACCGCCATGCGGCGGACGACAGCTTTGGTCTGGTGGCACTGTGCTCAGTGGGCCCCATTCTGGCGGTGCTGATCCTCGGCATCGCATTTCGCGCGTCCGACAGCACCTACATCCCGCCGGTGCTGCCGGAGGTGAGCGATTCGGTGGAGCTGTGGCAGCTGTTCCATGAGGGGCTGCCGGAGTACATCAAGGAAATTGCTTCCTCGCTGCTGCCCATCGTGGTCATGTTCGGGGTGTTCCAGGCCGTGGCCCTGCGGCTGGACAAACGCACGCTGGGCCGCATTGCGGTGGGTCTTGCCTATACCTATGTGGGGCTGGTGCTGTTCCTCACCGGTGCGAACGTCGGCTTTATGCCGGCGGGCAACTATCTGGGGCAGGTGCTGACCGGGCAGAGCTACCACTGGGTGATCATCCCCATCGGCATGCTCATCGGCTACTTTATCGTCAAGGCAGAGCCGGCGGTGTATGTGCTGAACAAACAGGTGGAAGAGGTGACCGATGGTGCCATCTCGGCCCAGGCCATGGGCATGGCGCTCTCGGCGGGTGTGTCCATTTCGGTGGGGCTGGCCATGGTGCGGGTGCTCACCGGCATTTCCATCCTGTGGTTCCTCATCCCGGGCTATGCGGTGGCCATCGGCATCTCCTTTGTGGTGCCCAAGCTGTTCACCGCCATTGCCTTTGACGCCGGCGGCGTGGCCTCTGGCCCCATGACGGCCACCTTCCTGTTGCCGCTGGCACAGGGAGCCTGCGTGGCCGTGGGCGGCAACATCGTTACGGACGCCTTTGGCGTGGTGGCCATGGTGGCCATGACGCCGCTCATCACGGTGCAGCTGATGGGCCTTGCCGCTCAGCTCAAAACCGGACGGCGCAGGGCTGCCCGTGCCGCCGAACCCGCGCTGGCCGGGGTGGCAGCCTATGCCGACTGGCCGGATGACGACATCATTGAACTGTAAGGAGGGCAAGCGCTGTGAGTTCGCTGTTTCTGATGAGCACCATCACCGACCGCCGCACTGCCGACGCCTTTCTGCAGTTGTATGAGGCCCACGGTGTGAACGTGACCCTGCGCACGGTGGGCACCGGCACGGCGGTGCAGGAGACCCTTTCCACCCTGGGGCTGGAAAAGACCGAAAAAGCTGTGCTGCTGGCGGTGGTCACAGCCCAGACCTGGCAGGAGGTGCAGCGGGACCTGCGCCGCAAAATGCGCATCGACGTGCCGGGCACCGGCATTGCATTCACCGTGCCGCTGAGCAGCATCGGCGGAAAACGGGCCCTTGGGTTCCTCACGGAGCACCAGACCCTGACCTGGAAGGAGGAGAGTACCTTGAAGGATACCCGCTATGAACTGCTGCTGGTGATCGCAAACCAGGGCTACACCGGCTCCATCATGGACGCGGCCCGCGCAGCCGGTGCCGGCGGCGGCACCGTGATCCACGCAAAGGGCACCGGCATGGAAGGGGCAGCTCCCTTTCTGGGCATGGAACTGGTGAATGAGAAGGAGCTGGTGCTCATCGTGAGCCGCACCGCGCAGAAGAACCGGATCATGAAAGCCATCATGGACGGGGCCGACCGCAGGGCGGGGGCCATCGTATTCTCGCTGCCGGTCACCGACACCGCCGGTCTGCGCCTGCTGGAGGAGGAAGAACCGGCTACAAAATAATCAAAAAAGGATGAATATTCTCCACGTTTGTCGGCAAAAGCTTGATAAACGTGGAGTTTTTCGTTATGATAGAAGAAAGTGATTCAAGAACAGAGGTGTAAAGATGATTCAACTTTCATATAAGCAGCAGATCGCCTTCAACTCGCTGTCCATCATTGCGGGCAACGCACTGTACGCGCTGACGGTCGTGCTGTTTCTGGTGCCGTCCGGGCTGATCACCGGCGGCGCCACCGGCATCGCACTGGGGGTCAACCGTGTGCTGGGCCTGCCGGTGTCCGGGGTGCTGTTTGCCATCAACATCAGCATGCTGGTGCTGGGCTGGATGGTACTGGGCAGCCGCTTTGCCCTTACCACCATTGCCAGCACCATCCTCAGCCCGCTGTTTCTGGCCCTGTGGGAGCGGGTATTTGCAGATTTTGTGCTCACCGATGATCTGGTGCTCAACACCATCTTTGCCGGTCTGGGCGTGGGCATCTCGCTGGGCATCACCATCCGTGCCGGTGCCTCCACCGGCGGCATGGACATCCCTCCGCTGGTGCTCAACAAGTGGTTCCACCTGCCGGTGTCGGCGACCATGATGGTGTTCGACCTGATCATTCTGGCGGTGCAGGCGGCGTTCAGCCCGCTGCGGCAGTGCCTGTACGGCATCGTGATGGTCATTGTGTACACCGTTGTGCTGGACAAAGTGCTCATTTTCGGTTCCACCCGTACCGAGGTCAAGATCATCAGTCAGCATGCGGACGAGATCCGGGAAGCCATTTTCTCCCAGCTGGACCGCGGCGTGACCATCCTGCACGGTGAGGGCGGCTATAGCCGGAACAGTGAACAGGTGCTGCTGAGTGTTATCAGCAACCGGCAGCTGCCCAAGCTGGAAAAGATCGCCCACCTGATCGACCCCACCTGCTTCATGATCGTGAGCCATGTGACCGAAGTAAGCGGCCGCGGCTTCTCGCTGGAAAAGGATTACAAGGAGGAGGACTGATTTTGCCCGCAGATACTTGCAAAATACAGGCCAGTTGGGGTATAGTATAGAAGAACGGTAGGTTTTGCCGTACATTACCCGATCAAGAAAGGAAATCCACCATGTTTGATATTTTCAATATGCTCAAAAAAGAAGAGAACGCTGCCCCCAAGCAGGTCACCCGTGACACCATCATCGGCGACATTCTGGACATGGATCAGAGCACTGCTCCCTACTTCATGGAGATCGGCATGCACTGCCTGGGCTGCCCGGCATCCCGCGGCGAGAGCATCGAGGAAGCCTGCGCGGTGCACGGCGTGGACTGCGACGAGCTGCTGGAGAAGCTGAACACCCACCTGGCAGCCAAGAAGGCCTGAGTGCTGCCCACACTGGATGCGCGTCTGACGGCGGCGGCAGAACTGGTGCGCCCCGGGCAGCCGGTGGCAGACATCGGCTGCGACCACGGCAAGCTGACGGCGGTGCTGGCTGCTTCGGGCCGGTACCCCAAGGTCATCGGGGCCGACCTGCGCCCCGGCCCGCTGTCCAAAGCCCGGCAGACGCTGGAACATGCCAATTGTCAAGACCGCGCTGAGCTGAGGCTCGGCGACGGTCTTTCTGTGTTGTCGGCCGGTGAAGTGGGCAGCATCGTGCTGGCGGGCGTCTCGGCCCAGACCACCTGGGAGATCCTGGAAAAGGCTCCGTGGGTGTTCACGGTGGGTGGGCCGCGGATCATCATGATCCCGGCTACCCGTCACAGTGAACTGCGCCGCTGGCTGTGGACCTATGGCTTTGCTTTTGTGGCCGACCGCCCCGTGCAGGCGGCAGGCCGCTGGTATGCCGTGATGGCAGCCGAGTACACCGGGGAGCGGCACGAGCCGACCTTTTCCGAGTGTCTGCTGGGCGGCACCGGCAGCTGGCCGGAGGGCGCGGGCTATGCGGCCTGGCAGAAGGCCAAGCTCCCCCGGATGCGCCTTGGTGTGCCGGACGGCACCCCGCTGGCAGACGAGATCGACCGACTTTTGAAAGAGGAGACCGGACTATGACGACCGTACAGCAGCTTTATGAAGCCATGCAGGCCCTGGCACCACTGGAACTGGCAGAAAGCTGGGACAACCCCGGCCTGCTGGTGGACTGCGGCGGGGAAGTGACCCGGGTGCTGGTCACGCTGGACATTACCCCGGAGGTGGTGGCAGAGGCCGCCGCGAAGCACTGCGAAGCCATCGTGGCGCACCACCCGGTCATCTTTGACCCGCTCAAAAAGCTGGGGCCGCAGGATGTGCCGTTCCAGCTGGTGCGGGCGGGCATCTCGGCCATCTGCATGCATACCAATCTGGATGCGGCTGCCGGCGGCGTCAACGAGGTGCTGGCCGGTATCTTTGGCATGCAGGACCCGGAGCCCTTTGCCGAGGGCTGCGGCCGGGTGGGCAGCATTGAACCCATCACGGTGCCGCAGCTAGCCTGCAAGGCACAGCAGGAGCTGGCCGCCCGCTGCAATGCACCGGACGTCGGCCCGGCGGTGCAGGTCAAATTTGCCGACACCGGCAAACCGGTGCGGCGGCTGGCCGTCATCAGCGGTGCAGGCGGCAGCCTGTTTGAAGAGGCTCTTGCCGTGGGCGCGGACTGTCTGCTGACCGGCGAGGCAAATCACCACCACGCCTGTGATGCAAAGCGGCTGGGCCTGTCGCTGATCGCGGCGGGGCACTACGCCACGGAGTTCCCGGTGACCGCTGCCGTGGCAGAGAAGCTGCGTGCCGCTCTGCCCGGCGTGGAAGTGCTGGTGAGCACAGCCAACAAGGACCCGTATACTTATTTATAATAGGGGAGGGCTGTAGCTTTTTGCAACGGCCCCTTTCGTGAAAAAGCAATCGGAGCAGCCCGCAGGCTGCTCCGATTGTAATTAAAAAAGAACATTCCGCTGAATATGGCCAAAGCGAACGCGGCGGCCATTTTAATGATAAGAACGAGGTAACACACATGGCATTGGATGCCGCGACACTGGAACTGACGGCCCGGGAACTGAAAACCGTTCTGGCCGACGCCAAGATCGCAAAACTGTTTGAACCGACCCGCGATGAGCTGGTCATCACCCTGCGCACCCGCACGGACACCTACGCGCTGCTGCTGTCGGCCCGCAGCGGTTCCGCCCGGGTCTGCCTGACCGAGGAAACCTTTGAAAACCCGGAGACGCCGCCCTCCTTCTGCATGCTGATGCGCAAGCACCTCACCGGCGGCAAGCTGCTGGATGTGCACATGGAGCCGGGAGACCGCATCGTCTACTTCGACTTCCAGTGCACCAACGAAATGGGCGACCTGGTGCGCAACACCCTCTGCGCCGAGCTCATGGGCCGCTACTCCAATCTGGTGCTGGTGCAGAACGGCAAGATCATCGACGCCCTCAAACGGGTGGATTTTGAGGACAGCGACATCCGGCAGCTGCTGCCGGGCCTGACCTATACCACGCCGCCCAAACCGGCCCGGCCGGATTTTCTGCAGGTAAGCTCTGCGTCCATCGTGGCAGCGGCCTGCCAGCGGGACCTGCCGGTGGCGGATGCCCTGAATAAAACGGTGGCCGGGGTCGGCCCGGTGGTCTGCCGCGAAGCCGCCTGGCGCGCCTTTGACGGGGAACACCTGCTGGCCAATGAGCTGACCGAGGAGCAAAAGTGCAGTCTGATGGCGGCCATCGACGAGCTGAAGGAGCTCCACGACAAGGGCGGCTGCCCCTGCAGCGTGACCGACCCGGACGGCAAGCCGGTGGAGTTCACCTTCTTCCGTCCGCAGCAGTACGGCGAAAACTACGCGGTGAAGGAATGGCCGTCCTTCAACGCGATGCTGGAGGGCTACTATGCCGAGAAGGACCGCGCCGAGCGCCTGCGTACCAAGAGCAAGGAACTGCACAAGGCCGTGCATAATATGTACGAGCGTGCCGTCCGCAAGCAGGCTGCCCGGCAGGAAGAGCTGGCCGCCAGCGGCAAGAGCGAAAAGCTGCGCCTGTACGGCGAGCTGCTCTCGGCCAACCTGTATCTGGCCCAGAAGGGCATGAAGAGCATCACGGTGCCCAACTGGTACGATGAGGGCAAAGAGGTGACCATCCCGCTGGATCTGCGGTTCACTCCCAGCCAGAACGCCCAGAACTTCTTCAAGAACTACAAAAAGAAGCAGACCGCCGCCCGGATGCTGGTGGACCTGCTGGCCGACGGCGAAAAAGAGATCGCTTATCTGGAAACGGTGCTCTACGAGGTGGAAACGGCTTCCGGCGAAGCTGCTCTCAACGAGATCCGGGCAGAGCTCAAGAGCCAGGGCTATCTGAAGTACTACAAGCAGCGCGACAAGCGCCAGAAGCCTGCGGATTTCCTGCGGTTCACCTCCAGCGACGGGTTCGAGATCCTGGTGGGCCGCAACAACGCCCAGAACGACAAGCTTACCCTGCACACCGCCCGCGGCAAGGACCTGTGGTTCCATGTGCAGAAAGCTCCCGGCAGCCATGTGGTGGTTATGAGCCACGGTGAGGACATCCCGGACACCACCAAGCAGGAGGCGGCGGAGCTGGCAGTCATCCACTCCAGCGCCTACAAGGCCGGCACCGGAGCCAAGGTGGCGGTGGACACCACCGAGGTGAAGAACATCTGGAAGGCCAACGGTGCCAAGCCCGGCATGGTGCTGTATGAGGTGTACACCACCGTGTACATCACCCCGCGGGACGGTCTGGCCGAACAGCTGAAGAAAAAGTAAGGAAACCCTCCTTTTGGCATCGTGGGACGATGGCGGAAGGAGGGTTCTCTTTATATATAGGTATAAAAACCCCGAAAACGGCTATACTACCGTTGCGGCAGCGGGGAAGGGGAGTTTTCCACCCGTAAAATGGGATGGGATTGTGCATCTTGCACAGAAAAAACGCGATTCCACAAAACAGAGAAAATAAAAAAGAAAATTCGTTCTTTTTTCTAAAAAACACTTGCCAAATGCACGAAGGTGTGATAGAATAATTCTCGGCTGCAAAGGGCTTGTGCGATACAAGTCGTGCAGGCCAGCGATATGCGTAGATGCGGGAGGTTG
>OBLG01002560.1_pt1 | contig 11047 bp, 9 predicted proteins | sample 1517451 | NCBI WGS metagenome assembly OBLG01 (sample SAMN04571694, study PRJEB22368) | human gut metagenome | biome: human gut; material: stool | host: Homo sapiens | place: Luxembourg | collected 2012-06-29 | reverse complement strand
TTGTCTGTTTATGAGATTTAAAGAATACATCGATATGTTTTCCTTTGACACCGCCTCCGACATCTTCGGCTACGTATGTTTTTCCATTGATCTGTACTTTTGATCCTAATTTGATCTTTCTTTTATCTACAGCAATAGTTCTTCCCTGTTTTGCTTTCTTTCCAGAAGCTGTTCTTGCTCCCCATTTTCCACTGCACTTTCTGCATCCGCAGTAAGCTGTTAATTTATATTTTCCTAAGTACTTTACGTCGTTATCTTTTGCTTTGGTTGAAGTTGATCCTGTAAAAATGAATCCTGATGCTACTACTAGCATTGTGATCATTACTAACAATTTCTTCTTCATAACTTTCAGCATATAAACCTCTTTCTGTGCTCAATAGTTTCTTAAACTTCGAAACATTTTTGTAACAATTTCGAAATCTATGTTTCATACTTTACTGCATATATGTAAAAATGTCAACCTTTGCATTAAAAAAAGAACAATACATTTACAATATTTGTAAGTTAGTTGTTACGAATATATTGAGGTACTTATGAACTCTATATATAATAGAGTATAGAAACAGTACAAAAAAAGAAGGCATAAATTACATAAATCTATGCCTTCTCTGTATTCACATACTTCTTATAAAATGATATCCATGACGCCATCAAGATAGATATTCTCTACATCTTCGATCAGCCCTGCATCGCATGCTTCTGTTAGTTTTGGATCGATTGGCAGTTTGCCTAGCACTGGGATATCAAATTTCTCTGAAATCTCTTCAATATGGCTGTCCCCAAATACTTTGATCTCTTTGCCACAGTCTGGACATTTGATGTAACTCATATTCTCAACAAGTCCCAGCACTGGTACATTCATCATATTGGCCATATTCACAGCTTTCTCTACGATCATTCCTACCAGCTCCTGTGGTGTTGCAACTACAACGATTCCATCTAATGGAATAGACTGGAACACTGTTAGCGGAACTTCTCCTGTTCCTGGTGGCATGTCTACAAACATAACGTCAATGTCTTTCCATAATGTCTTACCCCAGAACTGTTTGACAACATCTGCTACAACGGGTCCTCTCCAGATAACTGGCTGTGTCTCTTCTTCTAACATCAGATTCAGAGATACAACTTCAATTCCAAAATTAGTCATTGCTGGAAGAATGATTCCTTCTGCATTACCTAGTAATCTTTCATGAAGTCCAAATGCCTGTGGGATTGATGGTCCTGTTACGTCTGCATCAAGAATTGCTGTGTGCAATCCCTTTCTCATTGCTGCTACTCCTAAAAGAGAAGTTGTCATTGATTTACCTACGCCACCTTTTCCACTGACGATACCAATAACTTTCTTTACTTTACTTTCTCTATATAATGGTTCAAGAAAATCTGTTTTCTCCTGTGTTCTGCTTCCGCAGTTTGCACTACAACTACTGCAGTCATGACTACATTCACTCATTTTTATTATGCCTCCATAGCTTTTAAAATTTCTTTTGTGCTGGATGCGATGTCTCCGTTAAATACGGCTGATCCTGCAACGAAAACATTTGCTCCACATTCTTCTACATGTGCAATATTCTTCGCTGAAATTCCACCATCTACTTCAATATCAATATCCAGACCTTTTTCTGTGATGATTTTTCTTAATTCTTTAATCTTATCATCCATTTTATTGATATAAGACTGTCCGCCATAACCTGGGTTAACTGTCATGATCAGGACCATGTCGATATCTTCTAATACATAATCTAATGCAGATAATGGTGTTGCTGGATTTAAGGATACTCCTACCTTCAATCCTTTTGCTTTTACCTGCTGAATTGCTCTGTGAAGATGTTTTGTTGCTTCTGCATGAAGCGTGATCACATCTGCTCCAACTGCTGCAAATTCATCAATATATCTCCCTGGCTCTTCAATCATTAAATGCACATCAAATACAGCATCTGTAACTTTGCGAAGAGACTTGATCACAGGAAATCCTAATGAAATATTAGGTACAAACATTCCATCCATAACATCAATGTGTACCCATTTTGCACCTGCTTCTACAGCTTCTTTCACATCAGCTCCAAGATTTGCAAAATCTGCTGACAAAATTGATGGGGCTAAAATATAATCCATAACTCTTTTCTCCTTTACACACCTGTTTTCAACGCTCTTTTTAGTATAACGTATTGTTTGAAACAAGTCTAGTTACTATGAAAAAAAGAACCTTCTTAATTTAATAAGAAGGTCCTTTTTTATGAATTTGCTTTCTATCCTCGTTCGATGATCTTAGCCATCTGTTTCGCAACATTCCATGCATGATCTCCGATACGTTCAAAGTCTGTTAACATCTCTGAGAAAATAATACATGCCTCGTCGTTACATTCTCCTTTATTGATACGTTCCAAATGACTTTCATAGAACTCTTCTGTCTTCTGATCAATAAAGTTTTCTGAATCATGAACTTTCTGAAGCCATGCCTGTGTATCATCCGGTTCCTTGGAAATATTATGGAACATCTTTTCACAGATCATTTTCATTTCTTTCATCTGTTGTTTTGCTGAATCTGAAAAGACGATCTGTTTTTCTTCAATCAGCTTTGTGTAATCGCAAATATTAACTGCATGATCTCCAATTCGTTCAATATTGCTTGTCATATCAAGATAAGATCCAATATTTTTTGAAGCTTTTACATTCGCCTCATGTGCCATCATTTTTGCTGCCGCTCTTGAAATTTCTTTATTCAGATAATCAATATAATCTTCTCTCTTATCTACATCATCTAACGATTTGCTGCTTCCTGCTAAAAATGCATCAAAACTTTCATCTACATTAACTCTTGCCATCTCAAGCATTCTCTGAATCTCATTTCTTAGGTTCTGTAAGTTGATCGCTGATGTACCGAACGTTGCATCAACTCTTGTATCAACAGATTTGATGTATTTTAAATGTTTGTGATGTTCTTTTTCTTCCTCTTTCTCTGGAAGGATCTTTGTTGCAAGTTTTGCAAGATAATTTCCAAATGGAATCAGAAGGATTGTTGTACTGATATTAAATAATGTATGCATATTCGCAATCTGTTTTGTAATACTGCTTCCACTAAATGCTGCCACATAATCTGTGATTGGTGTGATCAGACATAGCACTGTAAAGATTGCTGTTCCAATGATATTGAAACTTAAATGGATGATCGTTGCTCTCTTTGCACTTCTCTCTGTTCCAATGGATGCTAATATTGCTGTGATACATGTACCAATATTCTGTCCAAATAATACAAATGCTGCATCATGGAAACTGATAATTCCACTTAATGCCAGTGCCTGTAAGATACCTACAGATGCAGAAGATGACTGGATGACCGCTGTAAAGATCATACCTGCGATGATTCCGATCAATGGATTTGAGAATCTTGTCATCAGGTTGATAAATGGTGGATACTCACGAAGTGGTACCATTGCATCTCCCATCATATTCATTCCGACAAATAAGATACCAAGTCCTGCGATGATTTCCCCAACAAACTGTACTTTTTCATTCTTTGAAAATACAACAAGTGCTACACCAATAAACGCGATCAATGGTGCTAAAGCCCCAACGTCTAAAGCAATTAACTGTCCTGTAATTGTTGTACCAATATTAGCTCCCATGATGATCCATACTGCCTGATTTAATGTCATCATTCCAGAATTTACAAATCCTACGACCATAACTGTTGTCGCTGAAGATGACTGGATCACAGCTGTGATCAGAGCTCCTACGATAATTCCTAAAAATCTGTTAGATGTCAGTTTTTCCAAAATGTCTTTCATTTTATTTCCAGCAACGGATTCCAGTCCATTACTCATCATCTGCATACCATAAAGGAATAATGCTAATCCTCCTAGCAGACCTAAAATGTTTGTACTGCTCACTTTTCTTTCTCCTTTTGTTGTTTTACATTTTTTTCACTTATTTTTTACAACAGTTTTATTTTAACTTATTTTCAAGTTGAGTAGTGTTAAATCTATGTAAAATTTTAATTGCATGGACTACGCAGCTTGAAAACTTTATCTTTGGCATCCTTTTATATCAGCTATATGGAAAAAATGCGGAGACTTTCTATTGATCGTCTCCGCATTTTCTTATTGTATTTGCATTTTGTTTTCTATGAATTCTGACGAATTATTCTTCATCGTCATCATCTTCAACCCATTGAGCATATCCTGTGTTAAATGTTGATGTATTCACTTCGTCTGTCTTAGTCTCAGAAACTTCAACATTTTCCTGAGTATTTTTTTCAGTTTCTACATCTTTTTCCATTGTCTCTGATACATTTTTCTCAGACTCTTTTTCCGGATTCTTGTATTTATTGAAGATTTCCATAAATTCTTTTCCTGTGATCGTTTCACGCTTGATCAAAAACTGCGCTGCTTCGTCAAGAATGTCCATATTTTCACGAATATATGTGACTGCTTTAGCGTAAGCTTCTTTTAACATCTTCATGACAACTTCGTCAACCTTGGCTGCTGTTGTCTCTGCACAGTTCATAACGGCACGTCCGTCAAGATATCGGTTTGTGATAGATTCCAGTCCAATCAGACCAAATTCTTCTGACATACCGTACTGTGTAACCATTGCTCTCGCGATCGCTGTTGCACGTTCGATATCATTGGAAGCTCCAGTTGTGATCGTGTTGAATTTCACTTCTTCTGCAGCACGTCCACCGAAAAATGCTACAAGATCTGCTAACATCTCGTCTTTCTTATTCAGATATTTTTCTTCTTCTGGACGCTGCATTGTATATCCAAGTGCTCCCATTGTACGAGGCACGATCGTGATCTTCTGTACTGGCTCTGATTCTTTCTGTAATGCCATAACCAATGCATGTCCAACCTCATGGTATGCAACGATCTGTTTCTCTTCATCACCAAGGATTCTGTCTTTCTTCTCTTTACCAGCGATGACAACTTCAACCGCCTCAAATAAATCCTTCTGTGAAACAGCTTTTCTTCCGGCTTTGACAGCTCCTAGGGCTGCTTCGTTGATCATATTTGCAAGATCAGATCCTACAGCTCCGCTTGTTGCTAATGCGATTTCTTCAAAGTCAACAGTCTCATCCATCTTAACGTCTTTGGCATGTACTTTTAATGTCTCAATTCTTCCCTTTAAGTCTGGACGTTCTACGATAACTCGACGGTCAAAACGTCCTGGACGAAGAAGGGCTTTATCCAAAACTTCTGGACGGTTTGTAGCTGCAAGGATAATGATACCTTTGGATGTATCAAAACCATCCATCTCTGCTAATAAGGCATTCAGTGTCTGTTCACGTTCGTCATTTCCTCCACCATGCATACCGTTGTCACGGCTCTTACCGATCGCATCGATCTCGTCGATGAAAATGATACATGGTGCCATCTGCTGTGCCTGTTTAAATAAATCACGGACTCTTGATGCACCAACTCCGACGAACATCTCTACGAAATCAGATCCGGAAAGTGAAAAGAATGGTACTCCTGCCTCACCAGCTACAGCTTTGGCAAGCAATGTCTTACCAGTTCCCGGAGGTCCTACAAGCAATGCACCTTTTGGAAGCTTCGCACCAATCTCTGTATACCGTTCTGGGTGATGGAGAAAATCAACCATCTCTGTCAGTGTTTCCTTCGCTTCGCCCTGACCTGCAACATCTGCAAATGTCACGCCCGTCTTCTTCTCAACATATACTTTTGCATTGGACTTTCCAACTCCCATCATACCGCTGCTTCTGCGCATCATCATAACAAGGAATCCAAAGATCAGTAAAGTAGGGATCAAACTGATCGCTACGGATAAGAATGTATCCATCGGATCTTCTGGTTCCTGCTCAAATGCGATCTTACTCTTGATCAGACGATTAACCAGTTCATAATCACCACTGATTCTCTGTACTGTGTAAGTTGTTTTGTAAAAAGGATTTCCCTCTTTCTTTGGTATCACTTTTAACTGATTGTCTGTTACTTTTACACTCTTTACTTGATCCTTGTCAACCATTGTGACAAATTTATTGTATGAAATCGTTGTCTCGGTTCCATTTCTCCATTTTGTTATGATGGAATTGAAAAAGATTGTTCCAAGAATAGAAACTACAAGAAAAACAGCTAAATACTTGGCATTTCTCTTCTTGTTATCTTTGTCATTCTTATCATTTTTATTATTCTGTTGATTATTCAAATGTCAGCTCCTCCTTTGATTCATAAGCACCATTATATGTTTTCTGATTTTATAAATCAATAAAACTATTCTAAACTTTTTATAATTTTAGTGAAAAATTACATCTTTTTCGTAAAATTGGCTTTTTAATATGATATATGGATAAGATATTCCCTTTCTCTGGTGCTCTTTTGTAACCCCGATCAGCGTTGTATCAATATAAATATGTGACTGATCCTGTGTAAATTCTTTTACTTTGATCTTATATCCACTCCCTGGCTGTCTTCCGTAACCTATGACATAATAAGTAAAGTCTCCTGTTGTATATGTAAAATGAAAAGTTTTCTTCTTCTCCTGGTCGATCAACTTTCCAAGTTCCTCCGGAACTACATTTCTTGTGCATACTACATACGTGACTTTCTCCTGTTCTCCATTTTCTTTTTTTCTAAGACAACCTGTCTGTATGATTGATAACATGCAAAATAAAATGATGCAAAGTCTCCATTTGTTCACAGATATTTTCCTTTTTAATCATTTTATGCAATTTGATTTAAGATAATACTTGTTTGATCATCTGTGGTTTCTCTAGCTGATCCTTTGCTATATGGAAATTTTCTTTAAAATGTTTCACTGCCTGTCTGACTTTCTCCTCTTCATTTCCATAAATCGTTGCCAGCAAATCTCCTTTCTTCACTGGATCTGCAACTTTCTTTGAAAATACTAATCCAACTGACGGATCGATCTGACTGTCTTTTGTCTCTCTTCCACCACCAAGGATCAATGAACAGATTCCTATCTCCTGTGCGTTAATATGTTCAACAAATCCTTCTTGTTCTGAGCGTATTTCTTCTATTACCTGTGCCTGTTCAAACAGTTCTGGATGATCTATATATCTTGTATCACCGCCCTGTGCAGCCACAAACTGTTTAAATTTTGCAAGTGCCTTTCCATCTCTGATCGTAGTTCTTACCATGGATACTGCGTCATCAAATTTCTCTGCAACACCTCCAAGCATCAGCATATGAGAGGCTAGTGTTTCTACCAGTTCCGTGAAATCTCCTGGTCCATTTCCTTTCAGCGTATCAATCGCTTCCTTAACCTCCAGAATATTTCCAACTGCCATTCCAAGTGGTTCATCCATATTCGTGATCACTGCTGTCATCTTTCTTCCAGCACTTTTCCCGATATCAACCATCTCCTGTGCTAATTTCACAGCTTCTGATTTTTCTTTCATAAATGCCCCACTGCCAGTTTTCACATCTAACAAGATTGCATCTGCACCAGCTGCCAGTTTCTTACTCATAATACTGCTCGCAATCAAAGAAATCTGATCCACTGTCGCTGTCACATCTCTCAATGCATACAAAAGCTTATCCGCAGGTGCCAGATTCTTTGTCTGTCCCATAATGGAAACACCTATAGAGTTTACTTGTTCTTCAAATTGTTCATCTGTCAACTGCGTTGAAAATCCTGGAATACTTTCAAGTTTATCAATCGTTCCGCCCGTATGTCCAAGTCCACGTCCAGACATCTTCGCCACAGGAATTCCAAGAGATGCAACGATCGGAGTCAATGCAAGAGAAGTCTTATCTCCAACTCCTCCAGTACTATGTTTATCTACCTTAATGCCTTTAATTCCTGACAGATCTAACATCTCACCACTTTGTGCCATTGCCATCGTAAGCTCATAAGTTTCTTCCTTATCAAGCCCCTGAAAACAAATCGCCATCATCATCGCAGACATCTGATAATCTGGGATCCTTCCATCTGTATATTCACGGATCATCCAATCTATTTCATCTTTTGTCAAGACATTGCCCTGTCGTTTTTTTAATATGAGATCGTACATTCGCATAGGTTGTTCCTCCTTTTCTTTCTATTATATTTAGTATATCACAAGATGAACAGTTGTATGACAATGACTTCATAAAGAACAGGTATGTTTTGGAATTCATTAAATTCCTTATGCATACCTGTTCTTTGTTGTTATCCATTATTTTTATTTCGTCACAACTGTTTTCTTTCCACTCCAGCTAGAATAATAGTTTACTTTTGATACCGTTTTATAAGTACGAACCTGAACATAATATTTTTTCTTCTTGCTAAGACTTGAAATTTTCTTGATGCCAAGACAGAAAAAGACCGCCCTACTCTGAGAAAGTAAGCGGTCTATAAAACTTATATTAATCAGCTAAACCGTCATCGGTAGCACCTTTTTATATTATTATATTAATATTTGATCAACTTTCTTAACATATGTTCCCATCTTCTCATTGTATTTTCTCTTTTTCTACTCTAAGTTCAATTTCTTTGTTAATATCACTTCTGTAATGATATGATAAATAACAATGATCACAATATTCTCTACAAGATAGATCCACAGATCACTGTCAAATCCAAATGCGTTCTGCAGGTTTGAACCCATATTTCCTAAACTTTCCATTGTTGGAATTCCAATAAGTGATACAATGATTGATAATGCTGCATATGCCACAAATGCAAGCAGGAATCGATTGCCGTTGCTCAGCTGTCCGATCACCATTGCTGCGTATACATGATAAATACTGCTTAGCAGACTTACCACCGCTATGATTGCTCCATATCCGATCCATGGTCCTGCGTGTACTTTGATGACCCAATTTCCAAAATACGTTGCGGTATCCATAAGTTTTACTGGACTGATCGCTATGATCTCTACCCCTAATAAAAAGATCACAAAAGCAGTTCCTCAACTGATGATCAATGCACTGATCACTTTCGATAAGATCAGGCTTCTTGTTGTAACTGGCAATGTAAACATTAAATATCCTTCTTCTTGAAGCAATCCTTTCCAGAACCGCTGGATCACAATAATCACGTTCACGACAAAAATCGCAACGATCACTGCAACAATAACAACAAGACTGAATACGATCATCGTATTTCCAATTCCCTCAAGATTGGAACGAATGCTAATTCCAAAGATGATTCCCATCACTAAAAGTACACCCCATAATGGTGCTAAAATCTTTGCTAATGCTTTCAGATCATACTTAATTAATTTGCCTAACATGCTTCGTCCCCTCCTCTGTATACATCCGTATGAAATATCTCACGAAACAGGGCATCGATAGATTTGCCGCTTTCTTCTCTTAAGTCATCGGCTGATTTGTATGTAACGATGCTTCCTTCTTTGATAAAAATAACCTCGTCCATGATCTTCTCGATATCTGCGATCAGATGTGTGGAAATGATCACTGTTCCTTCCTCATTATAATTGTTTAAGATCGTATCTAAGATAAAATCCCTGGCTGCAGGATCAACTCCTGCGATTGGTTCATCCAGTAAATAGAGTTCTGCTTTTCTACACATTACCAGAACTAACTGAACTTTCTCTTTATTTCCTTTGGATAAGCTTTTGATCTTGGCTTCTGGATTGATCTTTAATGTCTCACACATTGCCTCTGCTTTCTTACGGTCAAAATCTTCATAGAAATCTTCAAAGAAATTCATTAAATCTGAAATCTTCATCCAGTCTGCAAAATACATCTTATCTGGCAGATAACTGATGATCTTCTTGCTATCCACACCTGGTGCTTTGCCGTTCACTTTGATCTCACCTGACGTTGGCTGTAACAACCCATTTAATAACTTGATCAGTGTTGTCTTCCCAGATCCATTCGGTCCTAGAAGTCCGATGATCTTTCCTCGCCCTATTGTTAAATTCACCCCATTCAGGGCTTCTTTCTTTCCGTACCTTTTCTCTAAATTGGTTAATTCTATTAAATTCAAATCCTTCATTCTTCCTCTTCCTTTCCGATCAATGCAACTGCATCTTCCTTATTGTATCCAAGTTCCTCTAAATCCCTGATATATTGTTTTACAATTCTGTGTGCGATGTCTTTCCGGCATTCTTCTACCTTCGCTATATCTTCTGTGACACATCGTCCGCTTGTTCGGTTGGTGATCGTTAAACCATCCTGATCAAGGGCTGATAATGCTCGTTGCATCGTATTGGGATTCACCCCTGCTTCTCCTGCTAGATCCCTAACACTTGGCAGTTTCTCTCCACTTGAATAGATTCCTGATACGATCCTCTTGATCATCTGTTCCTTGAGCTGTGTCCAGATTGGCCGTCCATCATCTATCTTCCAACTCATACTACTCCTTCCTTCTCATTGTATTATTGTATTACTTCCTTAATACAATAATATTGTATGTCACTTTTTTTAAAATGTCAATATGCTTTATTATTTTTATCCAATAACATAAAAGACACCGCACGATAATTTCATGCGATGTCTTTTATGACTACTACTATTGGTAACTATGAATGAGATAGTTCCTTTCTATTTAATCATTGACAGGATTCGTTCTCTGCATCCCAGTCCAATACCATTGGCCTGTTCGATGTTTTTCTCTAGTTGGTGTTCAAAGTGACGGAAAGGAAGAAAAATACCGATTTCGCTGCTTGGTTGTTCAAATTTGTTTTCATCCATTATACCATAATACATGAACGCTCTTGGTAATTGTTCTTCCAGTCTCATCATAAAATCCCATACAATGCTGTAGACTTCATTGTCTTTAATATTTTCTTCTACTTCTTTTGGAAGTTTAAATAATAAAAGAATTCCAATATGTTCTCCGATCTTCATGGTATTGATCTCATTTCTTTGTCTATAATCATGTTTTTCACGGAATCCATATGCAAGACAAATCTCATAATCAGGAATATCATCTGCCTGATTTAAAATTTGCTTATACATTTTGTATTGTTTTGATGAAATCTGTTTGTTTACTTTTATCTGTTTGATCAATTCTCCTTCTGAATCTGTTAATCTTACCGGATTTATCACTCCTTTGTCATTAAATCTTATTGGAATCAAAAAAGCATTTCTCAGCAGATCAAACATACTATTTCCGCAGA
>OBLG01002555.1_pt1 | contig 11053 bp, 10 predicted proteins | sample 1517451 | NCBI WGS metagenome assembly OBLG01 (sample SAMN04571694, study PRJEB22368) | human gut metagenome | biome: human gut; material: stool | host: Homo sapiens | place: Luxembourg | collected 2012-06-29 | reverse complement strand
TGCAAGTTTTGAACGAAAGGCGTTTTTACAGCAGATATTGAATCGCAGCTATTCACAAATTTGGTGCACCATAACAGGCGGCGCGTACCATAGCGCCCGTAAGGTGAGTATGTGTGTTCGTAACGACTGAAAATTTTGTTCTTACCTAAATTGCACCCGCAGGATGCACCAACCGCGTCCAAGCACTCTTTTCTCCCCTATCTTTTCTCTTGCGAGAGAAAAGATAGGGCCGCCGGTGGCATGACCAACCAAATCAAGAAAAAGAGAGGCATACCAGATGAAGAAATTTCTGAATGAATTCAAGACCTTTATCTCGCGCGGCAACGTGATGGATATGGCCATCGGCGTTGTGATTGCGACGGCGTTCGGCAAGATCAGTGCAAGTCTTGTCGCGGATATCATTATGCCGCTCATCGGCTGTCTGATCGGCGGCGTAGATCTGGCGACGCTCAATATCACGCTCAAGCCCGCCGTCATGGACGGTGAAACGGTCGTGTCCGAGGCCGTTGTGCTGGGTCTGGGGACGTTTCTGACCACGATCATCGATTTCCTGCTCATTGCGTTCGTCGTATTTCTGGTCGTCAAGGCCATGAATATGGCAAAGGCGAAGCTGGAAAAGCCCGCCGAGCCGGAGCCTGAGAAGGAACCGGAACCCACAAAGGAAGAGCAGCTCCTGACGGAGATCCGTGATCTGCTGAAAAACAAATAATATTCCAAACGGACGCGGCCACCGCGTCCGTTTTTTGTGTATTTTCAGGACTTTTCATTTGCCTATAAATCTGATAGACTAATTCCATCAAAATCGGGAGGGTTTCTTATGTCCGGTTCCTGTCAGAAAATCAAGCTGCGTACCTGGCCGCGCAGAGATATCTTTTCCTTCTTCTCCGCGCTCGATCAGCCGTTTTACAGCGTCTGCTTCCGCGTGGACGTGACGCAGCTGCATACGTATACCAAGACGCATGGTCTGTCCTTCTATTACGTCATGACGTATCTCGTCACGCAGGCGGTCAACGAGGTCGAGAACCTGCGCTATACCATCCGGGACGGCAGCGTTTTTCTGCTGGACAAGCGTACCCCAAGCTTTACATATCTGAAAAAGGGCAGCGAGCAGTTCCAGATCATCACCTGTCCGTGCGAGGGCTCCCTGGAGGAATTCTGCCGGGCCGCAAAGGAAAAAAGCGAGGCGCAGACCTCATTTCTGGAAACGTCCTCCGAGACGGACGATCTGATCTATATCTCGTGTCTTTCGTGGTTCGATCTTACCTGCTGTACGAATGAGCGGCAGATTGACCAGGACGACGCCATTCCCCGCATCACCTGGGGCAAATACATCCGGCAGGAAAACGGCCGCGAAACGCTGGGCCTTTCCATTGAGGTCAACCACCGGCTTGTCGACGGCGTGCATCTGGGCCGGTTCTATGAATCCCTGCAAAACAAGATCAACGAATTGGAGTAAGCATTCATCGTCATGAGAAACAGCAAGCTCGCCGCGCTGCGCGCGGCGTTTCCCTATACCGTGCCGATCTTCGCAGGCTTCTGGTTCCTCGCGATGGCCTACGGCATTCAGATGAGCACATCCGGCCTTGCCTTCTGGTATCCGATGGTCATGAGCGCCGTGATCTATGGCGGCAGTCTGGAATTCGTCGCCGTCAGTATGCTGCGGTGCGCCGCGTCATTACTGCCCGGCAAGTTTCGAACACAAAGCGTTTTCACCGCAGCCATTCAAAGGCAACTGCTATCAATCTTGGTGTACCGTAACAGGCGGCGCGTACCATAGCGCACGGAGGGTGAGTTTGCGTGTTCGCAACGACTAAAAATCAGGACTTGCCTGAATCGCACCCGCATCACGCACCAACCGTAACCAAGCGCCCCTTTTCTCCCCCTTCTTTTCCGGCAATGCGGAAAAGAAGGGGCCGCCGGAGGCATAACCACCCATCCAATATGCAGAAAATCTTCCTTCCCGAAGGGGAGATTTTTTTATATTCTTATTATATTAAAGAGTCTTCCCCATCTCCCCTTGAAAATTGTCCACAGCTGTGCTATGATTAGTGTGTATAATTTTGTGCTTTTTCTGCCCGCGCGGCAAATACAGAAAGGAGCTGCGCCATGTATTCTTCCGCTTACGTCTGGGCCAAGGTTCTGGGGCATATGGAGTCCCGCCTGACCCCGCAGGTCGTGTCGACCTGGTTTGACGACACTGAGATTCTCGAGCTGACGGATGAAAAGCTCGTGCTCTACTCCCCCTCCTCCTTCCGCAAGGACATTATCCTCCGCCGCTGCGTCGGCTACATCAAGGAAGCCATGCAGGAGATCTTCCAGCTGAACGTCGACGTCGTCGTGCTCGACGATACGGAAATCGAGGCCTATCGCGGCAAATCGCAGAAGCCGGAGTTCATCGAGTTTAACCCGCAGTTCACCTTCGACAACTTTGTCGTCGGCTCCTCGAACCGCTTCGCGCACGCCGCCGCCGTTTCCGTCGCCAATAACCCGGCGGAAACGTATAATCCCCTTTTTATTTACGGCCCGTCCGGCCTTGGCAAAACGCACCTGCTTTACGCCATCGCCAGCGTCGTGCATAAGAACCACCCCAGCTATAATATCGTCTATATCAAGGGCGATCAGTTTACAAACGAGCTGATTGCCGCCCTGCAGGAGGGCCGGAACAATGAGTTCCGCTATAAATACCGCAATGCCGACCTGTTCCTCGTCGACGATATCCAGTTTATCGCCGGCAAGGAATCGACGCAGGAGGAATTTTTCCATACCTTCAATAACCTCTACGAGAACCACCACCAGATCGTCCTGACCGCCGACCGGCCTCCCAATGAGATGCTGCGTCTGGAGGACCGTCTGAAAACCCGGTTCGAATGGGGCCTGATTGCAGATATCCAGCCGCCTGATTTCGAGACGCGCATGGCGATCATCAAGAACAAATCCGTCTCGCTCGGCTTCGATCTGCCGAACGACGTGTGTACGTTCATCGCCGAAAACGTGACCTCCAACGTGCGTCTGCTGGAGGGCACGGTCAAAAAGATCCGCGCCTATCATGACCTTGACAACATGGAGCTGACCGTCCCGAACGTGTCCCGCGCCATCAAGGATATGTACAACAAGGAAAAAGCCGAGAATCTGCCAACGCCGAACCTCATCATCGGCGAAGTCTCCCGGTTCTATAACATTGAGGAATCCGTCATCCGCGGCACGCTCAAGAACAAGAACACCGCCGAGGCGCGGCAGGTCGCGATGTATCTGGTGCGAAAGCTCACGAATCTGAGTCTTCCCGACATCGGCAAAGAATTCGGCCGCGACCATTCGACCGTCATCCACTCGCTCAAAAAGGTCGAGCAGCAGCTTGCCGCAGGCACCGGAACGCTCGCCGACAACATCCGCGACATTACGGCCAACATCAACAGCAAGCTCTGATTTTGTCCACACCCCCCTGTGGAATCCACACACATTCTCTGTGGAAAGCTGTGAAACAGAGGTTTCACAAAAATGCGTGTTGATAACATTCTTTTTTCTGCACACCTGCCTGTGGATAAAAAAGCGTTGATACGTCAAGGCGAAAACAGCTTTTCCACATAAAATTCCCCTACTGCTACGTACTTCTAAAAAATATCCTTTCTTTCTTTTGAAAGAAGAAACGGAGGAAGTTCCATGAAATTTACCTGTGAAAAAAATGCGCTGGTGAGCGCAATCTCCGTCGCTTCCCGTACCGTCGCGCAGAAGAGCACCATTCCGGCGCTCGAAGGAATTTATATCCGGGCCGGCGTAAAGCTGACGCTTTCCGGTTATAATCTTGAAACGGGCATCACCATCTCCGTCGACGCAGAGATCCAGCAGACTGGCGCCTGCATTATGCCCTCCCGTCTCTTCTTCGACATCATCCGGAAGCTGCCGGGCGATACCGTCAGTATTTCGGTCGACGAAAAGTTCAAGGTCTCCATCCGCGGCGGCATTTCCTCGTTTTCCATCACGGCCATGTCGTCCGAAGATTACCCGGAGCTGCCGGAGGTCGAGTCCGACAAGGGTATCAGCCTGCCGCAGAACGAGCTGAAAGCCATGATCGGCGGCACCAGCTTTGCCGTCAGCGAAAATCAGGCCCGCCCCATCCATACCGGCTGCCTGTTTGAGGTCGAGGATTCCTCTATTACAGTCGTCGCCGTCGACGGCTACCGGCTGGCGCTGCGCCGCTGGAAATCGGAGGAACCGATCGGGCGGACGCTCAAATTCGTCGTGCCTGCCGCAGCACTGAAGGAAGCGGAAAAAATCCTCGGCGATACGGACGAAGCCTGCACGTTCTTCCTCGGCAGCAAGCATATCCTCTTCAACATCGGCGAGGCAACGCTGGTCTGCCGTCTGCTGGAGGGCGAATTTCTCGACTGGCGGCGCGTCCTGCCGCAGAACCAGCCGGTCAAGCTGGCGGTAAACGTCGCGAAAATGACCGATTCCATCGAACGTGTCGGTCTGATCATCTCCGAAAAGCTCAAAAGTCCGGTGCGCTGCAAATTCGGCGAGAATACGGCGGATTTCCGCTCCGTCTCCACCATCGGCGAGGCGCATGACGTCTGCCAGATCGCGGGCGACGGACAGGATATGGAGATCGGCTTCAACTGCCGGTACCTGCTCGACGCGCTGCGCGCGATCCCGGATGCAGAGTGCTCGCTGGAACTCATCAATGGGTTAAGCCCCATCGTCATGAATCCTTGCGACGGGTCCGAGCGGTACAGCTACATGGTCCTGCCGGTCCGGCTGAAAGCGGGGGAATAAGATGAAGGTCAGAGTCACAAAAAAACTTTCGGATGCGCCCATTGAGATTCCCATCCATACTGAATTTATCAAACTGCAGGATTTTCTGAAATTCGCCAACGCCATTGAGTCTGGCGGCATGGCCAAGACCTTCATTCAGGAGGGTGAAGTCCTTGTCAACGGCGAGGTCTGCACGATGCGCGGCAAGAAGCTGCACCCCGGCGATGAAGTTACATTCCTGCACAACACCTGGCGCGTCACGGAAGAACACGCATGAAGCTGCAAAGCCTGCAGCTCTACGATTTTCGGAGCTACGAGACGGCCAGCGTCCAGCTGCACCCCGGTGTGAATCTCATTGTCGGCGAAAACGCGCAGGGAAAGACGAATCTTCTGGAGTCCGTCTTCTATCTCTCCACCGGCAAAAGCTTCCGCACCGCCCGCAATCAGGAGCTGATCCGCTTTGGCGCAGAATTTGCAGATTTAAGCTGCACCCTGTTTTCAGGCGGCAGAGAGCAGAGCCTGCGCGCCGTGCTGTTTTCCGGCAGGAGGCCGCGTCAGCTCTACATCGGCGGCGTGAAGCAGCGGTCTGCCGCCGGACTTTCCGGCGTGCTGACGACCGTTCTGTTCTGTCCGGACGATCTGCTGATCTTAAAAAGCGGCTCTTCCGGACGACGGAAGATTCTCGATACCGCCCTGTGCCAGCTCCGGCCCGGCTATGCGCAGGCGCTGGCGGAATATCAGAAGCTGTACGACAGCAAATCAAGAATTTTAAAAGACTATCACGACGCCCCTTCCCTGCTGGAGCCGCTGCCGGAGTTCAACTACCGCATGGCGCAGGTCGGCGCGGTCGTGATCGCCTACCGGGCAAAATTCCTGCGGGAGCTTTCCAAACAGGCACGGCTGTACCATGCGGAATTTTCCGGCGGCCGGGAGGAGCTTTCCCTCGTCTATCAGACCGTCTCGACCGTGACGGACCCGTTCGCGGATAAAAAGACCATCTTTCAGCAGCTGCTCGACCACCAGCAGGCGCATTACCGCGCCGAGCTGGATTCCGGCCAGTGCCTGTCCGGCCCGCATAAGGACGATTTTGAAACGCTTCTCGGCGAGCGCTCCGTCAAGGCCTACGGCTCTCAGGGCCAGACCCGCACGGCGGCTATCAGTCTCAAGCTGGCCGAGCGCGAATTATTCCGCGCCGACACCGGCGAGGAGCCGGTTCTGCTGCTGGACGACGTGCTGTCCGAGCTGGACGCGCGGCGGCAGGATTTTGTGCTCAATCAGATCCGTTCCGGTCAGGTGCTTATCACCTGCTGTGAGCCGGAGCGCATCACGAATATCGGCAAACGCATTTTTGTGGAGGGCGGACAGATCCGGGAGGAAGCGTCATGTACCTGAATATCGGCGGCGATTTTTCCGTCCGGTCGGAATCCGTCGTGGGCGTGTTTGATCTGGACAACACCAGCTGCTCTAAATGGACGCGGAAATTTCTCGCGGAGGCCCAAAGGGCCGGCGCCATCGTCGAAGCGACGGACGAGCTGCCGAAATCCTTTCTGGTCGTCAGCGAATACGGAGAAAACCGCGTCATTCTGACAAAATATAACGCCGCCGTCCTGCTCAAACGGATGCAGGACGCGCAGCGCAGTCCGATCTCTGCTAAAGGAGAAGCAATATGACAGAAGAAATCAAAGATATCATCGAAGCCGAACACGAATACAACGCCAGTCAGATCCAGGTTCTAGAGGGATTGGAGGCCGTCAGAAAGCGGCCTGGTATGTACATCGGCTCGACCAGCAGCTCAGGTCTGCACCATCTGGTCTATGAGATCGTCGACAACGCGATCGACGAGGCGCTGGCCGGATACTGCAAGCACGTCGTTGTGACCATCAACGAGGGCAACACCATCACCGTCACCGACGATGGCCGCGGCATCCCCGTCGACATTCAGGCCCAGACCGGCAAGCCCGCGCTGGAGGTCGTCTATACCGTCCTGCACGCGGGCGGCAAATTCGGCGGCGGGGGCTATAAGGTCTCCGGCGGTCTGCACGGCGTCGGCGCGTCGGTCGTCAACGCCCTTTCCGAGTGGCTGGAGGTCGAGGTCAGCAAGGACGGGAAAATTTATCAGATGAAATTCTCCCGCGGCCATATTACCCAGGAAATGCGCGTCATCGGCACCACGGACAAGCACGGCACGAAGGTCACCTTCAAGCCCGACCCCGAGATGTTCGACACGCTGGAATATGACTACGAAACGCTCCATACCCGTATGCGTGAGCAGGCGTTCCTGAACGCCGGTCTGCACATCACCATCCGCGACGAGCGCATCGAATCCGCCGACAAGCCCGAAAAGGAACGCATGGACTCCATGTGCTACGAGGGCGGTATCCGCGAATTCGTCCGCTGGTACAACCGCCACAAAACGCCGATCCACGAGCAGGTCATCTACATGTCCGGCTCCAAGGGAGACGACACGGCGGAGGTCGCGCTGCAGTATAATGATTCGTTCAACTCCAATATAGTCTCGTTTGCAAACGATATCCATACCCCAGAAGGCGGTATGCACGAGGAGGGCTTTAAGCGGGCGCTGACAAACGTGCTCAACGCCTACGGCGTCAAAAAGGGCTATATCAAGGGCGACGATAAGGTCACCGGCGACGATGTGCGCGAAGGTCTGACGGCCATCGTTTCCGTCAAGCTGACCGAGGCGCAGTTCGAGGGCCAGACAAAGGCCAAGCTCGGCAACGCCTCCATGCGCACGCTTGTCAGCAACATCGTCACGCAGCAGCTGACGGAATTCCTTGAGGAAAACCCCGCCGTCGGCAAACTCATTCTCGACAAGGCCATGATGGCCAACCGCGCACGCGAGGCCGCCAGAAAGGCCCGCGAGGCCATCCGCCGCAAGACCGGCCTCGAATCCGGACAGATGCCGGATAAACTGCGCGACTGCAACGACACCGACCCCACGCTCACCGAGCTTTACATCGTCGAGGGCGATTCCGCAGGCGGCTCGGCCACACAGGGTAGAGATTCCCGCTTCCAGGCCATCCTCCCCCTCTGGGGCAAGATGCTGAACGTGGAAAAGGCAAGGGCCGACAAGGTCTACGGCAACGACAAGCTCCAGCCGGTCATCACCGCGCTCGGAGCCGGCATCGGCGACGAATTCAATCTCGACAAGCTGCGCTATCACAAGGTCATCATCATGGCCGATGCCGACGTCGACGGCAGCCATATCCGCACGCTCCTGCTCACATTCTTCTTCCGCTTCATGCGGCCGCTGATCGAGCACGGCTACGTCTATTCCGCCGTCCCGCCGCTTTACAAGCTCTCGCGCGGCAAGACGCAGCGCGTGGCGTATTCCGACCCCGAGCGTGACCGGCTCTCCGCCGAAATGCGCGCGGACAATCCGAACGCGAAGGTCGATATTGCCCGGTATAAGGGCCTTGGCGAAATGAACCCGCACGAGCTGTGGGAGACGACCATGGACCCCACTACGCGCACGCTCCGCCGCATCACGCTCGAGGACGCCGTGCAGGCCGACCAGATCTTCACCGTTCTGATGGGCGAGGACGTCGAGCCGCGCAAGGAATTCATCGAAGAAAACGCGAAATACGTCGTGAATCTGGATATCTGACCTGTCTGGAAGAAATCGCAGGGGACGGACGGCTCTGTCCGCCTGGAAGAAATGCCCTGTTTGTAAATAAGCAGTTCTGAACACGCAACTTCCCTGGGGCGGACAGAGTCGTCCGCCCCTACAAAGGAGAAAGCATAAATGGCACATAAAAAAGACTACAAGCCCGAGGATATCATGTTCCCCGAACAGCGGATCGTGCAGTCGGAGCTTGTGCATGAGATGAAAAGCTCGTACATCGACTACGCGATGTCCGTCATTGTCGGCCGTGCGCTGCCCGATGTACGCGACGGTCTGAAGCCCGTCCACCGGCGCATTCTCTACGCCATGTACGAGGACGGTCTGACCTCCGACAAGCCGTTCAAGAAGTCGGCGACGTGCGTCGGCGACGTGCTGGGCCGGTATCATCCGCACGGCGATGCGTCGGTCTATGACGCGATGGTCCGTCTGGCGCAGGATTTCTCCATGCGCTATCCGCTTGTCGACGGCCACGGCAACTTCGGTTCCGTTGACGGCGATCCCCCTGCGGCCTATCGTTACACCGAGGCGCGTATGTCGAAGCTCTGCAACGAGATGCTGCGCGATATCGATAAGGAAACGGTTCTGTGGGATCCGAACTTTGACGAATCGAGAAAGGAACCGCGCGTTCTTCCCTCGCGCTTCCCGAACCTGCTGGTCAACGGCTCGTCCGGTATCGCCGTCGGCATGGCGACGAATATCCCGCCGCATAATCTGACCGAGGTCATCAACGCCTGTATCTGCATTCTGGAAAACCCGGAGGCGGAGCTGGCAGACCTCATGGACTATATTAAGGGTCCGGATTTCCCGACAAAGGGCATTATCATGGGCCGCAGCGGCATCCGTGCCGCGTATGCCACGGGCCGCGGCAAGATCACCGTCCGCGCCCGGACGGAGTTTGAGGAATTCGGCCAGAACCGCGAGCGCATCATCGTCACCGAGCTTCCCTATCAGGTCAACAAGCGCCAGCTCATCGCCAACATGGCCGAGCAGGTGCGCGACAAGCGCCTTGAGGGCATTTCCGACATCCGCGACGAGACGGACCGCAACGGTATGCGCGTCGTCATTGAACTCAAAAAGGACGCGAACCCGCAGGTCGTTCTGAACCGCCTGTTTGCCCAGACGCAGATGCAGACGACGTTCGGCGTGACGATGCTTGCGCTGGTCAACAACCAGCAGCAGCCGAAGATTCTGTCCCTGCGCCATATGCTCGATGAATATCTCGCCTTCCAGGAGGAGATCATCACAAAGCGGACGCAGTACGACCTCAAAAAAGCGCTCGACCGGCAGCACGTGCTGCAGGGCCTGCTCATCGCCGAGGACAACATCGACGAGGTCATCAAGACCATCCGCGAAAGCTACGACAACGCGAAAGAGCGCCTGATGGAGCGGTTCAATCTGTCCGAAATTCAGGCGCAGGTCGTGCTGGACATGCAGCTCAAGCGCCTGCAGGGTCTGGAGCGCGAAAAGCTTGAGGCGGAATACGCAGAGCTTGAAAAGCGCATCGAATATTACCGCGAGCTGCTGTCGAACGAGGAAATGCTCAAAGGCGTCCTGAAGGACGAGCTGACTGCCATCCGCGACAAATACGGCGACGACCGCCTGACTGAAATTCAGGACGTCGAGGACGAGATCGACATTGAAGACCTGATCGAAGAAGAACAGTGCGTCTTTACGCTCTCCCACGCGGGCTACTGCAAACGCGTCCCCGCCTCGACCTACCGCAGCCAGAAGCGCGGCGGCAGAGGCGTCACGGGCATGACGACGAAGGAGGAGGACTTCGTAGAGGGTGTGTTCACCGCCTCCACGCATGATTATATCCTCTTCTTCACGAACCTCGGCAAGGTGCACCGCCGCAAGGGCTATCAGATCCCGGAGGCAGGCCGCACGGCCAAGGGCACGAATCTGGTCAACATTCTCCCGTTTGAGCCGGGCGAGAAGGTCACGGCGGGTATCACCGTGCATGAGTTCGACGAGGATTATCTCGTCTTCGTCACCAGAAACGGCACCGTCAAGCGGCTGGAGCTGGCAAGCCTCAATACCGCGCGCAAGGCCGGTATCCGCGCGCTGACGCTCTCGGAGGGCGATGAATTGATCGCCGTCATGAAGACCGACGGTAAGCAGGATATCCTGCTTGCAAGCGCGAACGGCATGGTCATCTGCTTCAACGAAAACGACGTGCGCGTCATGGGCCGCGACGCGGCCGGTGTGCGCGGTATGGCGCTGGACGCGGGCGACAGCATCGTCGGCGCTGGCATCGCCGCGAAGGGCAAGCAGCTGCTCTCCGTCACCGAATACGGCTACGGCAAGCGCACGGACATCGAGGAATACATGCGTCTCGGCGACGACGGCGTCCGCCGTCCGCAGCAGCGCGGCGGCAAGGGCCTCAAGAACTACAACATCACCGCCAAGACCGGCCGCATCGCGGGCGTCGCCATCGTGGACGACGAGGACGATGTGATGCTGATCGAAAACGGCGGCGTGCTCATCCGTATGGCGGCGGCCGATATCAACGTCTATAAGCGAGATGCGCAGGGCGTCATCCTCATGCGCGTGGAAGCGGGCAACCGCGTCATCTCCGTCGACCGGGTCGACCGGGAGCCGGAGGAGACGGCGGACGAACACGAAGAAGCATGAAGACGGTCACCATCTACACCGACGGGG
>OBLG01002545.1_pt1 | contig 11086 bp, 10 predicted proteins | sample 1517451 | NCBI WGS metagenome assembly OBLG01 (sample SAMN04571694, study PRJEB22368) | human gut metagenome | biome: human gut; material: stool | host: Homo sapiens | place: Luxembourg | collected 2012-06-29 | reverse complement strand
CCACGACCTTCCAAGAGAATCTGGAAGTTGCTAAAGCTGGCGGACAGGTTGCCGGGCGAACAAGGAAAGACATTGAGTCACAGTCCAATACGCCGGTCATCTCCTCAAAGAACGCCGCGCAACTTAATCAGGTCGTGACTGACCTTTTGGAAGGGGCAGCCGCGGATATGAGCGAGATGCCAGAGAAAAAATGAGTGTTTCGCATAACGGTTTTTCATGCGACCAATTGGCAGTTCTTGAAAGCACCCATCAAAAAAGTTTGAGAAAAGTTAAAAAAGAACGAAGAATTCCAATTTGCACATGACATTTTTGAGCCGGGGGTTCAAAAATCTACAGTGGTATAGCATGACACGTCGGAGCAGGTTTGTATGCTTGCTCCGACTTATTTTTTACATAGCGGAGAGGGAGATGGTGTTGTCATCTCCCTCTTTTTTGTCCGGCGAAGGACGCGAAAAAGCGCGGCAGCTGCCGCGCTTTTTCCTCTTCCTCCCTGCTCGGTCCTTCCTGAAAGAAGGTCCCCCTCGCTGTTAAGTGAATTCAGTATACCATGAATACGCCCGTTTGTCCATCCTTTTTAGGCGCCGTATCCAGCATTTGCCACTGTTTTTCATGCATATCGCGCTGTCGGGCGGCAAAACTACCGTTGCGATACCCAACAAGGGCATTTGCCCCACAACACGAAAGGAGAACACAACGATGTCTACCAAGAACAGCAACAAGCTGAATGTCCCCGAGGCCAAGGCCGCTATGGATCAGTTCAAGATGGAGGCCGCCTCTGAGGTCGGCGTGAACCTGAAGAACGGCTACAACGGTCACCTGACCAGCCGCGAGGCCGGCTCTGTGGGCGGCCAGATGGTCAAGAAGATGATCGAGTCCTACGAGAAGAACCTGTAAACGGCCCTTCCCGCACGAAAAAAGAACCGCCTTCGGGCGGTTCTTTTTTACGTTCTCACAAGGTGACCTCCGTGCCGTTGTTCACCTCGATGCGGTAGCCGCCGGGGTTGTATACATCCGTTCCGTTGCCCCGGAAGCGGCAGTCATCCAGCGCCGCATAGGAGTTCGGCGGCAGGCACAGAAGCTCCAGCGCCGTGGTGTTGTTCAAAAAGTCGATGTGCCTGATGGTATATGTATAGGAGTTGCTGTACGCGGAGTCGTACCGCGCGCCCACCCCGTTGCCGCCGATATACCCGCCGTGGAGATAGACCCAGCCGCCGTTCACGGCCAGCGCTCCCACGGCCCAGCCGGTGACGCGGCTCTCCTCCAAATAGGTGGGCGCGGCGGCGGTAATACCCGTGCCGCTGCCGTCACCGGTAAAGTTGATCTGCCGGAAGCGCACAAAGGCGCGGGTCAGGTCCGTATTCTTCAGGGGCGCCACCGTGATCGGTGCGGTGAAGGTCGTACCGCTGCCCACCAGCTCCACGGCGCAGCCCACGGTGATGGGTGCGTCGTAAGTGACCTCCGGCAGGTACACGGTCACGCTGGTATCCGCGTCGCAGGCGCCGGCAATGTCGTCCAGCAGCGCCTGCAGCTGCTCCGCCGTATCCAGAGGCGTGTCCGCCGTTGAATAGGTCCGGACCTCCTGCGGCAGCAGCTCGATGGTCTGGGTCAGGATCAACACGTCGCCGTTTTTCATCCGCAGAGTCCAGACGATCTCGTTGTGGGTACAGGTGTTGTCGCCCCACAGACGGCGGTACAGCAGGGCGGGCGTATCCGCCGTCTCCAGCTCCGCCTCCCACAGGCTCACACGGCCCACGCCCTCCGGCGCGCTGACGGTCACGTCCCAGCTGTCCAGCAGCGGTGCAAAGTCCTCCGGGCAGTCCTCCTGTGTGGTCGCGTCCTGCACCATGACGGTGGCGGGGAAGTCATTGCCGCTCCCATCGGGGATCAGCCTGCAACAGTAGCCCACCGGCGTGGTGGGGTCATAGGGGTTCGGCGTCATGGCGGTGAACACATGGTACTCCCGCCCGTCCCCGGCGGTATAGTAGGTCTGGCAGGCCGTCAGATAGGGGTCCAGGGCCGGATCGGCCGCAAGGACCGGATTGTCCATGCCGTCCGGGCGTTGCGGCTCCGTTTCGGCGGCCGGCCACAGCCAGACGGCCAAAGCGGCCAGTACCGCGGCAAGGCACGCCGCCAGCAGGTGAAGGCGGCAGTACGGGCCGATAAACAGCGGGAACAGGCAGAGAAAAGTGGCAATCGAACACGGCGCACTTTTGACCGGGGAGGTAGGTAAAAAAGTAGATTTTCCTATAGGTTTATGATATGCTGTTCTAAAAAATAAATGGTAAACCGAAATATCATATAAAAGTAGTGGAGAAAAATGATGGATTTGTTGTGGAGGTATATGAAATGAAAAAGATTCTCGTATTATCACTTTGCTTTGTACTTGCACTATGGATGGCAGGTTGCGTCCAGAATAAAAATATCAATTTTGGGGATGTCACGATGAAAGTTGTAGAGGGAAGTGTAACTCCTTCAGGTTTGACAGTTCGCATTTCAAATAACACAGGAATTGATATCAATGGCGGGATCAATTACGATTTTTCTATTGAAAAAAAGGAAGATGATAAATGGTCACCAGTAAAAGAGATCGGCGATAGAACTACTGACACCGAAACATATATTTTTCAAGGAGAAAGAGATTTGAATATCAATTGGTCTGAAATATATGGTTCGCTTTCGGCGGGAGAATACAGAGTCGTTAAGTTCTTTTATCCATCGACAGAAGATGGCTCTTATGGTACAGACGATGGTTTTTACCTATTCGCTGAGTTCAGTATCGAGTAACAAATACGAATTTTATCGGGGAGCAGCAACCTCTGTCGGGGCTGTCAATGGTCGAGATGAACGGCGCACAAGTGCGCCGCCATTGACCGCCCCGCCCGGTCTTGCCCTGCGGTTATCAAGGCGGGCAAGCCCTAGGGGTGCTTGCCCGCCTCCTTTAATTTTGGGCGGAGGTCAGTAGCCGAAATTGGCCTCAAATTGAGGCCAATTTTGGCAGGGGCTTGCAAAGCCTAGATCCCTTGCAATCGCAGGCTTTCTGTGATACTATTTTGATACTAAGAAAACGAGGTGTCCTAAATAGCAGGTGAAATATTAACATATTTGCGAAAGTTTTTCTTGTGAAATCACTTCAAATACACCCACATATATTTGAATTTGCCGAGCAGCAATAATCTGGACCGCTTTCTGTCGGAGAACAATGAAAATTTCCGGGACACGCCGCTACAGCTGACGCTGCAGCGGCTCTATACCACCACCGGCCTCTCCAAGGCCGCGCTGGCCAAGCAGTCCGGTATCAGCGAGGTATATCTGCACCAGCTGTTCTCCGGCTGCCGCTTCCCCTCCCGCAACCGCCTGCTGTGCGTATGCTTCGGCCTGGGCGCATCGGTGGAGGACGCCCAGGGCCTGCTGCGGCAGGCGCGGCACGCGCCGCTGTACACCCGTGACCGGCGGGACGCCATCATTCTCTATGGTCTGAGCCACAGCATGACCTTGTTCCAGATCAACGACAAGCTGTTCACCGAAAAGCTGGATACCTTATGCTGACACCGACAGGGGAAACCGGGGAGAAAGCAAGAGGAGCGCCCATGTGGGCGCTCCTCTTGCTTTTCAGTCCGGCAGACGGCCCTCCGCCAGCAGCCAGGCGCCGGCGGCCAGCAGCAGCGCCTCCGGCGGAAGCCGCCCCCAGCGCAGGGGCAGGGGGATATCCTGCGGCTCGATGGCCGCGCCGTTCACCGCCGTCAGCCGCCGCTGCACGCACAGCACCGGGCGGGGCGTCAGGCCGGACAGCGTCAGGCTGCATCGGGGCGACAGGCCGCAGCCCACCACCTGCTGCGCCCGCAGAGGCGCGGCGGTGTTCTCCTGGGGCAGCAGCACCGTGCGGCACAGCGGCGCGCGGCCCAACACCGCCAGCCGCGCCGTGCCGGGCCGGTCCAGCACCAACAGATCCCAGCACCGGCGCAGCAGCACCGCCTCGTCCACCGGCGGTACGGACGGCGGCAGCCAGCGCCCCAGTCCGCCGCGAAAAAATGCCATATCGACCATGTACGTCTCACCTCCCGCGTAGTCTGCCGCGCTTTGCGCCGTCTTATGCCCCGGTGGAAATTTCCCCTGTCCTTTTCGCGCCGGATGTGCTATACTGTCAGGTAGCTTGTTTCAGGAGGTGCCGCCATGCCATTCCGCGCGCATTTACATACCGTCAACCGTCACCGGCGCCTGGTGCGGCACTATTGCTTCAAGCTGGGTCTGGTGTGGCAGGGGCTGACCCACGACCTGAGCAAATACAGCCCCACGGAGTTTTGGCGGGGCGTAAAATACTACCAGGGCTGGCGCAGCCCCAACGACCAAGAGCGCCTGGAAAACGGCGTGAGTCTGGCGTGGCTGCACCACAAGGGGCGCAACCGCCACCACTTTGAGTACTGGATCGACTACTGCCGCCGGGAGGATGGGACCATCTATATCGGCGGATGCAAAATGCCGAAAAAATATGTGGCGGAGATGTTCTGCGACCGGATCGCCGCCTGCCGGGTCTATCAGGGCGACGCATATACGGACGCCTCCCCCTACGACTACTACCAGCGGAGCAAGGACCTGCGGCGGACGGACGCCAGCCGCTTCATGCATCCGGAGACGGCGGCACTGCTGGACCGCTGGCTGCTGCTGCTGAAGGAGCGGGGGGAGGAGGCGGCCTTTGCCGCTATTCGCGCCGAATTGGCGGACAGCGCCTACTGACGGCGGAGCGCAGGCGCTTTGTTAAGAAGAAAACAATAGATTTTTGAACATTTCCCTTGCTTTCCATCACTATTTGTTTTACAATGTTTTGGTACATTTTTATGTGAGGTTGTCAACAACATGGCCCATCCCTATAAAACGCGGGAAGGCGGCGCCACCGTGACGGTGTTCGTACCCTACGACTGCCAGAACAACTGCCCCTTCTGCATCAACAAAAAAGAATACGCGGGCTGCTCCGGCTTCAGTCTGGAGAAGATACTGGCAAGCATCCAGGTGATGGACGGCATCACTCCCCGGTGTGATTTTGTGTTCACCGGCGGCGAGCCGCTGGCCGACCTGAACGCACTGCAGCAGATGCTGGACACCATCCCCGCCACCCACAAGATCTATATCAACACCACCTTTCCCGCCCAGGCCCACACCTCCTTCGAAGAAATGCTGGCCTTTACGGAGAGGAACAAGGACAAGATCACCTGCATGAACATCTCCCGCCACCTGCAGCACTATGTGGAGGAGAGCCCCGACGAGGTGCTGGGAAAGATCGCCTGCCCCACGCGCATCAACTGCGTGCTGTACAAGAACTATCCGGCGGCGAAGCTGGTGGACTATGTGGAGCGCTTCCTGCCCTATCGTATTCCCATCCAGTTCCGGTATGATTATACCGAGACGACACCGGAGAACCTGTACGAAGAGGAACACGACAAGATATTGCAGGACCTGAAGCGGCTGTTCACCTACAAGGGGCTGGACGGCTGCCGGATGCGCAACGGCTTCCACTTCGAATACAAGGGCCTGCACATGACGTACCACAAGACGCTGCCCTACTCCACCATCGAGGAAAAGGGGCCGGACGGCGTGACCTACGACATTCTGTACGACATCCTCATCAAGCAGAACGGCGAGATACACAGCGACTGGACGGGCGTGAAGATGGACGTGGACGCCTACCGCAGGGTGGTGTTCGAGCCCTACGACCTGAAGGTGCTGAACGGGACCATTGACTTTTGAAAAAGAGACCGCTTTGCGGTCTCTTTTTTTCGGAACCCGCGGCGGGGTCGCTCCGTCATAGGTAGTGAAAGCCTTGGCGGAAAATAAATGGCTTGTTTGTATTTACCCCCTTTTACTTCCGCGCGGTTTGTATTATAATGATGTATTGAGCCGGTATCTCATATACCGGCGGGCAAAACAGTCTTGAGTGAAAGATAAGGAGCAATTCTATGAAACGTTTTATGACCCTGCTGCTGGCCATGCTGATGGTCCTGTCCCTGGCCGCCTGCGGCGACAAGTCCTCCGCCACGGTGGATGCCGAGGGGCTGGGCAAGGCGCTGACCGAGCGCGTACAGTTTGACAGCACCATGAGCGCTATCGACGCCGGCGACTATCTGGAACTGCCCGAGGGCAGCAGCGCTGCCGCCTATATGTCTGACGGCAGCACCATGGAGGAGATCTTTGTGGTGTCCTGCAAGGATAAGACGGACGCATCGGCGGTGAAGATCGCCATGCAGGAGCTGCTGGACAGCCAGACGCAGGAGGCCGGGCGCTACCAGCCCGAGGAGGCCGAGCGCTTGGGTAGCGCCGTTTTCGCCACTTACGGCACCTGCGTGGTGCTGTGCGTTACCTCTGACACGGATACCGCCAATGCGGTCATCAAGGAGTATGTGGGATGAGTCCGCGCTATGAACGGCGGCAGCGGGGCGGAGGCGGCGCGCTGCTGCTTCTGATCGCCGCCGCGGCGCTGGTGGTGGCGGTGCTGGCCATCTTCACCGATGTATTCAGCGGTAAAAAGGCGCCGGACAAGGATACAGACAGCCCTGCCGTCACCCAGCCCGCGGACGGCGAGCCTGACGGGACCGGCGATGCGGACAACACCGCGAAGGACCCGGAGGGCGATCAAAAGGGTGGTCAAAGCGGGAACGGCGATGGGAACACTGATAAGTCTACCGTGACCACCACGAAGCCGGCAGCCTCCAATGTCATCACCACCGATGCCACGCCCTATCAGTCCGGCGGTGTATACATCGTGGGCAATGCCGGATATGAGATGTACAATTATGTGGGCTCCCTGGCGGAGAAGTACCAGTCCACGGTCAACGCCGTGGCGGACAGCCTCAGCGGCGTCAGCAATGTCTACGCCATGGCGATCCCCCTGTCCAGCAGCATTACCCTGCCGGACAGCCTGCTCAGCGACATACCCGGCAGCGATCAGGCACAGGCCGAAAAGGATATTCTGGCGGGAATGGGGCAGAATATAAAAACGGTGCCCCTGCATGACGCGCTGAACGCCCATCGGACGGAGTACATCTATTTCCGCACCGACCACCATTGGACGGCGCTGGGCGCCTATTACGCCTATGTACAGTTCTGCAATGTCAAGGGCATTACGCCCCACGACCTCAGCGACTATGAGGTGAGCCAGTACACGGGCTTTTTGGGCTCGTTCTACAACGACGGCGGCAAGCCTCAGGCCATGGCGGATGATCCGGATACGGTGAACGCCTATCATCCCGTCAGCAGCACCGCCGCCATGAAGTACGGCAGCAGTGAGGACAGCGAGCTCACCGGCGGCAAGGTGATCTTTGACGAGTCCACCGCAGCGGCCAGCCTGAAATACGGCGCGTTCATCATGGGCGACAATCCCTTCACCGTGATCGAGAACCCCGAAGTCAGCAATGGGCAGAGCTGCATCGTGGTGAAGGAATCCTTCGGCAACGCCTTTGTACCGTTTCTGGTGGACCACTACCAGACGGTGTATGTGGTGGACTACCGGTATTACGGCGGCAGCGTCAGCGCACTGGCCAAGGCCAAGGGCGTGACGGACGTGTTGTTCGTCAACAACCTGTCCGCCATACGCGGCAGCTATCAGATGGGTAAGCTGGCCGGCGTGAAGTGACATCTGTTTTGAACAGGGCGGGCAAGCCCGCCCTGTTCCTTTTTCTGACTATCCGCAAAGGAGAGCACATCACATGGTATTCAGCAGCACCACATTTTTACTGGCGTTTTTGCCGCTGGTGGCTATTTTATACTATATCTGCCCACGGAAGCTGCGGAACGGGCTGCTGCTTGTCTTCAGCCTGCTGTTTTACGGCTGGGGTGAGCCGAAGTACATTCTGATCATGCTGTTCTCCACGGTGTTCGACTACTGCAACGGTCTGGCCATCGGCCACTTTCGGAGCAGGGGAAGGGCGGGCGGCGCCAAGGCGGTGCTGGTCATCTCTGTGGTGGGAAACCTGGCGATCCTGGGCTTTTTCAAGTACACGGATTTTGCCATCAGCAACCTGAACGGTCTGCTGGGCACAGCCATCCCGGCGCTGGGGCTGCTGCTGCCCATCGGTATCTCCTTCTACACCTTCCAGACCATGAGCTATACTATCGACGTGTACCGGGGGCTGGTGCCGCCCCAGCGGAACATCGTGGACTTCGGCGCGTATGTAACGCTGTTCCCCCAGCTGATCGCGGGGCCTATTGTGCAGTACAAGACAGTAGCCTATGACCTGGAGCACCGGCGGGAGTCGGTGAGCGAGGCCAGCGAGGGTTTGCAGCGGCTGGTGATCGGTCTGGGCAAAAAGGTGCTCATCGCCAACCAGATGGGCGCCATCTGGGAGGACATCGCCGCCATGTCGGACCCCACAGCGATTACGGCGTGGATCGGCGCCATCGCGTACACGTTCCAGATCTACTTTGACTTCTCCGGCTACTCGGACATGGCCATCGGCCTGGGGCATTTCTTCGGGTTCCACTTCCTGGAGAACTTCAACTATCCCTATGAGTCCCGTTCCGTTACCGAGTTCTGGCGGCGGTGGCACATCAGCCTGTCCACCTGGTTCCGGGAGTATGTCTACATCCCCCTGGGCGGCAACCGCAAGGGCAAGGGGCGGCAGCTCCTGAACATTGCCATCGTCTGGCTGCTGACCGGCCTGTGGCACGGCGCCAGCTGGAATTTTGTCCTGTGGGGCGTATACTACGCCGTACTGCTGCTGCTGGAAAAGACATTCCTGCTGAAGTGGCTGGACAAGGCGCCACGGTTCGTAGGGCACGTGTACACCTGCTTCTGCTTCGTCATGGGCTGGGTGCTGTTCGCCATCACAGACCTCGGCGCGCTGGGAGCCTATGTGGGCCATATGTTCTCCGGAACCTTTGCCGACAGCACCACGGCGTACCTGCTGCGGTGCGGCTGGCTGCTGCTGGTCCTGGCCGTCATCGGCTGCACGAGCCTTCCCAAGCGGCTGTGGGAAAAGCGGGAACAGGCCCTCTCCCCCGCCCTGTCGGACGGACTGCGGACGGTGTGGGTAGTCGTCGTACTGCTGGTGAGCATGGCGTTTCTGGTGGGCGACAGTTACAACCCGTTTTTATACTTTAGATTTTAAGGAGGCGGCGCCATGAAAAAACGAAGCGGCATCGCGCCGCTGATCGCCATCGGCGGCATACTGCTGGCGCTGTCTGTCGGCAGCTTTTTCCTGACGCCGGACCGGGCATTCTCGGAGAATGAGAACCGCTATTTGCAGCTGACGCCCAGACTCACCTGGGACCGCATCATGTCCGGCGACTTTATGGAGGACGTGGAGGACTATACCAGCGACCAGATCGTCTTCCGGGACTTCTGGACCGCCGCCCGGTCGGTGCTGCAGCGGGCCGAGGGCAAGGAGGACATCAGCGGCACCTATCTGGGCGCGGACGGGAGGTACTTTGCCAAGGTGACCGACGACAGCTTTGACTGGGTAAGGCTGGAGAAGAACGCCGGGTATATCCGGGATTTCTTTGCCGCCAGCGGTAAGCCCCGCACGGCGCTGATCGTGCCCAGTCCGGCTGGTATTCTGAGGGATATGCTGCCGGAGAACGCGCCGTATTTCAACGAGGACAAGGCCTTCGGCCAGCTGGGCGATATTCTGGGCAGCACGCTGCTGGACAGCCGGGAAACGCTATCGGCGGTGGACGATCCCTACTACCACACGGACCACCACTGGACCACCATGGGCGCGCAGGCGGCCTATACACTGTGGGCACAGGCCACGGGGCACACCGCCCGCAGCTATGACCTGACGCTGGCCACGGACAGCTTCCGCGGCACGCTGTACTCCAAGGTGCTGCTGCCGGACAGCGTATACGACAGCGTGTACTACGCGCCGGAGATCACGGTGGAGAGCGTGGTGTGCGACGGGAAAGACGGCGCGCTGTACGACCTGTCCGCCCTGGAGCAGAAGGATAAGTATGAGCTGTTTCTGGGCGGCAACTACGGCCAGTGCGTCATCACCACCGGCACGGAGAACGGGAAGCACTTGCTGCTGGTGAAGGACTCCTTCGCCAATTCCTTCGTACCGTTCCTCACCGGCGACTATGAGACCATCACCATGATCGACCTGCGGTACTACCGGGGCAGCATGGCAGAGCTGGCGGCGGAGGCCGACGATATTCTGGTGCTGACGGAGGTCACGAACCTGGCGGGATCGGGAGACTATTTCAAGCTGAGTAAGTGAAAACAGGCGTGCGCTTCGCGCACGCCTGTTTTGTCCCCTTTACAAACGGCTGTTTTTTGGTATAATAGTAAGGCTAAGGAAATTTACAGGCACAAGGAGAGACGATATATGGCCGTTATCGAGTACGACGAGTATAAACAGAAACTGCAGGCGCTGGAGCCCACCCTGGGCGAGCTGGAGAAGGCGCTGGGTATCCCCAAGGCCCGTGAGGAGCTGGCCGAGCTGCAGAAGGAGACGGAGCAGGAGGGCTTCTGGAACGATCTGGAGCGCAGCCAGCAGGTGAGCCGGCAGATGAAGCGCCTGGAGAACAAGATCAAAAAGCACGACAAGCTGGTCAGTGAATGGGAGGACACCCTGACCCTGTGCGAAATGGCCCAGGAGGAGGACGACCCCAGCCAGCTGGAGGAGGTCGTCAGCGGATATGAGACGCTGGAGAAGGAGATCAGCGAGCGCCGTCTGGCGGCGCTGCTCAGCGGTGAATATGACGCCAACAACGCCATTCTGACCTTCCACGCCGGCGCCGGCGGCACCGAGGCCCAGGACTGGACGGAGATGCTGTACCGGATGTACACCCGCTGGGCCGAGCGCCACGGGTACACCTACCAGCTGATGGACTATGAGGCCGGCGACGAGGCGGGCATCAAGTCCGCCACTATCCTCATCGAGGGCGAGAACGCCTACGGCTATCTGAAGAGCGAAAACGGCGTGCACCGGCTGGTACGCGTCAGCCCCTTCGACGCCAACGCCCGGCGGCAGACCAGCTTTGCCGCGCTGGAGGTCATGCCGGAGCTGGACGACGACAGCGAGATCGAGATCCGGCCGGAGGACATCGAAATGCAGGCCTGCCGCAGCTCCGGCGCAGGCGGCCAGCACATCAACAAGAC
>OBLG01002543.1_pt1 | contig 11093 bp, 10 predicted proteins | sample 1517451 | NCBI WGS metagenome assembly OBLG01 (sample SAMN04571694, study PRJEB22368) | human gut metagenome | biome: human gut; material: stool | host: Homo sapiens | place: Luxembourg | collected 2012-06-29 | reverse complement strand
TAAACATCGAGGCGTCGGGCAATATCGCCGTGGGCTCCCTCGACGGGGATGCGGACAATACGGAAGCCACGCTGAGTGGAACGCAGTCTTCGTCCGTCATAACGGTCGATACGGCAAACGTCTATACGAAAATATCCAACGCGGCGGAAGTTGCCGTAAATAAAGCCGCCAACTATCTCGACTTGGAATCGGTCGGAAACGCCGAGATTCGCTCGATAGCTGACGGGGTCGACTACGCGCGGGCAACCAACGCATCGTTCATGTACGCCGACAATGTCGGAACGATTGAAATCGGTGCCGACGAAATCGGTGCGGTGTACGACACGGGCGGAAATCCCCTGATAATGTCCCAAAGCGGCGGCTCTGCAACCGTAGACAAACTGATTCTCCACGCTTCGGCAATCAAATCCGCCGCGCTCACGGGAACGGTTCTCGATATCGGGGCGGCATCGACGGGCGATAGACTGCGGTTGTCGTTTACGCAAAACGATGTGGAAATCGTCGGCAAGCTGAATTTTGCCAGCGATGTCGAACTCGTGACGGAAAACAACTGGACCTTCGATTCGGTAAAGTCCGCCGGACAGCACTCCGCCGTGGGCAGAACCTCCGATGTCGCCGTAAACGGCGTTCTCGGCGGTACGGAAAAGTCGGTTTGGAACTTCCTGAAGGCGAAATCCCATGCGGCGTTCGCATTCGAAGCCGCGGACGAATCGGTTGTAAACGAGTTCACGCTTGTGGGCAAATACGACGACGTTCCGCAAAGCGGCTCGTTCAACCACACGTATAGGGACTCGGCTGGCGAAACCCAAAACGAAACCACGCAGTACAGTCAAAACCTGACGGCAACCGACCTCTACGCGACAGACATCGACGCGAATACGGTTTCGGGAACAACCGACAACGGTATCCTTGATGTCGAATACTCGGTATCGGACGGCAAGGTGGTCCATGAAATAAAGGCAAACAGATTCCTCGAAAAGACGGTTGCAAAAACCGCTAATGAAGCCGAATTTGCCAAAATCATCGACAGCCTCAAACACTCGGGCGATCTCGATAAGGACAGCGAAAACATCCGCGACATTAAAATGCCGTATATTACGGGCGAAAAGTCGCTTTCGGCTTCGCTTCCGAACGCAATGACGTACGCCGCGCGCCAACAGGCGGCTCTCGCGAATTCGATAGCGCTCTCCACGGTAGACTACATCTCCGCCACCAGAGCAATGCTCGGACGTCAGGCGTTTGCGGGTTCGAATGAAGTCGAGGCTGTTTCGGACGGTTCGGAAAAGGACATCTCCGACGTTACCTCGGTATCCTTCAGGAGTGTAAACAGACTCGGGGATTTTGCGGGAACGGACGGAAATTCGGGAGCCAACTCCTATTCGGCCGGCGGTCTTGCCAACCTGGAATACATCGTCAACCGCGACCTCTTCTTCGGGCTCTCGGCGGGCGGAGCGTATTCCCGCGCGACGGGCGATAATGTATCGGCAAAAGCCGAATCCACTAACCTGATAGTCAATCTCTACGGAGACTATCAGATAACGGACGGGCTCGACGCGTACATCGGTCTAACCTACTCCTACGGAGACAATAAATCCGAACGCGAGGCGGCTGCCGGCAAGGCGAAGGTCGATTACGAAAGCGAGACCTTCGGGGCATTCGGCGGCTTGCGCTATACGATAAAACCCTGTGGGCTTCCCTTCTCGATTACACCCCTTCTCGGTGTAAACTACTCCGCGGTGCTTACAAAAAGCGCGACGGAAAAGGAATACACGGGTCCGGACGCAATGTCCTATGCCGGTGGCGACTACCACAGTATCAGGAGTCTTGCGGGATTCGAGGCGGCCTACCACTGCGAGGATATTCTGAGAATTGCCGTCAGCGCAATGTACGCCCACGAATTCCTCGATAACAGGTACAACGTAGGCTATTCGCTCGATCCCTCCATGTTTGCCGTCAGCAGTGGCACTCTCAGGGGATCGTCAATCGAAAGAGACTATGCGATTCTCGGATTCGGCATAAACGGCAACATCACCGACTCCGTATCGGTGGGGGCAAATTACAATGCCGAAGTAAGCTTATCCGAGCTGAACCACCATATCGGCGGCTATATCAGATTCGAATTCTAACGGGTCTGTAAAAACAATGCATGGGGGCGGATTTGCGAAAAATCCGCCCCCATTTGCGTATAACACAAAACATGAAAAAGATATTCGCATTTTCCGCATTTCTGTCACTCTGCTCCGCGCATTTGCCAGCTGTGGACGTTTCCGCCGATTTCGCGGGAGGCAACGCCGTTATCGCCGCTTCGGCGGACGGAAAAATCTCTATTACCCCCGATTCCTCCGGCTGCTCGCGCAGCGGAAGCTATTGGAATTTTCGCGTAAGAAAAGCGTCCGGCAAACTTTTGGAAATAAACGTATCGGGTAGAAATGCCGTTGACGCATGCGGGGCGTTCGTCTCGGAGGACTCCGGCAAAAACTGGATGCCGCTGGGCACGCGTTCTGTCCGCCGATGTGGCGATTCCGCAAAATTCTCATACCGCGTCTCGGAGGACGCCGTCGAAATCCGCTTCGCTTCCGTCATACCCTACCTGTATTCGGATTTTAAAAGATTCGCGCAATCGCACGGAATCGCAATCCGACATTTCTGCAAAACCGAGCGCGGGCGCGAAAACGTGTTCGTTGAGCTCGGAAACGAAGATTCTGCCGTCACGGCGATTCTAACCTGCCGCCACCACGCCTGCGAATCGGCGGCTAGCTTTGTCTTGGAGGGTTTTCTTTCCTCCGCAAAATACGCGAAAAACATTCGGGTTGCCGCCTTCCCCCTTGTGGATTTAGACGGCGTAGAGGAAGGCGGGCAGGGAAAATTCCGCAAACCGCGCGACCACAACCAGGACTATTACGGAACGTCAAGGTACGCCGCCACGGCAACGCTAAAACGGATATTGGAGAAACTGAACGCCGACGGGAAAAAAACGGTAGTTTTGGATTTGCATTCCCCGCTTTTTTCGGAAATGAACAACCTCGCCACACGCGCCAACGGCATCTATTTTGTCTTCGGAAAAAACGGCAAAAAGCGGAATTTGGCAAAAGGTTTCTCGCTGAAGCTTGCCGAGCGTTGCAATGAATCGGGCGGGCTTGCGAACAATCCCGAATTGGATGTCGACTTCGACCCGTTTTTGCACGACAGACGGCCGATAACATTCGCCAAATGGGCGGAAAGGTTAGAGAATGTCATGTGGAGTGCGGCGATGGAAATACCGTTTGCGGTTCCATCCGGCGAAATGCCGTCAACACCCGACCAGTTGCGGAATTTCGGGAAGGCTCTTTTGGAAGGGCTTGACGCGCACGCTGGGGTTGACTGGGTGTCTTCGGGGAAATAGGCTATTCGCAGCGGGATTTGGAAATCGCGCTTTAGCAATTGTGTCCCGCAGGCAGCACATTGCGGTAATAGAAGTCAACAAACCGAAATACGAAGCCACATCAGGCATATGAAAAGCGACTTGTCCAAGATATGGTGGTCATCTCCCTTACCGTTGGCGGATTCTCCGCAATACCTTTTGCGCGTCAAAAGTTCGATCGGTACTTTCGTACGTCTTGCGGCTTGGCGGACAAAGTCGGGATATGGGTTGTTCGGGTTATGCGTGTCTTTATGTGTGTGAAAAAGTTTTTCGTTCATTTAGTTCCTTTCGTATGCGAGTTGTTTATTGGCAAGCAGCCTTGACGTATGGAGAATCGGCAAGTTACAATGTTCGAGAGCAACTACAAAACTTTGCTTTGCCGACTCGCGTTTGTATCTGATTTTTACTTCGCGAAGATATCGCGAAAATGATTTTGAATGATGAGATTTCATAGATTACAAAGTGTCTTTGTCTAAAAATTTACCGCTAAGGCAGGAGTTAAAATCGATTGCCTTTAAGTAGACACGGAGAACCCTGGCGCATTTATCGATTTCCGATTCGCGTTTGCTTTCGGGTATTGGAGGCGCATCAACAAAGAGCCGTTCAATTTCAACAAGACCATTCGACTGAAAGCCGTCGGCAAGCTTTATTGCAGCATAACCGGAAGGCGCGTTGGCGAGCGTTATCGATTCGTGTCTGTTGCAAGGTTGAGAATCACTACCAAACCCAATTTTGCCGCTCTGAGGCTCGCAGAAGTTCAAGTCATCAACCAGTTCTAGCACTTCTCGTTCGTTGCTTTTGAAGACGAAACGTTGTTGAAGTTCGTCATAAGCCTGCGGCGAGCTTGTTCTCCTATTGATAAATCAAGCCCGACAAGCCCTTGCGTTGCGGCAATCACAAAGCCGCGTTTAGAACGGATTGTCTGCATATTAAAACCGTCGCCCGAGATGTTTTCGCCATCACTTGCCACAAGCGGAAATTCGTCCATTACAATACCAACAAGCCGGCTTGGATTTTGCCGCGCCTGAATACACCCATAGACATCGCTCTTCAAGAGCTTGCAAATTGCCGATGCCGACTGCCTGTTGGAAATACCGTCGAAGCTCGCTACGACAATCTTTCCCGGACACACAAGTTCGCCGATGTCCAAGCGCGTCTTGCTCTTCCCCTCGAAAATATGCCCGTTTGTAATCGGGTTACCGAAACTTGAAATCAAGTTCGACATCGTGCTTAGCTCATTGCTCTTGGTTCGCGGATCGAGGCGTTGCCATTCGTTAACGCCCGCCCGCGTGTCCTCTAAAAGTTCTCGTAGAATTTCATATGATTCGGCGACTGTGCCTTTCGACTTCTTTTCAAGTGCGCGCAAAACCATCTCGACGGAGTCCATCACGTCGCGCCAATTACTGTTTGACGAATCCGCCGTTGTGAACTCTCGAAGCTCGTCCTAGAAGAGTTTAAACGTTGTCTTCCCGTGTCGAAACAAACAATAAGTCAGCACTGTCTTGAACCGTTTTCTTAGCGACTACTCCCAGTAAACTTCACTGCTCTGGAATGGGAAGATATTGTAAATCCGTTCGACATATTCGGGGATTTTGCGGAAACTGTCCAAGCCTCCGAGCGGGTCGAAGTAGAACTGCGAGTCGGTGCAATAGTCTATTACGTCTTCAAGCCTGCCGCATTCCTTCGCCCACTTTCGGATTTTAAAAAGCGTGTTGTCACCCTTTAAATCGAAGACAAGCAAGCCGAGTTTCTGCTTTTCGTCTTCCGCGTTATATCCGATGATACCGCGCAAAAGCACGTTTAGCGAAGTAGTTTTACCGCTACCCGTGCTGCCGATAAATATCGTGTGTTTGCAAAGCGCGTCTTCGGAAAGTTGCAACTCTCCCGCGCTAGTTTTGATTCTAGAAACTATCTTATTTTTCATAACGTAAAATGTCTCCTACTCACAAAATTTACTTTGAAAGATATGCGGCATAGCGCGACTGCCCCAAATCTACGCCGACTCGTTCGAGTGGGGGAATTATCTCTGGGCAGTCCAAAATTACCGCGTCCATAAAAGCCCATCCGCGCTTTTGCAACTCGACAACAAGCTCAGTATTTTCCGCCGCGCGATACGCGTTGATGAAAATCTTTGCAAATTGCCCTTCATCGATTCGCCAAAATAACCCCTTCGCCCTTACCGCAGGCAAAAGCGAGAGGTCGAGACACAGCAGCTCCAGCATCACTGCGTCGGATAGATTGAGAGCCGACATCATTTTGCAATCGAGGTCGTCGCGCATATAAAGATAGCACGCAAGCTCGTTGCTGTTTGGGACATATCCCATCGCAGGCAACGCCAAGAACGCCTCCTCTCCAAGCCGATTGTCGCAAAGCAGCAGCTCGCAAAGCAAGCCGTGCTTGGCTATAAAATACAGACTTTCTTCATTCAAAAGCCCGCCGTTATTGTCTATTAGTTCTCTTAATGTGTAATATTCTTTACTCATAAAAAACAGCTTATAGAACTATGTCTTATGGAGTAAAAATTTACCCAAACAGGGTAAGGTTCGCGCGAATTTTACTTGTAATTTAAGAAATCAGGCGCGTGGAGATTACATTTAGTTCAACTGGGCAAAGCAGCATATGCGTAAGTTTTTACACGATAATAACAAAAACTTGCCCATTTCCGTCTTTGTAGTAGTGTAGATTGACAGATTTTGAAATGATTACAGACTATCACGCCCAACTATTCGCAAATGAACTTTCCCTTCGCGCCCCGCTAGGAACGGTCGAACGCCTTGCCGCCGCGCTTATGAATACACGCGTCGACTTGAATCCGCATCAAGTCGATGCCACCGTTTTTGCGTTCAGTTCACCGCTCTCGCGCGGTGCGCTTCTTGCGGACGAGGTAGGTCTTGGTAAAACCATCGAAGCCGGAATTTTAATCGCACAGCGTTGGGCAGAGAAAAAACGGAGGATTCTGGTTATCGTTCCGGCAAATTTGCGCAAGCAATGGCAGATTGAACTGGAAGAAAAATTCCCCCTTTCGGCAAAAATCCTCGAAAACAAGTCGTTCAACGAAGCGATAAAAAACGGAAATCTAAACCCCTTCAATTGCGATGAAATCGTAATCACGTCCTACGCGTTCGCCCGCAACAAGGAGGCTTACTTGAAACAAACGCCGTGGGATTTAGCGGTAATAGACGAAGCCCACCGCTTGCGCAACGTCTATAAAAGCGGGAACAAGATGGGGGCTTCGATAAAAAGTTCGCTTCAAAGTGCGCCGAAAATCCTGCTTACGGCAACACCTTTACAAAACAATCTGATGGAACTTTACGGGCTTGTAGGAATTATAGATCCGCACGTTTTCGGCGACGAGAAAAGCTTTCGCGAACTCTTTGTAAACAATCCGACTGACACCACACTTGTAGAGCTCCGCGAACGCCTTTCGCACTTGTGTAAACGCACTCTTCGCAAGCAGGTTTTGAAGTATATAAAATACACAAAGCGGCACGTTTTCACACAGGAGTTTTATTCGACAAAAGCCGAAGAAAAGCTCTACGAACAAATTTCCGAATACTTGCGGCGCGACGCCCTTAAAGCTCTGCCAAACGGGCAACGTAAACTGATGACAATGATTTTGCGCAAACTGCTTGCGTCGTCGTCCTTTGCTATCGCGGGAACACTTGAAACTCTTGTTGCCCGCCTCGAACTTATGCTCAAAGAGGGCACCGAGCGGGCGAAGTTCGATGTGTCGCAGGATTTCGAAACTGCGGACGAATACTCCGCCTCCGACGAGTTCGACGACGATGAAGACAACGAATCTTTCGACGGAGCTCTCCCCTCTCCCGACCAACCCGACGAACCGTTGTCGGAATTCGAAATCAACGCGATAAAGAGCGAAATTGCGGATCTTAAAAATTATCTTTCGCTCGCGCAAAGTATCCGTCAAAATGCAAAAGGCGAGGCTCTGCTTGCCGCGCTCAAAAGCGGTTTTGCGATGGCGGAAAATCTCGGCGGGGCGCGCAAGGCGGTAATCTTTACGGAGTCGCGCCGAACGCAAGACTACATCTGGCAAATTCTTTCCGAAAACGGCTACGACGGCAAATTGATGCTCTTTAACGGCACAAATTCCGACGAAACGTCGAAGCGTATTTATAACGAGTGGAAAGCGAAAAATCCAAACCGCATTACCGCGTCAAAATCTGCCGATATGCGCACGGATCTTGTCGAGCATTTCCGCGACAATGCGCAGATTATGATTGCAACGGAGGCCGCGGCAGAAGGTATCAACCTGCAATTTTGTTCGCTCGTGGTCAATTACGACCTTCCTTGGAACCCGCAGCGCATCGAGCAGAGAATCGGACGTTGCCATCGATACGGACAAAAATACGATGTCGTTGTCGTGAATTTCCTCAACCTCAATAACGAAGCCGACCAACGCGTCTACGAGATTCTCAACGAAAAGCTCCATCTCTTCGAGGGCGTGTTCGGCGCGAGCGACGAAATCCTCGGCGCGCTCAGCAACGGATTAGATTTCGAGCGCAAAATTGCCGAAATCTATCAGAAATGCCGAACGTCCGCGCAAATCCAAATGGAGTTCGACTTCATTCAAACGCGCTTTTCTTTGGAGATTGCCGAAAATATCCGCAAGGCGCGGCGCAAACTGCTTGAAAATTTCGACGCCGAAGTTGCCGAACGCCTCAACGTTTTCCACGAAGCCTCGCACGCAACCATCGACAAATTACAGGCAATCCTTTGGGCGCTTACAAAATACGAGCTTTCAAGTCAGGGAGTATTTTTCGACGAAGAAAACCTCACGTTCCAAATGCTTAACGAAACCGCGCCCGACTTTGTGGATAAAAAAACTCTACGCCATAAAATGGAACGGCGAATATTGCCAACCATACGGCATTACGCACCCGATAGCCCAAAAGCTCATCGCCCGCGCCGCCAACCGCGACCTTCCATACCGCGGCGTTCTCTTCGATTACGAAAACACAATCGGCACAACCGAGCCCGAAGAACACCTTGTCTTCACCTGTGTTGACGACCTCGGCAACCAAATAGATCCCGATACCGCCCGAAGATTTTTCAACCTCAACGCCCGAACATACGACCTTCCCGACGCATTTGATTCGACACCTCTTGAACCTTTCTTCGAAAGCCAAAAAGCGGTAATTATCGCCGACAACGCCGAGAAAACCGCAAAACAGTTCGACGCCGAAGTCGAGAAACTCGAACGCTGGAGCGAAGACCGCAAAACGTCCCTCGACCTAAAAATCAAGGAAATCGACAAACAAATTCGCGACTTAAAGAAGAACACTCGCAACCTCCATACGCTCGACGAGAAGATAGCAAACCAACGCAATTTGAGAGCCGCCGAAACGGAAAGAATGAACCTGCGCCGCAAACTTTTCGCCGCCCAAGATGCCATAGACGACGAACGCGACAAATTAATCGCCGCCGCCGAAAAATCATTGACTAACAAGATAACCACACAGAGAATATTCGCGATAGACTGGAGAATTGTATAAAAAGTTAAAATGAGTAAGAGACTTCCACAAAAAGTAAAATGTTGCTTGGAAAAAGCATTAGATTCTGCATTGTTAGCAATTGAAACCTATAACAAGCCTGCTGTAAAATTTAAATCTGGTGGTTTTATTGTTCTAATGTGTATAGCGTGGACATCTTTATTTCATGCCATTTTCTTTAAAAGAAAAATAGCCCCATTATATAAAGAAGGGAAGCGTTTTACAAGGGTAAATGGGGAATTGCAATTTTGGGAGTTGCAAAAATGTGCTAAAAAATATTTTTACGAACAGCCATCTCCCATTCAAAGAAATATAGAATTTTTCATTCATTTAAGAAACAAAATAGAGCATAAATTTTTACCTGAAATCGATGCTAATATATTTGCGGAATGCCAAGCTTTTTTATTAAATTTTGATAAAATTGTGGAGAAGGAGTTTGGTGATAAATATTGCTTAAGAGAATCTTTATCGTTCGCATTGCAATTATTCCCATCCTCAAAAACTCTTTCAATGTCAGTAAAAAAAACGTAAGGATGTTGTAGAAATTGTAGATTTTATAAATAAATACAGGTCCTCGATAAGCACGGACATTTTAAAAAGTGGAGAATATTCATTTAAAGCTTTTTTAATTCAAGTTGCGAATCATAATTCACAAGATGCATTACCCATACAATTTTGTCATTATGACTCTTTATCAGACGAACAAAAAAAGAAGTAGATCGATTATGGATATGTTTTTTTCGAGGAAGGCATTTTTTATATCGGCGACAGTGGCGGCGCTGTCCCTCGCGGCGGTTTCCTGCGGATTTGCCTCCGTCCCCGAGCCCTCCGAACAAACCGCAAAACCGTGGGCGTGGTTCTGGGCAATGGGCGGCGCAATGGAAGAACGCGGGCTCTCCGAAGAGCTTGAACTCATGGCTGAATCCGGAATCGGCGGAATCACCCTCATCCCTATTTACGGAGCCAGGGGCGACGAAAAAAATTACACAGAACTGCTCTCGCCGCGCTTTATGGAGCTTGTGAGGCATGCGTCAAAGGAATGCGCGCGCCTCGGCATGGGCTTCGACATGGCGTTCGGCAGCGGCTGGCCGTTCGGCGGGCCGTGGATTGAGAGGGAAAATTCAGCCAAGCGTATAAACGCCGATATGAAATGCGAAAGCGTCGGGTTTAAGGTGAAACGCTCGGCGCCCGGCGGGCACGGATATGTCGTGGATCCGTTCGAGAGCTCGTCAAACCTCGCCCACGCGGAGAAATTCAAAGAAATTTTTTCGCGCCCCGAAAACAGGGGAATCGTGCGCGCGTTTTTCAACGACTCCTACGAATTTTACGGCGTGAACTTCACTGACGCATTTTACGAAGAGTTTGAGAGGCGGCGCGGGTACGACTTCCGCCCATACGCCCGCGAGATTTTCGCGCAGTCGCCCAAGGCTTCGCTGAATGCGGAAAATTCCGTTTCCCCTACCGGATCCGGAAACCTCGGCGCGGAAAAATCCGCGAGGATATGGCAGGACTACCACGAGACGATATCCGACCTGCTTCTCGACAACATGACTGAAATCTTCGCCCGAACAGCGCGCGGGCTCGGGGCGGCGAGCGTAAACCAGGCCCATGGCTCTCCGGGCAACCTCCTCGATCTGTACGCAAAGTGCGACATTCCCGAAACCGAATCCTTTGGGTCGAGCGGCTTCAAAATACCTCTCGTGCAGCACGACGGCGAGTATCCCGTTCAGAATTTCGGCCGCCCGAATCCCGACATGATGAAATTCGCTTCAAGCGCGGCGCACATATCGGGACGCAAACTCGCCGCGGCGGAAGCGTGCACGTGGCTCACAAACCATTTCAAAACCGCCCTCTCGCAGATAAAGCCGGAGCTCGACGCGCTCTTCTGCGCGGGCATAAACCACATTTCATACAACGGCTGGACATATTCCCCTCCCTCCGTTCCGTTCCCGGGCAGGCTTTTTTATGCAACAACCAACTTCAACCGCAATTCCCCGTTCATCGACTTTCTGCCGCATTTGAACAGATATGTATACGAAGTTCAGAAAACGCTCCAAAATACTCCGAACGACAACGACGTGCTCGTCTACTTTCCAATCCGCGCGCTTTGGAAAAAGTCCGGAGGTCCAAGCCACGTATTGATGCTCGACGTCCACCGCGCGCGGACATGGCTCGGGCGCGCG
>OBLG01002542.1_pt1 | contig 11094 bp, 9 predicted proteins | sample 1517451 | NCBI WGS metagenome assembly OBLG01 (sample SAMN04571694, study PRJEB22368) | human gut metagenome | biome: human gut; material: stool | host: Homo sapiens | place: Luxembourg | collected 2012-06-29 | reverse complement strand
AATCTGCATAACACCGCTTCATTGAGTTATTCAGTTCTGCAAGGTGTTCATGCATCAGGGTTATTCCCAACTCCCCAGGGCTTACAGGGCCTTTGACGGTATTGACGTAACAGGACATTTCACATCTCCTTTTCTCTCGTTTGTTCTTGATTTCTCAATTGGCGTACAGGTGATAAAGGTGGGGGAGAAAGACCGGTCCGGCGACAGTTCTGATTGTGCTCGGAATCTGACAGGCTAGGTGGTGAAGGGTCCCAGCATGTGTTTGTGTTCCATCAGCACAAAGATCGTATGGCTCTTGGAAACACACTTTTTTCCTTTGAGTTCGAGTAAGATGCTTTCCAGTTCTGTAATATCCCTTGCGTACAGTCTCAACTGATAGTCATACTCTCCTGTAATCGCATAACAGTCAACGATGTTCTCTTTTGCATTTACAAACTCAAGTAGTTCGTTTACCCTTGAATACTGATCAACAACAAGCAGTACAAATGCCTGGACAGAACTGTTAATCTTTTGTGGATTCAATTGAATCGTGAATCGCTCGATTATGCCGTTTTCGCGCAACCTGGAAATCCGTTTGTTGACTGCCGGTATGGATAGATTGACCTTTTTTGAGATGTCAGTCGCAGAGCAGCGTGCGTCCTCTGCCAAAATCCGAAGCAATTGAGCATCGATGCTGTCCATAAAAAATCCTCCTTTAGTAGTCAGAAGGTCTATTATGTTCTTAAAGCAGAAAGCACTGTGTCAAAGCCTCAACGCGAACTCGGAATATTTTTAACCATTCTACGTAGAATTCTTTGATTTTTCAAGTATTTTTAAGCATTTCGAACAATAATAAACTTTTTCTTGCATTCAACTTAATTTTACTCCATTATCCTTCCGTTTTGAAGCAGTAAGATTAAAAAAATAAACCAATTTTTATGCCGCCGCTCTTTGTGCAGGTTTTACAGTATTATGATGTGTTTTGCGCACCGACAGTGAGGCATCTTTCAGCCGCAATTGGAAATTCGCATCCTGCCCGTATTTCGCCCTTACGGTTGCTCCTGCACTAGGGATGAAAGCTGTCTGACAACTTGTCTTTTTATAAAAACATCAAACTGCAAAATATTGCACATCTCCAAAATTCAAAAAATAATTCTGTTTTTATTGACATCTTCAAATGATACTGCTATTTTTGAATGCAAGATGTTCCCCCTGTAGCGCTGCAGCCTACAGCCGACATCCCAGCTAAGCGTTTTCTTAGCGCGAAAAAATCAGTTATATGTGATGTGAGGATGGAGGAATTTACTTTGAAAAAACTTACCGCTTTATTTCTTGCCCTGCTGATGTTGGTCAGTATGTGTGCCTGCGCGTCTCCTGCTTCTACAGAGGATGATGCCTATCAGGCGAAAGTCGCACTTTGCCTGGTCACTCCTGTAAATGATGGAGCATGGAGTCAGCTCGCTTATGACGCTGTTATGAAAGCAAAGGATACCTATAACATCTCCGTAAAATATACGGAAAACATCAAGCCTACCGAGATGGAAGCAGTTTTCACGGACTACGCATCTCAGGGATATGACCTGATCATTGGGCATAGTTTTTCTTTCGGCGATGCGGCTCTGGCCGTTGCAGAACGCTAGGGTGTATCTGAAAACTCCCAACGCACCCGGACAGCGGGCCTTTTTGCGGTGCGCCGCGTCATTTTTCCTTGAAATACGTCAGTATTCCTGCGAAAAAATGTCTTGCGCAACGCAAAAATCCCTCGCTGCCGGTCACATCATGAGTTCTCAGATACACCCTAGTTTTTCCATCACCAGTTCGTCAATCTCCTGCTCCAGTCGCAGGATTTCTTTCTGCAAAAACAGTGGGCGTCGAGGACCGGTTTCCTCAATGCCCACTGTTTTTGCAGCTGCGTGACCTTTTTCAGCTCGGCTGCATATTGCGCCCGCAGCTTTTCTGTATGTTCCCAGACGGCTTTATTCAGAACTTCCTCGTGGCTGCGGTGAGAGCTGCAATAGTCTTTCCCGTTCCGATAGCAGCCGCGTCTGGACTTTCTACCAGATTTCTTTACAGGATTTCATTCCGTATGGTATACTTGACAGGAAGAAAACTGGAAAATCGAATTTTTGAGGAGGCAATGAAATTTCGATCCTGTCACAGCTTCGTTCGCAACTGACGCCTCCTGTTGTAGATTACTGCCTTGATGGGACGCCGTTTATCGTCACGCAGGAGCTTCCCAGCGAACGCTTGTCTGCGATCGCATTTATTTTATGAAAAGGCTTGCACGAAGAATACATTTGTAGTACGATGGTAAATAAAGGGGTGGTATTGTTTGAATGAGCTGCGTTTGGAGATTCCAGTAAAAAAGTACACCGGTGAATCTGCTGTTATTTCCATGCGATTACCTCGCGATATGCTGCAGGAAATTGATGCGATTGCAGCCGATACGGGGCGGACAAGAAATGAAGTCTTAACACTCTGCATGGAGTTTGCGTTAAATCATCTTGATAGGGGTTCCAAATAAAACCGAAAGAGGGAGAAAAGAATGGCAATTATCAAGTGCAAAATGTGCGGCGGGGATTTAAACGTTGCGGGAGACAGCCAAATCGCAGTCTGCGAATACTGCGGAACGCAGCAGACGGTTCCAAAGCAGGATAATGAGAAAAAACTGACGCTGTTCGCGCGGGCGAACCGGCTGCGCTTTGCCTGCGAATTTGACAAAGCGGCGGGCGTTTATGAATCGATCGTCGCGGAATTTCCGGAGGAACCAGAGGCCTATTGGGGACTGGTGCTCTGCAAATACGGCATTGAATACGTTGACGATCCGGCTACGGGTAAAAAGGTTCCGACCTGCCATCGGTCGAGCTTTGACAGCGTGCTCGAAGATGCAAACTTTGAGCTGGTCATGGAATATGCCGACGTGGTCACGCGGAAGCTTTACCGCGAGGAAGCCAAGGCCATTGAGGAGCTGCGGCGCGGCATCATCGAGGTTTCCAGCCGGGAAGAACCGTATGATATTTTCATCTGCTACAAAGAGACGGATGAGAATGGTCAGCGGACACTTGATTCCGTTCTGGCACAGGATTTATATGATGCGCTGACGGAAAAGGGCTATCGCGTGTTCTTCTCCCGCATCACGCTGGAGGATAAGCTCGGACAGGAATACGAGCCGTATATCTTTGCAGCCCTCAACTCCGCACGCGTCATGCTGGCGGTCGGCACAGACTACGAATATTTCAACGCTCCGTGGGTCAAAAACGAGTGGAGCCGGTATTTACAGCTGATTGCTGCCGGACAGAAGAAGTCGCTCATTCCGTGCTATAAGAACATCGACGCCCATGACATGCCGAAGGAATTCGCAAAGCTGCAGGCACAGGATCTCGGCAAGATCGGTGCAACGCAGGATCTGCTGCGCGGGATCGACAAACTGCTGGGCAGAACCGCTGCGCCCGCACCCGCGCCGCAGCCGCAGACAGCCGACCCGAAGGCGCCGCTTTTAAAGCGCGCGGGTATGTATCTGGCGGACGGCGATTTTGCCAGCGCAAGGCAGTATGCCAACCGTGTGCTCGATCTCGACCCGGAAGAGCCGCACGCGTATATGTATCTGCTGCTGGCAGAGCTGAAGATCAGAACGGTCAACGAAGAGGCGCTGGTCAGCGCACCAAGGCCACTCGAAACATATCCCGATTACTGCAAGGCATGCCGCTTTGCGGCAGGCAGCTACAAACAGACGCTCGACGAGCTGCGGATGAAGCAGAAAAAGCTGCTGTACACACGCGCAGTCTCCGATCAGCCGATGGCCGAGTCGGAGAACGATATGATCGCACTCGCGGCGCGGTTCGACGCGCTGGGTGACTATGTCGATTCCAAGTCCCGCAGCAGCGCATTGATGCTGAAGGTAAGCTCGCTGCGGGAGGAACGTAAGAAGAAGAGGCCGCCGCGCGCAAGCAGCAGGAGCAGGCAGATCGTGAGGAGCAGGCACGCCAGCGCGCCGAGCGTGACGAAGCGGAACGGCGCAGCCGCGAAGAGGAAAAACAGCGGCGCAGGAGCCGCGGCGTGGCACTGCATATCGGGCTGTGCGCCGCGCTGGCCGCGTTTGTGGCGTTCAGCTCTGTATTCCGCGCGATCCTCGCCGCGGACAGCGGCGGAACGTATCTGTGTGTGCTGGGTATCTATCTTATTTTCACGATCCTGCAGGGCATCATCATGCGCAGCCACAAAACACCCGAGGCGTTCGCGAATCTTCCGGCGGCCGGCGGCGTAATATACGCCATTCTTGTGATCATCGTCAATCTGCTGATGCCGGGTGAGTCGCCCAGTTTCGGGGAGGTCATCGGCATGATCTTTGGGACAGCGCTGCTGGGCGCGATCTGCAGCGGCATCGGCTGCCTCTGCAAGCTTTTCCGAAAAGGTATGGGCGATTGAAGCGGATAGAAAGAGAGGGGAAAATCCATGGCGATCATCAAATGTAAGATGTGCGGCGGAGATATTGAGATCTCTGCGGATAAGACCTTTGGGACGTGCGAATACTGCGGCAGCACGATGACTCTGCCGAAGGTAGACGATGAGCAGCGGGCAGCGGCGTTTAACCGCGGCAATCACTTTAGGCGCAGCGGCGAGTTTGACAAGGCGCTGGCTGTGTATGAGCGCATCGTTGCCGAGGACGACAACGACGCTGAGGCGCACTGGTGCTGTGCGCTGTGCCGGTTCGGTATTGAATATGTGGAAGATCCGGCGACGTATGAATGGCTGCCGACGTGCCACCGTGCGAGCTTCGACAGCTTTCTGGAGGACGTGGACTATCTGGCCGCAGTCGAGCATTCCGACGGCATCACCCGCCGCCAGTATCAGAAGGACGCGGCAAAGATCGCCGAGGTGCAGCGCGGCATCCTTGCCACGTCGCAGAATGAACGGCCGTTCGACGTCTTCCTTTGCTACAAGGAGACCGGCGAGGACGGCCAGCGCACGCACGACAGCCTGATGGCGCAGGAGGTCTATTACGAGCTGACCGAGCAGGGCTATCGCGTGTTCTTCGCGCGCATCACATTGGAGGATAAGGCGGGCGCGGAATATGAGCCGTATATCTTCGCGGCGCTGAACTCCGCGAAGGTCATGGTCGTGATCGGCACAAAGCCGGAGCATTTTAACGCCGTCTGGGTCAAAAACGAATGGAGCCGCTTCCTGTCCATGATGAAAAAAGACCGGAGCAAGCTACTCCTGCCGTGCTACCGCGATATGGACCCGTACGACCTGCCTGAGGCACTGTCTGTGCTGCAAAGCTACGACATGAGCAAGATCGGCTTCATGCAGGATTTAATCCGCGGAGTCAAAAAAGTGATCGACGCGGGCAAGCCGCAGGAGGCTGCGAAAGAAACGGTCAAGGAAACCGTCGTTGTACATAATGAGGGCGGCAGCAACGTGCAGGCGCTTTTGAAGCGCGGCAATATGGCGCTGGAGGACGGCGATTGGACGAAGGCTGACGAGTTCTTCGAGCAGGTACTCAATCAGGACGCCGAATGCGGCGCGGCGTATCTGGGAAAGTTCCTGGCGAAAGTGAAGTCACCGTCCGCGCAAAAATATGCAGCTTCCTACATTGAACAGGTGAAAAGCGCTGCACCGACAAGGAAAAACGCGGAAGCCTGCGCAGAGGACAAAGCGTTTATTGAGGCATGCATTCAAAAATATCAGGTCGCGGATTATTACCCTGCGCAAGAAATCCGTAAGGCGCTGCAATTTGACCGGCGGTATTGCGCCGACCGCGCCGAATATTTCCGTAATTCCCAGAAGCGTGCGGCGCAGCTGCTCGATACCGATCGGAATTTTGCGCGTGCAGAAAAATACGCTTCCGGCGAGACAAAGGCACAATGCGGCGCGCTGCGCAGCGCGCTTGCGGACGCCCTGCGCCAGCAGGAGCAGACGGCAGCGCAGGAGGCGCAGGCCGAAAAGCAGCGTGTGATCGACGCCTATCATGCATTTTTGCAAAAAACAGAGCCCAGACTGGCCGAACGGCAGAAAGCTGCGCTCGCAAAAAAGAAAGCAGACGAGCAGGCGGCTGCACAGCAGCGCATGGAGGAAGAGCGCCAACAGGCGGAGGAAGCGCGGCAGCGCATCCGGGCGCAGCGCGAGGCGGCTGCGAAGAAAAAGAAAATTATAATCTTTTCTGGCGCGTTTGCCGCAGTGATTGCGGTGATTCTGCTTGTCACGGAGGTTATTATGCCAGCTGCAAACTATTCCAAGGCCGAAAAGCTGCTTGCGGCCGGGGATTATGACGGTGCGATTGCGGCATTTGCGGCGTTGGGCGGTTACAAGGACAGCGCTGAAAAATTAGAGCAGGCGGAAACGGAAAAAGAAGAAGCGCGTCTTGCCGCAGAAGCTGCCGAGGAAGAAGCTCGAAACGCGCAGGCGTATGCAGATGCCGAGACGATGCTGGAAAACGGAGAGTATGATGCTGCAATCACAGCTTTCAGTGCGCTGGGGACGTACTCAGACGCAGCAGACCGTTTGAAAGATGCCAAGGCAAAAAAGCAGGAAATTGAAAATGCGCGCCTTGCCGCAGAAGCTGCCGAGGAAGAAGCTCGAAACGCGCAGGCGTATGCAGATGCTGAGGCGTTGGAAGCTGCGGATAAAGCCGTAGAGGCTGCCATGGCTTTTGGAAAGCTTGGAGACTATCGGGATGCACGGTCCCGCAGCCTGGCGCTATGGGACACCCTTGCGGTTCGGGACACGATCAGCGCAGGAACCGGATACACTGTGGGGCTAAAACGCGATGGCACGGTGGTTGCCGTGGGAGATAATAGGGCTGGAGAATGCAATGTCAGTGGCTGGACGGACATCGTTGCCGTCAGCGCAGGAGACAATTTCACTGTTGGACTGAAAAGTGACGGTACTGTGGTCGCTGTGGGAGATAATGAGGATGGTGAATGTGATGTCAGCAGCTGGACGGACATTGTAGCGGTCAGCGCAGGAGACTATCACACCGTAGGACTGAAAGTAGACGGCACGGTGGTCTCTGTGGGGAGAAACAAATATGGCGAATGCAATGTCAGCAGATGGACGGACATTGTGGCAATCAGTGCAGGAGACGACTGCACCGTTGGAGTGAAAACCGACGGCACAGTGGTCGCCGTGGGAGCTGGAAATAAGATACAAGGCCTCGACCGCTGGACAGACATCGTGTCCGTCAGCGCAGGAAACTTTCACACCGTAAGATTGAAAAGTGACGGTACTGTGGTCGCCAAAGGATCGGATATTGATGGCGAATGTGATGTCGGCGGCTGGACGGACATCGTGGCGGCCAGCGCAGGAGTCGGATACACTGTGGGACTAAAACGCGATGGCACGGTGGTTGCCGTGGGAGATAATAGGGATGGAGACTGCAATGTCAGTGGCTGGACGGACATCGTAGCGGTCAGCACAGGATTCTGGCACACTGTTGGGCTGAAGCGCGACGGCACTGTGGTCGCTGTGGGGAATAACGAGTATGGCCAATGTGATGTCGGCGATTGGACAGGCATCAAGCTGCCGTCGGACAGATAAAGGAAAGACAGGAGATGCAAGCATATGGAACAGATCACCGATAATATGCAGAAATATGCCAACTACAAGGAGCAGATGGGGCGGCTGAGCAAGGCGCTCACACAGGGCTTTTTTCTGGAAGCGATCTTTATCGAGTATGCGATTCTGGAAGACCGGCTGGAATCCATCCTGCGCCACAGCGGAAAATGGAATCCGGATGCAAAGAACTTTGTGTCATTGGATAAAAAGCGGAAAAACGTCGCAAAACTGGCCGAAGAAAAGAAAAGTCTTGCACATAAATATTTTCCGCCGGAGCTGACGGACCGCATTGACGTTTGGAAAGGTGCTCGAAATAAAATCATCCATGCGCTGATGAAGCAGGATCTGCACACCGAAGACCTGTCTGCCGTTGCGCTGGATGGACAGGCACTTGTCAAGACACTTTGCAGCAAAACCTCGCTTTACAACCGTGCGCTGGAACGGCAGGCCAATAAGGAGAACGGAAAATGAGCAAATTTGTAATTGAATGTCCCAACTGCGGGAAATTTGCGGAAGCCAGAACCGGCTTCTTTGCGCGAAAGAAAATCGACTGCGCGTGCGGGTACACGATCGACGTGCGCACGGACAAGCTGGCGGGGCGGGAGTGCCCGCACTGTGGGAACATGGTCGTGTTCGACCAGTCCAAGGGCGAAAAAGCGCTCTGCCCGGTCTGCCATGAGCCGATCAACACGCTGGCGGAGCAGTCCAACACTGTGGAGTTTTCCTGCGCGCAGTGCGGCATCCGCCTGCGCACAAGCAAGGCGGCCGCGACCTATACCTGCCCCGTCTGCGACTGCGTGAACGACGTAGCCGAGCGGGTCGCGACTGAGAAGATCAAAAAGGACGGCCTTGCCAGCATCATCAAATACGAGGGCGACAACGAAACGCTCGTCTGGAAGCACCCGATCGAGGACTTCAACTTCGGTTCGCAGCTGATCGTCCATGAAAGTCAGGAGGCCATTTTCTTCCGCGATGGGCAGGCGCTCGACCTCTTTGGCGCGGGCCGCTACACGCTGCAAACGCAGCAGCTGCCGCTGCTGGAGAAGCTCTACAAGCTCCCGACCGACACCGAGGGCACGTTCCATTCCGAGGTCTACTTTGTCAACCTCGCCACCCAGATGGGCGTCAAATGGGGCACGGACAGCAAGGTGCGTCTGTTTGACCCTGCCTCCGGCTTACATATCGAGATCGGCGCGTCGGGCGAGTTTAACATCCGCGTGACCGATTCGCGCAAACTGCTGCTCAAGGTCGTCGGCACGACGGGCGGGCTTGGGCAGGAGCAGCTGCTCGGCATCGGGAACGGCAAGGGCTTCTTCCGTTCGATGGTCATGACGCAGGTCAAGAGCTACCTCGCGCAGACGATCAAGGAAAATACCATCAACATTCTGGAGATCGACGAGCACCTCATGGCGCTCTCCGGTGCGCTGCGCGAGCGGATCAACGCCGCGCTGGATGAGTACGGTCTGACCATGCCAGAGTTCTACGTCAGCCGCATCGTAACGCCGGACGACGACCCCAATTTCCGCCGCATGAAGGAGCAGTACGCCGAGCAGTATCTGCTCGTCCGGCAGGAGGGGATCCGCAAAGCCGAGGCGGAAGCCGCGGCAGACCGCAAGGCCGTCGAGGCGCAGACAGCGGCGCGAATGAAGATCATCGGCGCACAGGGAGAAGCCGAAGCGCTCAAAATTCAGAAGCAGGCCGAAGCAGAGGCCTACCGGATGCAGGCGGAGGCGGAAGCCGCCGAAATGCGCATGAAGGGCTACACCTATCAGCAGGAAACGTCGCGGCAGGTCGGCATGGAAGCGATGAAAAACGGTCTTGGCGGCGGTGCGAACGCTGCGGGCGCGCTGGGCGACCTCGCGGGGCTTGGCGTAAGCCTCGGCGCAATGGGCAGCGTCATCGGCATGACGAAGGACGCGCTGAATCCCATGACGCAGGACGCTGCGCAGATGGGCGCGGCAGTCGGCGCAGCTGTCGCGGGCGGTTGGGATTGCCCGGCGTGCGGCCACAAGAACATCTCCACGAACTTCTGCCCCGACTGCGGCGGCAGAAAGCCTGAAGCGAAAACCGGCTGGGACTGCGCACAGTGCGGCACGAAGAACATCCAGAGCAGATTCTGCCCGAACTGCGGCGCAAAGAAGCCGGAGGGATCCAACGGCTGGATCTGCCCGGAATGCGGCACAAAAGATATTCTGAGCAAGTTCTGCCCCAACTGCGGTGCGCGGAAACCGGAAGAAAAACATGGCTGGATCTGCCCGGATTGCGGTACGAAGGATATTATGACAAACTTCTGCCCGAACTGCGGGCGGAAGAAAGATGAATCCTGCTGATTGGAGGGATAGATGATGAAACTGAGCAAAGGGAAATTTCAGACGATTCTGATTCTTGCCATTGTGCTGGCCGCATATCTGTTGCTGGCATTCGTGATCCCGTTTGCAAAGACCGCTGTGTTCTGGCTGGCGCTGGTGTTCACGCTGGCAGCGTTCGGCGTACAGCTATATGTGCTGAAACTGTCGTTTACAAAGGGCAAGGATGCGCGCAGCAAATTTTACGGTTTTCCGATCGCGCGCATCGGCGTCATGTATTTGATCGTGCAGATCGCGTTGAGTTTTTTGTTCATGGCGATCGCAAAATTCTGTGCAGCATGGATCGCGGTCATTGTTTTTGCACTGCTGTTGGCTGTCACCGCCGTTGGCGTCATTGCCGCGGATGCAATGCGCGACGAGGTCGAGCGGCAGGACGCGCAGCTCAAGGCCGATGTGGCTGCCATGCGTGCGCTGCAATCCCGTTCGACCGCGCTGGTTTCTCGCTGTGAGAATGCAGAGTTGAAGGCAGACGCGCAGAAGCTTTCCGACGCGTTCCGATACAGCGATCCTGTAACAAATGACGCGACAAAAGACGCTGAACATGAGCTTTCCGCCTGCATGGACGAGCTGGAGCGGGCTGTTCTCGACAATGACACCGAAAGTGCGAGGGTGCTGATCAAACGCGCAGCAGCGCAGCTGGCAGAGCGGAATCGCCTGTGCAAGCTGAACAAGTGACGTTTCTTGCCAGCCTTAATACCAACCAGCCGAATAAAAGCAGGAGGCGGCCCATAACTTTGGGCTGCCTCCTGCTTTTATTCGGTTGTCAGTCAGAAATACTCATTGCACAGCAGACGGTACGGCGGTTCGTCTTCTTCGATCTTCGGGAAGCGGCCGACAGGCGGGTTGAAGCGGTTGTCGGTGTTGTCGTCGCTGCACTGGCTGACCTCGCCGAGCAGAACGGGGCCGGTGTCCGCCTCGACCGCGAAGTCGTGGTACATTCCTTGCGCGACCCAGAGGCTTTCGCCCGGACGCAGACGGATCTGCGTGCCCGCGGGAACCGTGCGCTTCAGGCCGTCGCAGTGGACGGTCACGTCGGACTCATAATCGATTTCTTCATTCGGCAGGCTGTTGTACACGCGGATGAGGCAGTTACCGCGGCCGCGGTTGATAATGTCCTCGGTCTTGTACCAGTGGAAATGGTTCGCGGCCATCTGGCCCTCTTTCAGATACAGCAGCTTCTCCGCGTAGACCTTCG